>Ga0265296_1003812_pt1 | contig 13623 bp, 16 predicted proteins | sample MunlanPumphouse1_FD_189073 | JGI IMG/M metagenome (GOLD analysis project Ga0265296, IMG submission 189073) | Groundwater microbial communities from a municipal landfill in Southern Ontario, Canada - Pumphouse #1 | ecosystem: Environmental > Aquatic > Deep subsurface > Groundwater | place... | reverse complement strand
GCTCGGCGCTGTTATAGGCGACCTCAACTCAAAGAGAGGAAAGGTTCAGGGAGTTGAATCACAGGCCAGGAATCAGAAGATAGCTGCTTTGGTGCCGATGTCCGAACTGCTCACTTATGCAAATCAGCTTCACAGCCTTACCTCAGGAAGAGGATTATATTCCATGGAATTCTCACATTATGAGGAAGTCCCTGCGCATCAGGCACAAAAGGTAATAGCTGAAAAGACAGCCCAGAAAAAAGAAAAGGCAGAGGAGAAATGACAGCAAGGAAAGCGCGGAAGCACGGAAGCAAGGAAGCACGGAAGCCACTTCCACACTTTTGTGCTTTTGTATTTTTATTATTCTTATTCCGGGCTATCTCGTATGCCCAGCCGCCTGCAATACGCGCAACGCCCCAGGATATACCTGTTGAACCTGTTAAGTCTGTAATGAAAATAGAAGTGAATGACGGTCTTTTAAGCGTTGAGATATCAGACGCAGAATTCGGGAATGTAATAAAAGAAATTGCGGAAAAAGCAAAATTCAAGGCAGAGATATCAAGCGATGTTGCCCTCAAAAAAATAAGCACTACCTTTAAGGATATCGAAGTAGAAAGGGGCGTGCGCAGGCTGCTCACTATCATGAAGGAAAAAGACTTTACAATATCATATAACACGGCAGGGGTCATAGATAAACTGGAGATATACGGCGGAGGCATCAGCAGGCCCGTCGTAAATACACAGCCCCAAAAAACACAGGTAAGACAAAAACCTTTTCAGCGTGTTACGCCGCCATCTCCTTTGCCGCCTCCAACCACGCTGCCACAATGAAGCGAAAAGACTATAAAGACACACTGAATCTCCCGCAGACAGGGTTTCCGATGAAGGCTAACCTTGCCCAGAGAGAGCCTGACATGCTCAAGTCCTGGAAAGATAACAGGATATATGAAAAGATTCAGGACAAAAATAAGGCCGGCAAACACTATATCCTCCATGACGGGCCTCCTTATGCAAACGGGCATATACATATCGGCCATGCGCTTAATAAAATACTGAAAGACATAATCATAAAATTTAAGTCCATGCAGGGGTTTTATTCTCCTTATGTGCCGGGTTGGGACTGCCACGGTCTTCCGATAGAACTGCAGGTTGATAAAAATCTCGGGGAGAAAAAAGATAAGGTTGATATACTTGAAAAAAGAAACCTCTGCAAGGAATACGCAGCTAAATTTGTTGATATACAGAGAGAAGAATTCAAAAGACTTGGGGTCTTTGGTGATTGGGCAGAGCCCTATCTCACGATGTCATATACCTATGAAGGAGCAATAGTCAGGGAATTCGCAGAGTTCGTCAGGAGAGGATATGTTTATAAAGGCAAAAAACCTGTCCACTGGTGCTCTTCGTGCGTTACCGCGCTTGCAGAGGCAGAGGTGGAGTATGCTGACAAGGAATCGCCTTCTGTATTTGTAAAGTTTGAAGTTGATGATGAAAATATAAATAAACATCTCCCTGCCCTAAAAGGCAAAACAGTATTCGTTATTATCTGGACAACAACCCCGTGGACTTTGCCTGCAAACCTTGCCGTTGCGTTCAATCCTGATTTAACTTATGCAGGTGTCGAGCATGGGAATGAAGTTTATATTGCTGCTGAAGGCAGGCTTGATGCATTGAAAGAGAGAATCGGTTTAAACGGAAAAATTCTTGCAAAGGTATCGGGCAAAGGCCTTGAAGGCATGCTCGTGCTTCATCCCTTCATCCAGAGGACATCAAAGGCTGTTCTGGGAGAGTTTGTATCCCTTGAAGAGGGAACCGGCATTGTGCATATTGCACCGGGGCACGGTGAAGACGACTATAAAGTAGGGTTGCAATATGGCCTTGATATTTATGCCCCGGTGGATGATAAAGGGAAATTCACAAAGGCTGTCCCTGAACTTGAAGGCCAGTTCGTATTCAAGGCAAATACAGCGATAATAGAAATCCTAAAAACTAAAAACGCCCTGATAAAAGAAGAAAAAGTGATGCATTCATACCCTCACTGCTGGCGCTGCAAAAAGCCCGTCATATTCCGCGCGACAGAGCAGTGGTTCATTTCTGTTGAACATAACAGCCTTCGTAAAAAATGCCTTGAGGAGATTGATAAGGTTGAATGGGTTCCAAAGTGGGGCAGAGACAGGATATATAACATGGTCTCAGGCAGGCCTGACTGGTGTATATCAAGGCAGAGGGCCTGGGGTGTACCGATAACGCTTATCAGATGCAAAGATTGCGGTGAGTTTGTAAAAGACGACTCAGTGCTCGACACAATAATAAAATCTGTTGAAGAAAACGGAGCTGATATATGGTTTTCAAAAAAGGCAGAAGACTTTTTGCCTGAAGGATATAAATGCAAAAAATGCAAGGGCGCATCATTCTCAAAAGAGATGGACATTCTTGATGTGTGGTTTGATTCAGGCGTAAGCCATGCTGCTGTCATGGAGAAAAACCACAGGCTTTCATGGCCTGCTGATATGTATCTGGAGGGAAGCGACCAGCACAGGGGATGGTTCCAGAGCTCATTGCTTGCATCCGTCGGCACAAAGGGAACCTCGCCCTACAGGACAGTCCTCACACATGGTTTTGTTGTAGACGGTTCAGGCAAAAAGATGTCAAAGTCCCTTGGGAATGTTGTTGCACCGCAGGAGGTCATAAAGACAAGCGGAGCTGAAATATTAAGGCTATGGGTGTCTGCTGAGGATTACAGGGATGACATAAGGATATCTAAAGAGATAATAGACAGGTTGACAGAGGCATATAGAAAAATAAGGAACACGGCAAGGTTCCTCATGGGAAACCTGCATGATTTCGATGGCAGGGACTACAGCAAGGACCTTCTGGAGATAGACAGGTGGGCGATGTCAAGGCTACAGCAGCTTATAAAAAAGATTTCGTCTGCTTATGAGAACTATGCCTTCCATGAGGTCTATCATCTTCTGCACAACTTTTGCATAGTTGATATGAGTTCTTTCTATCTTGATATTCTCAAGGACAGGCTGTACACATTCAAGCCGGATTCAAAAGAAAGAAGGGCTGCGCAGTGGGTACTGAATAATATACTTGTAGCTATGACAAAGCTTATGTCTCCGGTCATCTCTTTCACAGCAGAAGAGATATGGAAGAATATCGCAGGCGACAGGGAAGAAAGCGTTTTTCTTTCGGCATTCCCGGCAGCGGATGATAAATTCCTTGATACCGCACTTGAAGAGAAATGGGAAAAATTGATAACAATAAGAAACGATGTTAATAAGGCCCTTGAAATTAAAAGACAGAATAAGTTCATAGGAAATGCACTCGAGGCAAAGATTATGATTTACCTTCCTGAAAATGAGTTTGATCTCTTAAGCGGATATAAAGAGTTCCTTCCAACACTGTTTATCGTTTCCGGCGCTGAGATAAAGCCGGCATCAGGCAAAGTGGACAGCGCCTATGAAAGTGAAGATATAAAAGGGATGTCTGTTATCGTAGAAAGGGCAGAGGGTGGAAAATGCGAGCGCTGCTGGAACTGGAGCACTTCTGTCGGAACATTAAGCGATGCCCCGGAGTTATGCCGGAGATGTTATAATGTCACTAAATGAAAAAGTTATATATTGCCTCGGCACTTCTGACAGTCATCTTAGACCAGGCGACAAAATATCTTGTAAATAATTTCATAAGCCCGTTCAGTACCATAGAGATACTGCCCTTTCTTAATCTCGTAAATGTAAGGAACACCGGCTCTGCCTTTGGCATGTTCAGAGACCTCGGGAATAATATATTCATAATAATATCCCTGGCAGCAATTGTATTTATTTTCTACATGCTCATAAAAGGAAGAGAAGACCGCTTCAGCCTCTCCCTTATCCTCGGAGGCGCAACCGGCAATCTCCTTGACAGGGTTTTTCGCGGTTCTGTTGTAGATTTTATAGATGTCTTTGCCGGCAGGCTGCACTGGCCTGCATTTAATGTTGCAGATTCAGCGCTCACAATCGGGATTGGAATTGTTTTCATAAAGCTTTTTTTAAATAGACATGAAACAAGTGAAAACAAATTACATAAAACACAAAACTGAAACAACACAGGAGGGGACCACCTTTTCTCTCATTCTCGGTCGTTACGACCTCCGAGGAATTTTGCCTCACCCCCTTTTTGTTTACCCCTTGCCAAGGGAGGAATTTAAGAGGGGTGGGTTTAGGAATATCGGCAAAATAAAACCGCTCAAAGATAATCCCCTCCTGTATTTTATTTTTATAAAAGAGAACGCTGTATGCATCCGATACTGATTAAGATAGGGCCATTAACTATACACACCTATGGCGTTATGATTGCGTCCGGTTTTCTCCTTGGACTTGCGCTCGCTGTTAAACAGGCTAAAAAACAGTTGATTGAGCCTGACAAAATCGTTGACCTCGGCTTTTATATGCTGCTTGCCGCAATTATTGGTTCAAGGCTTTTCTTTGTGTTCGTAAACGCGGGCCATTATCTTAACCATCCACTGGACATATTTAAGATATGGGAAGGCGGGCTCGTCTTTTACGGAGGGGTAATATTCGCAATCCCGACTGCCATCTGGTTCATAAGAAAAAAAGGCCTTGACCTCTGGAATACCGCAGATATCTTTGCCCCGTCCTTGGCAATTGCCCATGCAATCGGAAGGCTCGGGTGCTTCACAGCAGGATGCTGCTACGGAAAACATGCAGAGGGGCATCCGCTGGCAGTAACCTTTTCAGACCCTGAATGCCTTGCGCCGACAGGCATCCCCCTGCACCCGGCTCAGCTATATGAATCAGCAGGCGAGCTTATAAATTTTTTCATACTTATTGCATTAAGAAAACATCAGTCATTCAAAGGCCAGCTCTTCTGGACATATCTTCTCACTTACTCTGTTATAAGATTTACAGTAGAATTCTTCAGGGGGGACGAGGCAAGAGGATTTCTTGTTGGCAATATTTCAATTTCTCAGGGGATAAGCATATTGATGTTCGCTGGCGCGATTGCAGGGCTTTTTGTTTTCAGAAAAAAATCTATCTAAAAAGGCAGGATATAGCATTAGAGCGGCAGATACGCCTTTGGATTTAAGTCCATCCCTGCAAATCTGCCGGCATTAAAATAATGAAAGCCTGCTGCTGCAATCATGGCAGCATTATCAGTGCATAAAGAAACAGAAGGGATAAATATTTCGACCTCTCTTCCTTCTCCCATCTTTTTCATCCTTCTCCTGAGTTCACTATTTGCGGAGACACCGCCTGATAGAGTCACCCGCCTTATGCCTTCTTTTCTTATCGCCCATTCTGTTTTTCTCACCAGGACATCTATAACACATGCCTGAAATGATGCGGCAATGTCATTAAGCATTTCAGAGCCCAGAGCCCAGAGATTAGAGCCCGGACTCTCACCCCCTCCCTTGCCCTCCCCCCTCGAGGGGGAGGGATGGGCGGGGGGGGCTGTGTTCTGTGTTCTGTGTTCTGTGTTCTGACTTCTCTCTTTTGCTCTCACGTAATGAAGCACTGCTGTTTTCACTCCGCTGAAACTGAAATCAAAACTTTCAGGCAGATATGCACGGGGAAAATCTATTGCCTCCGGATTTCCATCCTCTGCCAGGTTATCTATAACAGGCCCTCCGGGATAACCAAGGCCAAGAAGCTTTGAGACCTTGTCATAAGCCTCGCCTGCAGCGTCATCCCTTGTCCTGCCGAGTTCCGTGTATCTTCCAAAGCCGTCCACACGATAAAGGCTTGTATGCCCTCCTGATGCTACCAGCGATATGAACGGGAACTCGGGACGAGGCTCTTCAAGAAAAGCTGAAAAGACATGGCCTTCAAGATGGTTAACTGCAACCAGGGGTATATTTTTAGAAAAGCATAATGCCTTTGCAAAAGAGCATCCCACAAGCAAAGAGCCGATTAACCCGGGGCCATGGCAAACAGCTATCGCAGAGAGGTCTTCTAATTTTATATCCGCAGACTTCAATGCCTCATCCACAACAGGCCATATCATCTCAATATGCCTGCGTGATGCAAGCTCAGGAACTATGCCTCCATATTTAGTATGAATATCTGACTGGCTCGATACGATATTGGAGATTATCCTGACGCCGTCTTCAACAACCGAGGCGGCAGTGTCATCACACGAGGTATCTATTCCGAGTATAAGCATGGGATATTATAAAAGGTTTGAAAGACATATTGTTGATTCTATTTTTAGCATTTATAGGCCGTTTTCAAACGACTTTTAAATCTTTAAAATATGTCCTGTAAAACCCCCGAGCCCGTGAAAGAAGCAGTTCAGCATGATGAAGGGCGTGAGCAGCTATGATAAAATCGCCAAGAATATGCGGCCTGACTGTGATGGGAGAATAACATCTATGGCAGGTGATACTCGCACTTGTCCCGCACTGCGGGCACTGCAAAGCCTGTTTTTTATTTTTTGCATAAACTTTCCACCGCTCGCCGGCCACGTACAGTATTTCCAGGGTAGAATGTACAAGCCTGATGCCGGTGTCCGAAAGAAATTCTTTTAATTCTTTTTCGGATGAAAACTGCGAGGCAAGTTCAGCATATACAATCTCACATACAATCAGTTGCCCTTTCTGCACATGTTCGTCAAGCAGCCCCTTAGACTTTTGAAAATGACTCTCATCAGGGATAAGTATATCAAGCAGGACATTGGTATCAACCGCAGTTATCATCTCCCCCTCAAATCATCAATTATTTCATCAGTCTTGTGCCCTCTGCGCGCCTTAAGCCTGCCGACCCACCTGTCAAAGGGAGATTTCTTCAGAGTCTTCTTGATATAAAATACGCCGCCTTCCCTCTCAAAACCGAGGCTTTCCCCCGGCTGAATGCCAAGCTTATCCCTTACTTCTTTGGGGATGGTTATTTGCCCTTTAGATGTAACCTTTGCAGTCAACATAAATACCTCCTTGTAAGGAATGATTTCCTTACCTTTATAGTAAGGAAATGGGAAAGCTTTGTCAATAAGCGTCCGGCTGGTTCATATTCAGGTGCTGTCACCTAAAATCCCTAATCCACGCGCCCACGCGGGGCGCGACTATCGCTAAAAAAGCAGCTTGCCCCTCTATTGGTTCACTTCCTTTGTTATTTATACAGCAATTCGATAGTTTCTGTGTATTTTGATACAACTTCAAGCTCAGGGTCTTTGTGAACAAGGATAGCGCCTTTATCTATTGCTGTTGCCGCTATAAAGGCATCAGCCACCGAAAGCCTGTGATTTGCCTTAAGCCTGCCTGCCGACAAGGTAATTCTCTCATTTGGATCTACCCTGTGAACAGGCAATGATTTGGCCAGTATAATCAGTTCCTTAGCAGCATCCTCGCCCTTTTCCTGCCATGTGACATAGTAGAGTTCCATAAAAGTTATAAAAGAGAGATAAACAGTGTCTTTCCCTTTCTTGGCTGAATTTAAAATATTCTCGACCGTGTCGCTGCCATCCTCTCCTTTGGTAAGGGCAAATAGCGCAGATGTATCCAGCACATAATTCTTAGCCACGCTTCCGTTCCTCTCTTCTTGATTTCAGAAGCGACCTCAGGAGATCTGCATCCTTGAATTTTCCCTTAAGCGCTTGAATGGGGTCTTTCGGAATAGGCAAAACAGTTATGGTATGTCCATCATCAATCCACTCAAGCTTTGTTTTCTGCTTGATGTTATATCTTCTGCGAATCGCCACAGGGATCGCCGTCTGTCCCCTCACTGTAACCGTGCTTTCCATCTCTATCACCTCCAATAATAACTTACAAGATTTATTTACATTATACAAGATTTTTATGATTTATTGCATGAAGGAGAAGACGGTAAAAGTTTCAATCCACGCTCCCGCGCGGGGAGCGACTATCCAAGTTCAACAGGCGCTGAAGGCGGAAAAGAGTTTCAATCCACGCTCCCGCGCGGGGAGCGACTGTTAAACTACAACTAGTTAAATTAAAAAGATAAATTGCTCATTTTTTGCGAACCACATCTTTTTCGCTGAGCAAATCCTTCAGTTGTCAAAGAGCATTTTACAAAACACTGCGTTTTTAAAGGCTGTTTTATGATTTGCGAACTCTACCGAAGACTCATGTGCCCCTCAGGTTCGCAAGCCATTAAATTATCAATGGCCCATCCTGTTCAATCGTTGCCTTTGCGCCCACATGCTCAACCCGGTGTTTCCAGTTAGAGCCGAGATAGTAAAACCTCAGGCTGTCTTTTTCAGGGTCAATCTCCCTAACGAGCCTCGACCTGAGCGTTGTCCATTGCGCAGGATCAACAATACATTCAAAGACAGAATTCTGAACCCTCTGACCATAGTCAAGACATGCGCGCGCTACCCTCCGCAGACGGCGCGGCCCGCCCTTCTCAACTGTTGACACATCATAGCTTACAATCATAAACATAAAAACCTCACCACAAATGTATGTCATTCTGGATTGTCCAGAATCGTTCTTCAAGAAAGACTCCCGACAAGCGGGAGTGACAGAGAATGCGATTATGATTTCTCCTCACTTCCATATAAACGGCGGATATGCATCCATATCCCCGCGCAGATAGCGCGCCAGAAGCAATGCCTGCGTATGAAATAACAGCCCGACAGTAACTTTCTCTTTCAAAAAAGGATGCATCATCTCATCCTGCTTACGCTTCTGATAAGTCACCAGCACTGTTTTTCTCGTTTCGTCATCCATCCACACTGCGCCTGATTCTTTTTTATTAAACCCCTTGTCCTGCACCTGACAGAGATTAATCAATGAAAGCGCCAAACGGTCTGCAAAAAACGGCCGGAACTCTTCCATCAAATCCAGAGCAAGGCTGTATCTGCCCGGCCTGTCTCTGTGCAAAAAGCCCACAGCAGGGTCCAGCCCGACTGCTTCAAGCGCAGACCTTATATCGTGCATAAGAATCACATAAAGAAAAGAGAGCAAACAGTTTACATTATCGAGCGGAGGACGCCTGTTACGCTCTTTGAAAAAGAAGTTTTCCTTTTGAGTGGTAATCAGGTTATCGAAGACGCTGAAATATGCATTTGCCGAGTCGCCCTCAATACCGCGCAGAAAATCGAGATCTGAATCAGACTGAAGCCTCCTTAAAGAGCTGTTGAGTTTTTGAACTGCATCTTCAAGCTCGGAACATTCAATTTTCTCTGAATGATCCCTCAGCGCTCTTTGTAAAACCGTCCTGCTGTTGGTAATTTTTCCTGTAAGAAAAGCAGTTGCCATATCAGCGGAGAACTTCTGGTCATCAGCCTTCCTGTATTGTTCACGCCTTAAAAGCACATTGCCTGACACAGGCCCCTGCACCTTTGCAAGGAAGTTGCCATTTTCAGTCATAAAACTAACTGACACTCCGCGCTCTGCGCAAAAGCCCATAAGATACGGGCTGCAACTGACCTGTCCGAAACAGACAATGCCGCCGAGGGTATGAATGGGAGCGCGAAGACGGACTTCGTCCTCGACCTTGACGACAACTGTTTCACCTTCTTTAAAAAGATACGACCCCTGCGTTGTCACGAACAATGTATTAAGGTGTCTTTTCATTCTTTTTTTCGACCCCGTTTCCTTGATTTTTCAAGCTGCTTCATCTCCTTAACTGCTGTCGAGTTTTTATGTCCCCTCCTTGACAAGGAGGGGTTGGGGAGGTCGAGCCTTCAATGCATTGCGCTATATTTGCCAACACCCCATCAATATTATTTGCAATCTCGATATTGGTAAATCGCAAGAAAGTAAATCCATAGCTTTCGATTATCCTCTGCCTATCTTCATCATGGCTTTTTGCAGTCTCGGAATAATGTGAATCACCATCCACTTCAATCGCCAATCGTAATTCAGGACAACAGAAATCCACAACAAACGATTCAACACTATACTGTCGTCTGAATTTGCACCCTAAGCCTTTTCCCTTCAACTTTGACCATAGAATTATCTCAGCTGAAGGCATATTGCTTCTAAGCATCTTGCGCTTTATTTTTTCAGACGACTTGTTGAAGACCTTGGTCAAAACACCCCTCCCAACCTCCCCTTGGTAAGGGGAGGAGCGTTATGCGAATGTCCCTTATCCGCTCAAGCATCTCATCAAAGTAATCGGAACCTATATTGTTGACTTCTTTCAGTCGTTCATCGTCCATGGTGAAACCCTTGATTATGTATTCCTTCAGGCATTGGGTCGCCCAGATACGGAACTGTGTGCCGCGAATACTGTTGACCCGATAACCTACTGAAATAATCATATCGAGATTGTAATGATCAATATCGCGTGCAACCTGTCTTGCGCCTTCCTGTTGAACTATCCGGAAATTCCGGATAGTTGCCTCAGGATGCAGTTCACCTTCTTCATAGATATTTGCAATATGTTCATTGATCGTTCTCACATCCTTCTGGAACAATTCAGCCATAAGCTTTTGGCTGAGCCAGACCGTCTCGTCTTGCAGCCGGACCTCAATCCTTGTTTTGCCGTCTTCTGTCTGATACAGAATCAAATCACTTTTAACTGGAATTTGTTCTTTCTTTTTCTTCATAGGCTTCCTTTTCTCTATTTCACTTGAGCTTTATCAATCTTGTCATTCCGGCTTGTCCGGAATCCTTCCTCTTGTGTCATTCCGCACTTGATGCGGAATCCAGTTCTTTTCCTCTGGATTCCCGCCTGCGCGGGAATGACGAAATATTGAAATCATCCTTCCATCGCCTTCATCAGATAATCACTTGCCTTTCTATTTGCCCTCGGCAAGCACAACTCTACTAAAGAGCATTCCTTACACTTCTTCGAGTATTCAGCCTTCGGCGTGATGCCTGATTCAATAAGCTCATGCACTCTTTTTGCAGCCTCTTCTGTTTCCAATCGCAATGTCTTGTCAAAAATCACATCATGCCTGTGGTGAGTCTGGCCGTAAAAAAGAGCGCCCTCCGGTATCTCGACATTAAGCATTTCTTCAAGACAGATAGCCTGAGCGCAAAGCTGCACTTTATCGCAATCGTCTATCTTGGGTTTTCCGCGCTTGTATTCCACAGGAAAAGGAATCCATTTCTCTCCGTGTTTGTGAAATTCCACAACATCTGCTTTGCCGATAAGATTCAGCCGTTTTACCATAACAGTGCCGTCAGATTATAGAATTATCAAATCGGGGAAAAAGCTTTGCCTCAACTATCTCACAAGCTCAAATAGATTCTTCGGATCATCCAAAACTTTAAATTCCCATGTTCCGAATCTGCCGTTTACATTTACGGCGTTAACCCATTCTTTAGCTGACTGCCATTTAGCTTTATCCTGATCCGTTATCTGACCTTTGATCTCAAGGATTAAATGCCTGTTGCCTTCGAACTTGATGATGTAATCAGGGAAGTACGTTTTGGTCTGCCCCTGCCAGAGATAAAATATCTCAAAGCCGAGGTGATCGTTTTTTGCCCAGGAGACAAGTCCGGGGATCCTATCTCTCTCAAACTCCAACCCAGCCTTTTCCCATCCGCTGTCAACGACAATGTGGCTGATCTGGCTCTTCTTGACCGGCTGTGCAGGTTTGCTGGTCCACCACGTCATTGCAGTGGCAGTGCTTCTCTTAGGCCTGACCGGGTCTAATATAAGCGCAGGAGCTTCTTTGCTGGAAGATCGTATGAAATGCCCAATATGGTTTATGATTTTCTGCGCATTGAGGGCAATAACAAGACTTCTTAATTTTTCCGTCCCTACAAATAAAGGCACTTTGATATCAAGTTTAGCCGAGACTAAGAATTGATCGAATATCTCCATCAACTGGCTGATGTGACTGCCTGTATCTCCTTCCCAATTCTTCCCGATATTCTCATGAAGGCGTACAGCAGCCTGAAGTTTTATTCTTTGCAAACGATGTTCTTCTGCGAGTTTTCCCAAATCAAGCTCACTAATCTGGTCAAATTTCGGTTTGCCGTCAATGACCGGTGCAACCTCAACAATAGTAGGGGCATCTTCAGGCGATAGTGTCAATCTCTCCAGCTTATCCCATTCGAGATCAAGGAAATAATTCAGCTTGTATTCAATCCTTAACACATGAGGCCAATGGATTGCCAAAGCCTTCCTTTCTGCAATCGGTTCAATCTTGATTTTAAGTTTTTCTATTCTCGGCGGACCTTCTTCTTGTTCAGCAGGAAGGAAGGTAAACGGCACTCCGAACACAGTTACATATTCTGGTTCAAATTTTCCATCCTGATTTGTGTCATACGAAATTCTGCGCAAACCGCGTCCGATAACCTGTTCGCAAAGAAGCTGGCTTGTAAATGCACGCAGGCCGAGAATATGCGTTACTGTTCTCGCATCCCATCCTTCGGAGAGCATGTTGACGCCGATAACACACTGAACGGATTCACCGGGTCGCCCATTCTTGCCGACTGTATTAAATTTATCCCTTTCAATCTTCACCAAATCTTTTTTTGACTTATCAAGTTTTTCTTCCTCATCCGATTCAATTTTGTCCAACGCATCCTGATCAATCCGTATCAGCCTGTTCTTGTCTCCCAATTCCTCAACAGCAAAATATCCATTTACGAGCGAATACTCAAGCCGCGCCGCTGTCTCTATCCTATTACAGATCATTATCATAACAGGCGGAGTCTCACGCGGCGGCTCCTGCTTTTCCCATCTCTCTTTTTCCTTCAGCCAGTCGCCGCCAAGAATATTCACAGCGTTTCTCACAAGATCGGGCAGTCCTTCTTCTTTCTCCGCCCTGCGGTTCAAATCTTCTTTTACATGCGGATATATGTGAAATAACTGAGACTTAAGACCGGGGCCTAAAATGGAATCATCCCGCACTGCTATTTTGGGAGTTTTGACAAGGCCGCTTTCAATGGCGTCATTAAGTCCGAAATCACTGACTATCCATGTAAAAAGCTGTTCCTCCTGATTGATTTTCCCTGTGGGTTTAAAAGGCGTTGCAGTAAGGTCATATGCTTTCAAAACTCCTCGCGCATTGTGTATCCTGTCAATACCGCTTATCCAGATTGTAGCCTTCTCTTTCTCTGATTCGTCTTCGTCGCCTGTCGGACGGTGGCAGTGATGAGCTTCATCATTAATTACCAGAATATTCGTAGCATTACTAAAATCAGGCAGAACCCTCTTGAAAAATGCCTCATCGCTTTCAGCCCCTTTTTTGATAACCTTGGGGCCGGAGTTTTCATCAAGAGGCGCAAGCGTATGCCAGTTGGTAACAATAGGTTTTGCATCAAGCAGTTCCTGGCGCATAGTTGAATCAACAAGCCTGAACGCTTCATAAAAATTATCTTCATTTTCAGGCTTAAGGACTTGCAATCTGTCCCGAACAGTAAGCCCCGGCGCGATGATTAAAATATTCTTAGAGAATCGCGGGTCTTTAGGATTGGCGATCTTGTTTAATGCCTGCCAAGCGATGAGCATAGCCATAATCACTGTCTTGCCTGTGCCTGTTGCAAGTTTTAAACACTGGCGTTCCCACAGACTGCCGTCGCCTGTTATATCAATCCCCTGCCTTTCAGCCTGATTAGCTTCAGTCAACCATATTGCGGTCTCTACTGCTTCAGACATTGTCCCTTCCTTTTGTTGAAGTAGGAAGGACGCTCTTGCCCATATGTTAAGCTGCAACCTCCTTTCTGTCAAGATTTTTCTGCCCTAATGCAACTATGAGTTTTGGGATTTCCCTATAACC
>Ga0265296_1003811_pt1 | contig 13624 bp, 19 predicted proteins | sample MunlanPumphouse1_FD_189073 | JGI IMG/M metagenome (GOLD analysis project Ga0265296, IMG submission 189073) | Groundwater microbial communities from a municipal landfill in Southern Ontario, Canada - Pumphouse #1 | ecosystem: Environmental > Aquatic > Deep subsurface > Groundwater | place... | reverse complement strand
CTGGGAAAATTTTCACAACCTGGGTGCCGCACCACAAAGAAGTTACCGTATTTGTAATCAAATACATCATCCGCCAAACCGGAAAGCCAAAAGAAGAGTTTGAAGAATAACCCTGATTATTCTCCCACAATTCATTTCCCATGCATCTATATTTGGGGCGTGGAGGATTTGAACCCCCGCCACTGCCTCCCGAAGGCAGAATCCTAACCAGACTAGACTAACGCCCCTAAGCCTTTCTTTCTAAAGAAAGAAAGCCTTGGGAAAGAAAGGTTTTGCTTCGCAAAACAATATCAAAATAATTGAGCCAGCATTAATTTAAAGCTTAATCCAGTCCTTCAAGCGGGCCAAAATCATATGTTTTGTCCGCAACCGCAAAAACCCTGAATTTTTCAATGCCCTTCTGCAGGAAAGGGCTCAGGAGCTTTCCCTTGACATCGGAACCAATTGAAACCATGCTCATGCTTGGCATTGCAACAAGCTTTTTTTTCCCGAATTTTCCCACGAGAAAGCATTTGTACCGCTCTGACTTGTACTGCTCCCTGATTGTCACGGCCGGATGGTCATGGCCTATTATCACAACCTTGGCTTTTCCGAATTCCGCGCCTTTTGGCATTTCCCTGCCATGTGTTACAAAGGCAAGGCTTTTTGGCAGCAGCACGCCGCCCTTTTCAATGCCAAGCCCTTCCCATTTTGCAATCGGCCCAAGAACCTTGTCATGGTTTCCGCGCACCAGCACGATTTTTTTGCAGTGCTTTTGCAGCAACCTCAGCATGTCAATCACTTCCGACCACTCCTGTTCGGAAACAATGCCAAACTCGTGCTTAAAATCGCCGTTTATTACAATAAGCTCAGGCTTTGTGCCGGGAAAAACCTTTTTTTCCAAATGCTTCCTGATTTCCGAAAAATTAAAGCGCGGCAGCATCATGCCCTGCCTGTTAAACATCTCCTCAATGCCAAGATGCAGGTCGGCAATAACCAAAGCTTTGTCAGCTTTCACCCACAGCGCAAGCCCCTTTGCAAAAATGCCGGGCAGAAGCCTTTTTCCCTTCTGGGAAAAAGCCTTGGGAAAATTTTCCTCCGGCAGCAGCTCATTCCCCTTCATAAAATAAGCTTTTGAATAATAATCATTTAAATATGAGTTATCGTTTCTCATTTACTGATAACTGAAATTAATGAATTGGCTAAGGCAATGGGAAAAACCTTTTATTCTAATGGAACAAAAGAATACTATGCAATCTATGCAACGAAGGTCTTCACCAGAAATAGAAATCATTCCTTGGTTTCATTTTCAAGACACTACCTTGCATGCCAATGGCGTAAAATACTTGGAAAGCATTCAGGCAGGCTCTGATTTTTTTTGGGAACCTACTGCAAATGCATTCAAGCTCTGTGAGATGGTAGCTGGAGGTGACTCTCCAAGAAAGATTGAACGTTTTTACAATGCCGTCTCTGGGTCAAAAGCCGATATTGGAGAAATCGTGGGCCATGTGGAACAACTATACGAAATTTTTGAGGTATGCAAAGCGAGGAATTTGCATTTCTTGCCATTGGACACGCCAAAAATCAAAGCCATAGAAGTTAGAAGCCGTGGTTCAGGGGAATTGAATAGAATTAAAGTCAACATACAAAGGGAAAACCTATGGCTAAAAAGAATTTGTGTTCGGGCAGCAACTACCAAAAAAGGGAAGATTTATATTTCAACTGGAACTTACCATGCGCAAAGCCTAAGGAATCTTTTATCTGACGCTGGATTAAGGGCAACAGTCCAAACCGGGTTTTTTACCGGAAGACAACAGAAGGACATTGAATATCTAATACACTCTGGTTTCGAAGTCAGAAAGGCCTACTTGGAAAAAAGATGGCACGACGCATATAAAATTTATATCCAAAGAGAGATCAAAATAAGCTCACTGTGGCAAAAGTATAGAAGAGGGTATAGAAGTTGGTGGCTTAGAGTGCCAACAGTATATAGCCTAACAGTAGGTAAAAGAAAAAGCCGACCAAAAATACTGCTCCCCAAACCAAGAAAAAGACGACTCTGATACTTTACAAATGCGGTATTTCTTTTTAAGAGCAGTCGTGTAATTATTCGGGCATCTTTCGAGTAGGATAGGCGGACTGAGGCTGATTCGCAAAGAGCGCCGTGATTTTGAATTATTAATAAATCGCGTAATTTAAATATGAGTTAGAGCCTTATTTCTCGTGCATGGACTTGATTGGCGAAGCGGTGCTGAAGGCAAAGGAAACAATGACACTTTGCTCGACACCCAACGGCATTTTTGCCTCAGGAGGCGAGAGAGGCTATAACAGCGTCTTTGCGCGCGATTCAATGATTGGCCTGATTGGCACAAGCTGCTGTGACAAGGAACAGGAGTTCAAGTTGCAGTTTGAGCAGACCCTGGACACGCTGGCAAGGCACCAAAGCAGGCACGGCCAGATTCCAAACTGTGTTGACCTGTTCAGTGAAAGGCCAAAGCAGGTTACCTTTGCGACCATTGACAGCACCCTCTGGTACCTTTTGGGCCTGCAGTTTTACAGGAAAAACTACGGCGGCCAAAGGCTTTTTGCAAGGCACAGGAGGCACGCAAGAAGGGCATTTGAATGGCTTGGCAGCCAGGATGCAGGCGAAGACTTTTTGCCGGAACAGCTTCCAACTTCGGATTGGCAGGATGCCTTTCCTCACAAGTACGGGCACACAATCAACACAATCGCGCTTTACTATGCCGCGCTGAAACTTTACGGCAAGAGCCGCGAAATGCAGAATGTGCTGAAGGCAATTTCCGGTCAAACCCAGTCAAAAATCCAGCTTTTTAACGGCCAAAAAGGCCACTTTTTTCCCTGGGTATGGAAAAACCATGACGGCGACATAGAGCAGGAAACATGGTTTGACTCGCTTGGAAACCTTATGGCGGTGTGCGGCGGGCTTGCGGACAGAAAACAAACAGATTCAATCCTTGACTTTGTTGAACAGAACAAAATAGACAAGCCGTTTCCCGTGCGCGCAATATTCCCGCCGATAAAAAAAGGCGACAGGGAATGGCACAGCTATTTTTCAAAATGCCTTGCAGGAAAGCCGAACAGGTACCTCAATGGCGGCATATGGCCATTCATCGGCGGCTTTTATGTTGCGGCTTTGGTGAAGGCAGGCCGCTTTGAAAAAGCCGAAGCCGCCCTCAAGCTTCTTGCCGAGGCAAACAAGCTCGGCTCAAAATGCGAGTGGGAGTTCAACGAATGGGTCAACCCAATAACAAAAAAGGCTTCGGGAAGCAACTATCATGCATGGAGCGCGGGCTCCTTCCTGTTCGCGGTCAGTTCTCTCGAACGGAAACGGTTGCCCGTTCTTGGCTAGCGCTTACATCAAGCTTTTTTTCAATCAGGTCGTTTATGTCCCTGGAGGTCTTGACATAATCAAAGTTTTTCACCGCGTGCTCCCTTGCCTTCCTGCCCATTTTTTCAATGAGCGCGTCATCGGAAAGCATCTTGTACAAATATTTCGCCAAATCGTCAATATCGGCCCTGTAGGCAAGTATCTTCGGCTTGTCAAACTTTATCCTGTGCTTTTTCTCAAAGCCCATCCAGGTATAGGCCCATTCCCCGTCAAGCTTGACTTCTTCGCCGACCTTTGCAAGAAAGCCCGTTTCGCCGTGGACTATCGTGTCCTTCATTCCCATTGCGTCAATGGAAAGCACCGGCTTTCCGCAGGCCATTGCCTCAACCTGAATCATTCCAAAGCCCTCAATCCTGCTCGGCGCGGCGTAAATGTCGCACGCGTTAATCAGGCAGCACATGAAATCGCGTGAAAGCGGACCGTCAATAAAGCTGACCTTTCGCCTGATGTCCAAATCCTTCATTATCTCCATTTCCTTCCTGCAGTGGTAGAGGGGCTTGCCCTTTTCCCAGGTTTTTCCGATGTACTTCCAGTTCGGGAAGCTCCCGTTAATTTTTCCAAGGGCCTGCAAAACCTCCTGAAAGCCCTTGCTTGTCGTGTCACCGCCGCTTGTAAGAATCATTTTCTCATCCGGCTTGACGCCAAGCATTTCCCTTATCCTCAAAACCCTCGGGTCATCCTTAGGCAGCGGCCTCATCTGCGCAGTGTCAATGCCGATAGGCATGGGATAAATGTTCTTGTTCCTCAGCCCGTCCCGGTAATAAGTTTCCTTCACCCAGCTGCTTGTCGTAAGCATTAGCGGCAATGAGTCAAGAAGCTCCTGGTAATTCGCAACCCAGCCATCGGCATTCAGCCAAGGCACGGGCTGCACGCCGAATCGCAGCGGATGCTGGATGATGCGCGGCGCGTCCGCCCAATAGCCAATCCCAATCACGACATCGGGCTTGAATGTTTTGTAAAGCAGCTCTTTCTCGGCTTCTGCGCCCCTGTCGCACGGCACAGCCTCAAGTTCGTTCTTAAGCAGTCCCCTGTAAAGCATTTCGCCCTGAATGCTTATGCCGTCCAACTCCGGAGGGCATGGATACAGTATCATTGATCGCATGTTCGTTCACTTTGAAGCTCTCAATCGCTCGCGCGCTGCGCGCTTCGAAGCTTCCCTTACTGAATTGGTAGGCTGAAGTGATTAATAAGTGTTTCGCTCGCGCGATTTGCGCGCTCAATCGCACGCGCGCGTGCGCGTCGCGCACGTTCGCAACGCAGTAAGCGCCGCTTCGCGCCTTCTTGTAGCAGAAAAAGAAAACTTTTTTCGCGTGCAGCTCGCCGCCCTCCATCATTTCGCGCACCGCGCTGTGCGTTTCCTTGTGCCTGTTGTGTCCGTACTCGCCGTTCTCCCCGTGGGTGAACAGGAATTCAAATTCGCCGCCGAGCAGCAGCTGCTTCATCATTGCGCGCACCCTAAGCTTCACCTCCTCAAGCGACGCAAGTTGCTGCTCAGGATGCTCGTCCTCCAAATCTGACATCGTGCACCTTGCGCCAAGCTTTTCGCACACCTTAGCGAATTTCGGCGCCCTGTCGGCATCATCGCGCCTGCAAAGGCTCAGAATCGCCCAATCCCATTCGGGATGCATCATTATTGTGCCGCCGCACCATATGGTTTCATCATCAGGGTGCGCGACTATCACCAGCGCCTTGGTCATAAAAGCAAAATAAGCGGGCAAACGATTAAATACCAATTCAATGCTATTAGTTTTGCCTATGAAGGAAACAAAGAAGCAGCTCTTTTCCGTCGGCGACCTCTGCATTGACATCCTGCAGGAGATTTCAGGCGGCGTGAAATTCGGCGAGGAGCATTCGCTTGAAGACCTTGAGTTAAGCGTTGGCGGCAATGCCGCAAATTTTTCGGTTATTGCCGCAAAGCTTGGCCTGAAGCCTGTGCTCATCAGCGCAATTGGCACAGGCCTTGGCACGCCATTCCTGAAAAAACAGCTTGCGGACGCGGGCGTTTCAATGCGCCTTGCAAAGAGCCGCGAAAACAACGCCTTCAGCATGATTCTTGTGAACAAGAGGGGCGAGCGCGCGATTGAGTCCACAAAAACCAGCCTGAACGGCCTTTCAAGCAAGGACGTTGCGCGTTCGCTGCTTCCAAAGCTGAAGGCGGGGGGCATTGTTTTTTTCGGCGGCTTTTACCATTTGCCGAAAATGAGGCCGGGCTTCAGGGCACTGCTTCAAAAAATAAAAAAGAAGCGCGCCACTGTGTGCTTTGACACTTGCTTTGATACGCACGGCGTCTGGAATATCGACGGCTTTCTCCCTTTCATAGATTATCTTTTCGTGAACGACATTGAGCTGAAGCACATTGCAAAAGGCGGCACAATGCAGCAGCGTGTTAATATGCTTTTCAAAAAGGGCGCAAACGCCGTTGTGGTAAAGCAGGCTTCGCAAGGGGCAGCGCTTTTTGTGAAAAATTTTCCTTCAGGGCACTTTCCTTCCGTTGCCGGCAAGGTTGTTGACACAACGGGAGCCGGCGATGCTTTCAATGCCGGCTTTGTTTTCGGCCTGATGAATGGCTGGGGCCTTGACAATTGCATGAGGTCGGCGAACTTCGTTGCCGCCAAAAAAATCCAGGTGCACGGCCTTGCAGCCCCGGTACCAGGCGCGCTGAACCGATTCATCGCAATTCACAACGAGCCAACGCTGGTTGTTGCAAAGAACAGCGGTGAAATGAGCAAGGTTGCTGCACAGAGGGTGGTCAACCTGCTTAAGCGCAAGCCAGGCGCCTCAATTGCGTTGCCAACAGGCGAAACCCCGAAGCAGATGTACAATTTGCTTGTGCAGGCTTTCGGGAAAGGCGAAGCCGATTTCAGCAAAGCACACTTCTTTGCATTGGACGAATATGCTGGGCTTTCACAGGACAACAAAAATAGCTTTTCTTATTTCTTAATGCAGCATTTTTTGGGCAAAGTGAATGCAAAAAAGCAGAATATTCATCTTTTGAACGGCGCCGCAGCAAATTTGCGTGCTGAATGCGCAAAGCACGAGGCAGCCATCACAAAAAAAGGAATTGACTTGTGCCTGCTTGGCATTGGAAGGAATGGCCATATTGCCTTCAACGAGCCCGGCAGCTGCTCTTATGGCATCACGCGGACAGTGATGCTCATGCCTGAAACGAGGAAAGCCAATGGCGCCGGTTTCACTGAAAAGCTTGCGCCTGCAAAAGCCCTTACAGTCGGCTTGCGCACCATCAGGGAGAACAGCGGCAAGATTCTTTTGCTTGCTTCAGGCAGGCAAAAAACAAAAGCGATTTCAGGCATGTTGAAGAGCAATGATTTTCTGCGCTGGCCTGCTGTCGCGCTGAAGCGGCACAGGAATTTCATGATTGTTGCTGACAGGGCTGCTGTTTCAAAAGCAGGGGGCGTATGATTTGGTTCCGGGCAGAAAAATGCTTTTGTGCCATCAGGCACAATTTTTTCCCAAGGCTTTTTCATGAAGCGAAAAAGGCTTTCAGACGCCCAGAAAAACAGGCGGGGCTTTCTAAAAAGCCGCATTTCCTTTCACAGGCAGGAATTCAGGGCTACAATAGATGAAAGAAAGCGCGCCATAACAATGAGGCACAACGAGCCTGGCCACGAAAGGAAGGCTCTCTTAAGCAGGGCTGCAGACGACCTCACAAAGCTTGCAAACTGGCACTTGCACAGGGCCCAAAAACTGAGCTTAAAAAAGGCAATGGATTTTCCCAAGGAATAGCTTGCTTTCTTTAAATAATTTTCCCCCCTTAATTCTTTCCATGTTTTACCTTGTGGGAATCGGCTTGAAGCCAGGGCACCTGACGCTTGAGGCAAAAGAGTCAATTGAAAAATGCGGCCGCGTTTTTTTGGACACTTATACGAGCGCTTACTCCCAGGGCTCGATTGAGGGTTTGAAAACGCTTGTTTGCAAGGAAATCATTCCTCTTGACAGGAAAGGCATTGAAGAGGGCTTTTCCCTTGTGCTGAGGGAAGCAAAGAAAAGCAATGAAAGCATTGCCCTGCTTGTTTTCGGTAATGCATTAAGTGCGACAACCCACATACAGCTTTTGCTTGACGCAAAGCGCATTGGCCTTGAATCCCGGGTTGTGCCAGGCATTTCCATTTTTGATTTCATCGGCGTAGCAGGCCTTGACCAGTACAGGTTCGGAAGAACCTGCACAATTGTTGCGCCAAAGCAGAACTACGCGCCCGAATCGTTTTACGATTTGATTGAAGCAAACTTCAAAAGCAACCTGCACACCATGTGCCTTTTGGATATTGACACAGAGCATGATTACAAAATGACGGTGGCCGAAGCCCTTGTCATCCTTTCAAAGATTGAAAAAAAGCGAGGGAAAAGCATCCTCAAGGAAGCAACGCTTGTCGGTCTTTATGCCTTGGGCTCGGACAAGCAGGTTGTAAAAACAGGCTCTTTTGAAAAGCTTTCCAAAAGCAGTTTTGCACTATTCCCGCAAAGCCTTGTAATCGCGGCAAAGCTTACCGAAAAGGAAAAAGAGGCGCTGGAGGCATTGAATGGCTGACTTGTTGGAACCCTGCGAAGCCGTGCCATCGAGCTTGCGAAGATGGCATTCTTGCTCGTACCAGCCGGACGTGACGGCTTTGGAGGCATTGAATGGCTGAATCTTTAAAGCAGAGGGCTGTGCGCTATCGCAGGCTTACCGAGGCAGCGCTGGAAAAGGTTTCAATCAGCGCGGAAAAGGGCAGCGTTGATTTCAAGAGGGCCAATGATTTCATTTCAATGGCGCAGAATTACTTCAATGACGCAAAGCATTTTGAGCAAAAAGGGAAGCCTGAGCTTGCCCTTGCCGCCTTTTCTTATGCGCATGCCTGGCTTGATGCAGGCGTAAGGGCCGGCTTTTTGGACGGAAAGGGCGATGACAGGCTGTTTACGCTGCCCTGACTTTTCCCGCCTTTTCGGCGTTTAACGAGGGGAAGAAACGTTTATTAATCACAAAACCATTCTTAAACATTGTTAACCTAACCTTATATGGGTCGTTGAAGATGAATGCCGAAAAGAGTTTTGATTTTTTTCTGAAGGCCGATTTTAAAGGGTATGATGAAGACGAGTGGCTGGCTATTTGCAGAAGCAAGGTTGTTGCGCATGGGGCCGATTTGAGGGCAGTCATTGCCGAGTCAAAGAAGCTTTGCGGCGTTGAGAGGCCTTTGTTTACAAGGGTAAGCAAGATAGCGCACTATTTGCATGCATGATTATGTCTTTCAGGTATAATTGCAGGCACAGGGAATTGGCTAAGGGCATCTGGGTTAAGGAGCCGATAATACCAATAACGCTTGCCGGTAAGAATGGCGAAAAGCTGGATTTTACTGCAATTCTGGACTCTGGTTCTGATTTTGTTCTTATTCCAAAGGAAATCGCAGATGCACTTGGCGTTGATTATGCCCGCGGTGTTGAGATAAAGTCCAAGACATTTGATGGGCTTGATTTCATAACCAGGCTGGCAACGGTAAACATGGAAATAAAGAAGGGCCGGGAAAGGATTCCAATCCAATGCAGGGCTGCAATTTGCACCAATGGCCCTGATTACCATCATATAATCCTTGGTTCAAGCTTTTTCGAAAAATTTGAAATAACTTTTGACTACCCAAGGAACAAATTTGTCATTAAGAGAAGATGACAGGCTGTTTACGATGCCTTGAGCCGTTATTCGCGTATTACTTTTAGGTTAGGCACTCTTTCAAACGCATTGTCTGTTGTGGCAATTCTCTTGTCAAACAGCAGCGCTGTTGCGGCATGAATTGAATCAAATGCCCCGAAATCATATTTTTTTCTCAATTCAAGGCTTTTTTCGAAGATTTTCTGGCTAAAGCCGACTATTTTTATTTTCGGAAAATTTTCGATGAATAAGAGCGAGCTTTCTTTGCTCAGGTAATCGCTTATTTCCCGTTTTAACACGAGTTCAAGTTCAAGAAGCGTTATGACGGACGTGTACTGCCGCTCCTTGGATTTTAGTATATTTCTGCTTGTTTCTTGCAGCCTGTCGTCTTTCTTTATTTTTGCATAAATCAGGTCAAGGTCAACGTACATTTATTTCACTTTTTCTTTATTTCAGCATAAGCGTATTGTTCCGCTTTTGCATGGATTTTCGGCGTAATGAGCCCGAGTTCCCTGCCGACCTGCAGCAGCGAGTAACGCAGTGCCTCGGCTTTTGTTTTTGCATATCCTTCGCCTACAAGCTTTTCCAAAACCTCTTCCGAAACGCCCTTAAATTCAACCGTGAGAGTCGACAATCGTACCACCTAAAATGTAATAGTAAAACAATAGTATAATACTATTAATAAATATTCGGTTGGTTCTCTTTGGAACTGGCTTTTTTTTTGAGAAGTGTCTACTCCTTAATTGACGGCGGCAACTCGTGGTCAATGATTGCAAACAGCACTCTACTTGTTGCCGGGTCAAAGTCTAAAACAAGAATGTTCACCGGGTGTATTCTAGTTTGAAGTTTTGTTTTTTCAATTTTCAACAGTTCTTCATATGCTTGCTGAACAGCATCCTCAAACCTTAAGTAATGCTCGGAATTGTTCAAGTTAATGCCTTTTCTTTTCAGTTTTCTTTTTAATGCTTCAGAGTGTCTTGATTTGCGCAAGACATTCAAAACGAAATCTACAGATTGCGCAGGGTAAACCCTTTCAAGTAGGAGATTGCCCTTTCTTGAAAAGAACTGGACCTGTTGCAAGGCAAATTTTTTTGGGTTTGCTTCCCTTACTGTTCTCTCTATGTTCAGTGTATTTATTACATATTGTCTTGCTTCTTCAGGATTCCTGAATCGCCTTACTGTTGCAAGGGTTGTAGGTGAAAGTGCAAGCACTTTCCTGTGCCAAGGAGTTCCTGGAAGGAGTTCTTGCCTGGCCTTTTCAGGGTTTTGCCATTCTTTCCAGAATTTTTTGATGCGTGCTAGGGCAACCGTTTTTGGAGGAAATGCCCTTATTCTTGTGCCCTGTTTCTTAAGCTGCATTTGTTTAGCGCCTGATTTTAATATGGCGCGAATTGTTTTAAATTGAACCTTTTTTTTGTTGGAATAAAGGGTTGACATTACAGCGCCGCAACTTTTATTAATCATTAAACCCTATTATTAGCGGTGTAATGAATGGGTTTGTATGACGGCAAGACCGGGCATGCTCTGAATTTCAAGTTTGCTTTTGGCTGGAAAAAATTCAGGTGGCCTGTTATTGGCATTGCGGCCGCGATTTTTGTTTTTGCAATTGCCGTGTTCTTTGTGCTCCCTGCCTTGCAGCCAAGGGCGATTGATGCAAGGCTTGAGCCGAATCCTCTGGACTTCAAGGACGGAAGGACGAGCTATCTTACTGTCACAATCCGGAATGTGACCGATGCAACCGCAAACGATGTCGTTGTTTCCGTAAAAACAGTTGCTTCTGATGCCATAACCATTTTTCCCGCAACCAGGACAATTGCCACTTTGGGCAAGGGCGAGAACCGCACTTTGAGCCCTTTTGCAATAAGCCCGAATTCCGCTTCGCCGGTTTACAGCGGCACTTATTTCATCACGATTTCAACCGAAATAAACGGCAAGGCTTTTGAGGAACAGGTTGCGCTGGAACTCAAAGTTGTTTAGAATTCCACTGAAAAGCTTTCACCAAATCCTTTTGTTTCTTTTTGCCATTCCGCCTTTACCTTATCAACCCTGCCATAGCCCGGGCCTTTTTTGAGCTCTTCCAAAAGCAATTCAAGGTTTTCCCTGCTGCCTTGTGCCATTACTTCAACGCTGCCGTCAGGGCTGTTTTTCACAATTCCTTTCAGGCTGAGTGCCCTTGCTTTTTGCGCCACGAAATGCCTGAATCCTACGCCTTGGACAAAGCCGTAAACCATTGCGTGCAATTCCGCCATGCAACCATTAAACTTATTAAAACCTATATTATTATCCTTTTCTTAGTTGTTTATTTGGAGTGTGTTTTGATGGGCCTGAGGGAAATTAGGTTTCACGGCAGGGGCGGGCAGGGCGCTGTTACAAGCACGCAGGTTCTTGCAATTGCCGCTTTTAAGGATGGCAAGTACTCGCAGGCCTTTCCGAATTTTGGGGTTGAAAGGACAGGCGCGCCTGTTGAAAGCTATGTCAGGATTGACGAAAAGCCGATAAATTTGAGGCAGCATGTTTACGACCCGAATTACGTTGTCATACTTGACAGTTCGCTTATCGGCACGGTTGACGTGACGAAGGGCCTTGCAAAAAACGGCATTGTGATTGTGAACACGGACAAGGGCGCGGAAGAGCTGAAGAAAAAGCTCGGCAATTTCAATGTTCACGCGATAAACATCACGAAGATTGCAATGGATGTGATTGGCAAGCCTTTTGTGAATGTTGCGGCATTGGGCGCGTTCTGCGCCCTGAGCAAAGAGGTTTCCCTGAATGCCCTTGACGGGGCAATTGACGAGCTTTTCGGTGCAAGGGGCAAGGCTGCGATTGCCGAGCTTAACAAGAAGGCGGCAAAGGCGGTGTTTGACGCAAGCAAGTGATTTTTATGGCTGAAAAAAAGCAGGAATTTACGCCCGGCGCTGTTATCACTGAACCGGGGAGCAGCAGAAAATACAAGACAGGGGACTGGAGGGTTTTCAGGCCAGTTATTCTGCAGGACAAGTGCATAAAATGCAGCATTTGCTGGCAGGTATGCCCTGACGCTGCAATCAGGGTGGATGAAAAAACAGGCAGTTACAGCGTTGATTATGATTACTGCAAGGGCTGCCTGATGTGCGTAAAGCAGTGCCCTGTGAAGGCGATAATTCAAGAGGTTGAGGTTAAATGACAAAAATGGTTGTTGAGGCATCGCATGCCATTGCCCTTGGGGCAAAGCTCTGCAGGCCTGAGGTCATTCCGATGTATCCCATCACGCCGCAGACGCATGTGGTTGAGGACCTTGCGCAAATGATAAACGACGGCGAGCTCAATGCGGCAATGATTGACTTGGAATCCGAGCATTCCGCGGCCTCGGCAATGATTGGCGCTGTTGCGGCAGGAAGCAGGTGCTTTACCGCAACCTCAAGCCAGGGGCTTGCGTTGATGTTTGAAATGCTTCCAATAATAAGCGGAATGAGGCTGCCTGGCGTGATGGCTGTTGCAAACCGCGCCCTGAGCGCGCCCATCAACATCTGGAATGACCACAGTGACGCTGTTTCAGCGAGGGATCAGGGCTGGATACAGCTTTGGGTTGAAAGCAGCCAGGAAGCGATTGATACTGTTATACAGGGCTTTAAAATAAGCGAGGACAGGAATGTCCAGATGCCCCTGATGGTTTGCTTTGACGGCTTTACCCTTTCGCATGTGTTTGAACCTGTTGATATTCCTGACCAAAAGCAGGTTGATGGCTTTTTGCCAAAGTTCTCGCCTGTTTTCAGGCTTGACACCGAAAATCCGCTGACCTTTGGGCCGATCAGCTTTCCGGATTCTTTCATGCATTTCAAGAAGCAGCAGCAGGAAGCAATGCTCAATGGGCTTGATGTTATAAAGAAGGCAAATCTGGATTTCAAAAAGGCCTTTGGAAGGGGCTATGGTGACGGGCTCATTGACCTTTATAGGATGGATGATGCGGAGTATGCCGTAATGGGAATGGGGACCTTGTGCGGGACTGCAAGGGTTGCAATTGACAAGCTCAGGGCCCAGGGCAAGAAGGTTGGCCTTGTGAGGCTGCGCTCCCTGAGGCCATTCCCGGCGAAAGAGATTCAGGAAGCGGTAAAAAACCTCAATGCCCTGGCTGTGATAGACAGGCATATTTCTCTTGGCCAGGAAGGGCCTCTTTTCACCGATGCCAGAAGCGCAATTTACTGCAATGACATTTCAATCAATGGCTACATTGCAGGCCTTGGAGGCAGGGACATAACGGTAAAGCTTTTTGAGCGCGTTTTCAAAGACCTTGAGGAAGGAAAACAGAAGGGAGCGTGGCTTTTTTGACCGCAAGGATGATTAAAGGGCTGCCTTATGAAGAATACTTTGTTTCAGGGCACAGGGCCTGCGCAGGATGCGGCGAAGCCCTTGTTCTGAGGCATGTTGCAAAGGCGGCAGGGCCAAACACAATCATGGTTTGCGCCACCGGCTGCATGGAAGTTGTTTCAACGCCTTACCCTGAAACAGCCTGGGCAATTCCCTGGATTCACGCTGCGTTTGAAAACAATTCCGCCGTTGCCTCCGGCATTGATGCCGCGCTTAAAATGCAGGGCAGGCGCGACAAGGTAAACCTCCTTGTC
>Ga0265296_1003810_pt1 | contig 13626 bp, 11 predicted proteins | sample MunlanPumphouse1_FD_189073 | JGI IMG/M metagenome (GOLD analysis project Ga0265296, IMG submission 189073) | Groundwater microbial communities from a municipal landfill in Southern Ontario, Canada - Pumphouse #1 | ecosystem: Environmental > Aquatic > Deep subsurface > Groundwater | place... | reverse complement strand
CCTGAATTCTTTATTGTATTTCCCATATGGTATTCTTTCCACTGTGACACCTCCGTTTCTGTATTTTGCCTTAACATTGGTGTACACTTTTTTCAACATACCTCATAGAGGCAGGGGAGTGAGTTGATTCACTGGCGCCCGTTAGTATTGTGGGCAGTAAAAGCAAACATTTTCTTTGATGGGCTGAATTTTGCCGGAGATCAGTTACTATCTAATGGCCCTGGTTAGATTCCACTTGATGTGAATTGTGATTGACTGGTGTATTGACACCTGTTTATGATCATGTTAAAATAATTTGTTCTGATCAGGACGACCATTGCCCCCGTAGCTCAGTAGGATAGAGCAACGGATTCCTAATCCGTGTGCCGCGCGTTCGACTCGCGCCGGGGGTACCATAAAAATCAACACGTTGTGTATTTACTTCCGATGCAGACTATACTATTTTAAAATCTTCTTCCCACTTTTTTATCTGACAGGAACTGTTTTTGCTCCAGGGCAATTTAGTTTTCTAAGGGGAAATGGTTAACTCTCGATTCAAGATATTGTTATGAAGACGCAATTTATTAATAATAAAGATTTGTTGACATTGTGGGAAGTGACCATATCTGCTACGCTTTTTCCAAAAGTATTAATAGATGAACTCCGTCCGTTTGATATGCTTGATGACTGGGGCGATAATTTGCCGGTCATGCGTCAAAGATTACAGCTGGAGGTAGACGCCTTTATCGAACGGGTCCTCACCTTTAACAATACGCCAGAGCTTTGGTCAGCGCTACGCGAACTTGATCCAAGTGTCATGGCGCTGTATTGCGATCGCCTGAATGCTGCGACCTATGCTCTGCAAAATTTAAATGTGGAGATGGTCGAAATTCCGGCATCGTGGTCAACTTTTATTGCTCAATTACTTTTTCAAATGTTGCCTCAATAAGTTTGCTCATTGGTAAATAAAGGGCGCCCATTTTTCTTATATACTTGCCCCCGAATCAGAATTCCGCGATGGACCTTTTGTGATGGCCATACGGAGCCTGCAGGAAAAGTCTTCAAACGATTTTTGGGGAGCCGTGATTTTGATCTAATTTTTGGCTTGTGGCTTGGGGACGGGTTTTTTTCTTGAAAAACTCAAATGGGCCGCTGTTTATCCGACTCCCTTTTCCAAATCGCCTTAATCCGGTCGGCAACTTGTTCCGGAGTCATGGCATCCGTATCAATTTCATGCAGGGCAGCGTCTGAATATTTTGGACTCCTTTTTCCCAGAACTTCTGAAACTTCTGCAATAAATGATTTCCCCTTGGTCAACGAAGGCCGTTCGGTGCCTGATTCGATTCTTTTGACTATCATGTCAACGGATGCCTTCAACCAGATAACAATGCTGTTTTTTCTGAGGGCAACCATGTTTTCCGGCCTTTCAATGACTCCGCCGCCCGTATCAATAATCACGTTGTCCTGCTGGGAAACCTTTGTGGCAATCTGGGATTCAATATCCCGAAATCTTTCCCATCCGTATTTTTCAACGATTTCCGGTATGGTCAGGCCCGCTTTTTTTACAATCTCTGAATCCATTCCGATTCTTGCCATATTGAGGGCCTTGGCCAGGATTTCAGCCACCACACTCTTCCCTGTCCCGCGATATCCGATCAGTACGATATTCATGATAAAAGGTGCTCCATCACTACGCGCCGCATCACATCTTCGGGGGCGTCATGTCCGGTGAAATGTTCAAATTGGAGAACTGCCTGATTGATGAACATTTCCACTCCAGAGATAATCTTTAACCCCCGGGCCTCGGCCTGCGCCAGGAGTCTGGTCTTAAGCGGGTTATAAACTACATCAAATACAACCTGCTCCGGTCTGAACAATTCAGGGGGAATCAAGCTCGAATCTTCATGGGGATGCATGCCGACAGGCGTGCAGTGCACAATTAAATCTCCATGCAGCATATGGTCAGCCAAAGTTGCTTCTGTCAGGGCATCTGAGACAATGTTAACATTTGTACCTGCCTCAAGGTCGGATGACAACTGCTCAAGCATGGCAGCATCAATATCCAAAAGCGCGATCCTGGCCAGCCCGGCATTCTGTGCAAGGGTAAATGCGATGGCGCGGGCTGCTCCGCCAGCCCCCAGCATCAAGACATTTCGGCCTTCAAGGTCAACACCAGCATCCTTGATCGTCTTCAGCGCACCTGGGCCGTCAGTGCCAAGGCCCACCAGCCTGCCATCTTCATTAATGATCGTATTGATGGAGCCGATATGACGATCCAGATCAGAGATCTCATCTACATGTTTTATAATTTCAACCTTGTGGGGGATAGTGACACTCATTCCCCGGAAGTTTTCCAAGGCCCGCATGCCGGCCAGTGCATTCCTGGCGTTTTCTACCCTGAAGGCCACATAGGCGAAATCCAAATCCAACTCCTCAAATGCGGCATTGTGAATGGCCGGGGAAAGACTGTGGGCAACCGGGTTGCCGATAATGGCACAGATTTGTGTGCTTGTGCTGATCGATGTGAGTCTCCTCATTTGTTTGGTTTTCTCCTTTTAAAATTGACGACGTCGTAAAAAGTCAGATATCTGCGTTGTGTGGCATTCTATCCCTGTTAAATTATCGCTTTGATAGACGGCGAAGCCGACTTAACAGTGCAAAGTCACTGCGGTGTAAACTATACCTTGTTTCTTGGAATTCACCCCCTATGGGGAAATACGGGGGTTTTTACTAAATCGCTTAAATTCACTCACATAAGAACAAAATAACCATAACACATCATCTCCTGTTTTAACAGGTCTTTAAAGCTTCACATTGAACTCAGTGCCCGTTTACCGAGGTGCATAAATCCTTGGAATGATTCTAAAAACTATTATAATAAAAACTCTTTAACAATAGTCACATTGGACTATATCGTAACAAGTCCGATATCTGCGTTATTCGGCATTCCTCATCACTGAAGCATAATATAGAAGATTAATTATATTGATCATTGTTTCACAAAAGATAATTTCTGAAGCCAGAATAGCTATCGCTTAGCATTGTAAAAGAAAAATATAATACGTAAAAGTTATAACATATCCCCATATAGTTTAGGCGCTAAGCAAGTGACCTTAAGTCTTCTTGTCGGTTAAAGTGTTGTTGGTCAACTGCATGTTCTGTTATCTGCGATATTAGGAAATGAGAAAGAAGTTTATGAATTCGTACAAGAAGAATCCAAGAAGCAATATGATATTGACTTACTTCAATCACTAGGATTTAATAATACCTATGCGTTGATGAAGAGAGAAGAGCAAGCAAACACATTTAACTTGGAGACAATGCCCGATTTAAAAAATTTTATTGATGCTCTAAATATAGGAGATGAAATTTTATGATCGATAGTATTATAGGGCAAACCCAAGCGGTCGTTGGCACAGATGGTAGTTCGGTATTCCTATCAAAATGAGACTTATGCTCACCGTCGATACCAGAGTCGAATGGGCTTGACTTACCAGTGGTCAAATTCCCTTTGAATTATTAGATGCACTTATAGACTGCCATTAAAGGAGGTAAGAAAACCATGGTTGAGAAAATGAAACAGGTATTTCCTTTGCCGGACGGAACTGTATATAGCCGGCGTAAAAAATTTGAGCCCTTCTCTGTACCTCCTCTGGAAGCTTATATGTCTTTTTTGTCGAACTGGAAAGCAGAAAAGTTGTTAAGGATAATTGAAAAGGTCAAGGGGATTAAAGTACTGGAAATTAATGCCACTGCTAAAGGAGGGGGGGTGGCTGAGATGCTTTTCAGTTCCATACCTTTTATGAATTCCATTGGTGTGGATACCGAATGGAAAACCATCCATGGAACACCCGAATATTATGAATGTACAAAGAATATTCACAACATTATGCAGGGTAAAAAGGGCGTTTTCACTCCCGAGATGGCTGAGACTTACCGCTGCACGCTTGAAGAATCCTCGAATGTTAATCTGATCGACTACGAACCAAATGTAGTGATTTCACACGATCCTCAGCCAATGGGATTGGCTAAACATATTAAACGACCCGGCCAGATTTGGTTCTGGCGATGTCATATTGATATTGAGGGCCAGACACTCGATAAAAACCCGGGTCTTTTTGAGTTCATGAGAGGTTGGACACATTATTACGATGCTGCCATATTCAGTACGGCACATTACGTGGCGCCAGGCTGGGCTGTTCCCAGATTTATCATCCCTCCGTTCATCGATCCGCTTTCTGAGAAAAACAGAGAGTTGAGCCAGAAAGAAATCGATGCCGTTCTGGCCAAATACAACATTGATTCCAGGATACCTATTATCGCGCAAATTGGTAGATTTGATCCCTGGAAGGGTCTGGATCGTACTATTGCAACCTATCGCCTCGTTCGTAAAGAAAGACCTTGTCAGTTGTTACTGGCTGGTGGCATAGCGAGTGATGACCCGGAGGGCGTAAGGATATTGAATCGTATTCTGGAGGAGACTAAAAACGATGAAAATGTTCATGTACTCAATCTTTCTCTTGAAGACCGGATCGAGAACTGGCGGGAGGTTAATGCTCTTCAACGGGCAGCTACAATACTCATGCAACCGTCTACACGTGAAGGGTTTGGACTGGTGATTACCGAGGCATTATGGAAAAGAAAACCGGTGATAACTGCCAATGTTGGGGCTATTCCGCTTCAGGTTCTGGGAGGCGTTACCGGATACTTCTATCGCAATGCACCGAATACAGCTAGAAAAGTGCTTAACTTGCTAGACAATCCTAAGGAAGCCGCTGCTATGGGAGAGAGTGGTAGACAATACGTGAAACAACACTTCCTCCTTCCGGACCGCATTGCTGATCACTTGATGGCTATTAATCTGTTAGTTAAAGGATCAATCAATAAAGATGTGTGCTCCGAATGTATCATTAGTTTTCATCCGTGGTTCAAAGTGAGGAAGCGGTGATGTAATGTAACCATTGCGTTTGGAACAGAAAGACAGCAAGAGCATATATTAACGGAGGTTGAGCAGCTTGAGAAATTTTATCAACTTTTAGGGCCGTGGTTCAAATGCGCCTTTAAACCTCGACCATTATCCCATCATAAGCGAAGCTGATTCTTCCATCCTCTGATTTAAGATGAATATAGTCATCATAACTACGGCCCCAATATTCCTCCAGATGGGTGAAGATGATCTTTTTGGCTCTGATACGCTCAGCCAGTTCTAATGTTTGTTCAAAGGTGTAAAGCGTGGTTCGGGAGATGTGATCCGGGGGATAGCGGAAGTCGTGCTTGATCCCATCCTCAAATATTCCGGGCTGAATCACCAGCAAATCAGCGTTTTGGACTTCTTTATTATTTTCCGGGAAAGGTTTTATATCACAGGGAGCATAGATGCTTTTTCTCCCTTCCTTCTCGAAAACGTAAATGAAAACCGTCTGATTTACTCTGTCAACAGGCAAGGCAGAAATTCGGACCCCATCGATCTCGACCGATCTTTCAAAGCTCTCGACCTTCAAAAAACCGCCAGTCTCATAAAAATCAGCGATTGACCCGTATTGTGATCGAATGCCTCTAAAATGTTGCAGAAGATCTTCCGGGAGCAGCAGTGTAATCTGCTTGTCCCGATAGGCATCCCAGCTTCGAAAATCCAGAGTGATCAGTTCAACTACCCGTAATCCCTCGATGTGATCTGGATCAAGGTGAGTGAGCATGAGATATTGGACTTCCCGGATGTTTAATCGATTAAGCTGGCTGGAGATGTCTGCGGGGGTATCAATCAAGAGGTTGAGATCATGTAAAAAGGCGGCAGGACCTCCCCTGGCATAAGGGACGCCTTTTTCTCTGGCTTCAATACAGACATGGCACTGACAGCAAGGTCGAGGGATGACCATACATCCCCCTGATCCCAGTATGCTGATTTTCATCAAGTAATTACCGCTATTTTTTCTTCGACATGATCGTGTTTCAGATCACCATCGACAGAGCCTCTAACCTTTTCCCGTTCTTCGGCGAAATCAAATCCGGTCCAGATGCCGATGGATTTCAAAACCGAGTCCTGTGGATGATACTGCCGGAAAATCTTGAAGTAGTAGGCAGCTTCCTTACTGTTGATCACCGCACCATGATTCTCGGCTACGATACGCTCATATTCGGCATCGCTCAGTTCGCTGTTGGCCATTTTTTCACCAAGATCCTCACACCCGGCGCCCTGGGTGTACTGGACCTTATAGCGCCACAGGATGTCATCCGGCAGATAGCCGCTTTTCTCGAAAGCCTTCCTTAATATCCATTTCTCTATCAAAGCGCCGTTGTGCTCGCGAATCTTTAGTTCCGGGGGAATCATCATGGCCAGATCCACCATGGAGACGTCGAAGAAGGGCACCCGCAGCTCCAGACTGAAATACATTCCCATGCGGTCGGCCCGCTGCAAATTGATATTGTGCACCCCCTGAATCAGCCGTCTGGCCTCCCAGTTGATCTTGCCTCTGGGGAAGTTCTTCATGTAGTGATAGCCGGCGAAAATCTCATCAGCCCCCTCGCCGGTGAGCACCACTGTTACGTAATCGGCGGCGCACTTGCAGGTGAAGTAGCAGGGGACGGCACAGCGCACCAGCGACGGATCATAGGTCTCCAGCTTATTTATCACCAGCGGCAGGGCTTCGTAATATTCATCTTCGGTAAAGATGTATTCGTGATGAGTCGAGCCGATATGCTTGGCGGCAATCCGTGAAGCTTTAAGGTCATCGCTCTCCACACCGGCGGCATCTCTCATACCCACTACAAAGGTATGCAGGTGCGGAATCTCATCGGCAGCGATGGCTGCCACGAGGCTGGAGTCCAGGCCCCCGGAACAGAAGGAACCCACATGGATTTCCTTATCTGCCAGCAGGCGTTTTTTGACCGCCTTAATAAACCGGTTGCGGATCAGTTCGCAGGCTTCCTCAACATCAGTGAGCATGTGATGCTGAATAGGCGGCACCACGTAATACTGAACGAAACCCTCTTTCGGAGTGTAGTAGTATCCGGCGGGGAGTTCGTGGACCTCCGCAATACCGGCCAGGCTCATAGCCCCCAGCTCGGAGCTGAAGTACATTTTGTTATCGACATAGCCGTAATAAAGAGGTTTGATACCGATTGGATCGCGTGCCAGCATGTAATCGTCGCCATCCCAGATGGCAAAGGCAAACATGCCATCCAGATCATAAACGCAGTCCGAGCCGACCTCCTGATAGAGATGCAAGATGGTTTCTGAATCCGAGTCGGTGGTGAAGGGGAATTTGCCCTTAATGCGCTCTCTTATCTGCCGGAAATTATAAATCTCTCCATTGCAGATGATTCCCGTCCGTCCTCCGTTGGCCAGAATCGGCTGGTGCCCCTTGGCCACGTCGACAATGGAAAGCCGGGTATGTCCGAAGACCATATTGTTAAAGGTGTGAATGCCGCGATCGTCGGGCCCGCGATGGGGCAATGCATCCAGCATTTTATTGATTGTTGCTGTGTCTTCTATACCAAAACATCCTGCTATACCGCACATGAAACTCACCATCCTTTATGTTATATCGAAATTATTTACTTTACATGTTATGCCTGCCCAATCGGGAATATATATCGAGAGCTTTGAAAATTGTATTTTGGGGTACTTAAAAATCTTTTTCGACCATGCAACGTCTTGCTTCGCGGCAAAGGCACAACTCGCGCTTACACGCTCAAACATTGCCTTTTCTTACGCTGCGCTGCGACGGCATGGTGCCCGAAAAATCTTTAATTCGTGCCTTCTTAATCCAATTTTCTCTGTTTTGCAAAGGTCTCATATCCTCTATTATTCAGGTGGCATCAAGCTTGCTTTTGCTCTTTTATGCTGCCAGCGCATCGAGCTTCTTGACCGCATCGAAGCCGTCGATGCAATAGAAGTCTGCGCCAATCTCCCCGGCATAGTCGTTGGAGACGGCGGCACCACCGATAAGTATCTTGACGGAATCCCTCAAACCGGCCGCTTTGAGCGCCTCGATGATTTGTTTCATGGCCACCATGGTTGTGGTCAGTAAAGCGGAAAGCCCCAAATAATCGGGTTTCTCATTCTTAACAAATTCAATAATCTTTTCGGTGGGCACATCGGTGCCTAGATCTGAAACCTCATAACCGGCTCCCTTGAGCAGAATGGCTACGATGTTCTTACCGATATCATGGATATCGCCCTTGACAGTGACGATGGCAAATGTACCTTTTGTTGCAACACTGGCGGCTTCCAGATAAGGTTTCAGAATCTCCATGGCTTCACCAACCGCTTCGGCGGAAGCCAGCATATCGGGAATGAAATATTCCTTGCTGGCGTACTTTTCACCCACTACCTGCATCCCGGCGGTCAGGCCGTCGGTAATGATTTTATCGGCAGGGACCTTGGTCTCAATGGCCTGCCGGGTCAACTCGACGACACCCGGCCCCGTCAGGCCTTCGTCGATGCCCTCGTCTTCAGCCGTCTTTCTCCCTTGGATGACGTTTTCCTTCAGCATTTTAATGATGTCTTCGCTCATATTTTTTCTCTCCTGATTTTTTGCAATTATGTATGGGCAAACCCTGCGAGAGTGCCCCCTTGGCCATTATTTATAGATGTTTAGTCTGGGCAACAAACCCGGGATTTCCTCGAAAATCCTTTTGGTAGTAACTTCGTCGATATGATCGACTGGTTTTGCCAGAAGATCTTGAGTCCTCTCGTAAGCCAGCTTGAAGACGTTATCTCCCGATTCACTCTCAAATGGATAGGCTGCTGAAAGCTGTCCACTGCGCATTACCTTTCTTATATAACTGATAAAAAGTTTTTGCGGCGTGGCGCTTACTTTTCGGATCTGGCCTAGCACTTCAGCGATCTCTTCCTCATCGATTTTGGGATTTCGGAGGAAAAATTTAATCATCTGGAAATGGGCATCATCCAGAACCGCCTGCGGCAGGCAGAAAATGGAGTTGCAATCCAGCAAACCGTAAGCGCAATGCAGGTACTGTGGTCCGGCCAACGCCACCAGGATGTCGGAGAACAATCGTTCAACAGTTGACTGTTGCCCCGGCACTTTTGTATCGCAGACGCCGGAAGTGGAATAGTTCGGGATTTTATAGAACCGTGCCAGCTGCACGCAATCAATGTTGTACTGGCTAGTTTCAACGCAGCCATAGGAGTCGTTTAAGGTATCCATGCGGGCCCTGACAGGCACACTGCCGTAGAGCACCGGCGTTCCGGGATTGACCAGTTGACCCAGGGTGATTCCCGCCAGTACCTCGGCGTTGATCTGGGCGATAATGCCGATCTCTTTGATGGGAGCGGTGCTTCCGGCCTGTGGTGCTGAGGAGACTACCACGGGCAGACCACGTTTGCAGAGCTCGATAAAGGTGTCGGTGGTGTCCTCCACAAACTGAAGTGGGCTCTTGACCAGGCAGGTGATAAAGGAGATGATGGGGTTTTCCCTGAGTTGCTCTTTGCCGCCGGCGATGATCTCGGCCATGTGAACCACGTTATCCAACTGGTTCAGACTGGTAAGCCCGGCCATGACGTGCTTGGTGGTGTTGTTCAGCGAGGCGAAATACTTATTGACATCCTTGTTCTCCTCGGTGATGTCCTTGTCCTGGATATTGACTGTGCGGATGTAACCGTCCAGCGTTTCCAGATGTTCACAAACGTGTGCCGACTGGCACAGGTCGGCTACGGTGCCGCGTCTGTGCTTCCATTCCGGGGCTTGAATCTCAACGCTGGGATCATCCTTCTTGACGTAGGCAGGGAAGTCAACATCCATCCAGATATTGGTTTCCGAACCTGAAATAAAAAACACCCGCGACTCTTCACCATTCATGATAATGGCGTTATCCGGATTTCTGCCGCCCAGTTTCACCGTCTTCGGGGAGCTCTCCAGGGCTTTGGCAACCAGCTTTTCCGGAATCTTGACCAGCCAGGTCGGGTGGTCGGCGGGGGTGATTTCGGAAACATCTGCGCCGTTGGCGGCAAATATCTGCGCCGCTTCCTTATTGAAGCAGATGAGACCGGGGTCCATCAGGATATCCATCGATGCCTGATGAATTTGCTCGATCTGTTTTTGGTTGATTCGGGTCAGGGGTCTTTCGATTAATAGTCCTTTTCTGGGCATTTCCTTCTCCTTGTATGCATTTTCCTCTTCCTTGATGGAAAAGGATATATAAATATTCCTCCCTCATAATTCCATCGGGGGTGGGAACAGGTATTGCCTGCTATTCAATTAGAAGGCCTTTTCTGTAAGCCTTTATGTACTGTTTACATGACTGGTCTTTCCCGGACAGCATATCGGAAATTTTAACCAGACTCATCATCTTGGCATCAAGCGGGTCCAGAATGGCCGAATCAAGTCCTGCAGCCACCGACATCAGCATGAAAGAGCGGTTGATCATGCCCCGATTGGGCAGGCCGAAGGATATGTTGCTCAATCCCATGGTGGTTTTAGCATCAGGATAGCGAGACTTGATTTCACGGATAGTGTTTAATGTTACTATCCCTTGTGACTGGTCTACCGAAATGGGCAGCACCAATGGATCAAAGTACACGTTCTCCTCTTTTACGCCCAATTTCTTCAGGTGGGTCATGATAATTTCGGCAGCCGAGACTCGCTCTTCAACTGTTTGAGGGATGCCACCCTCTTGCATCACTAGCGCCACCAGTGCGGCGTTGTGTTCAGCGGCCAGCCTGCCGATGGGGTCCAGCCGATCCGGCTCGGCGTTGACAGAATTGATCATCACCTTATCACCCCGGTATTTACCCAGAGCAGCCTTGATCATTGCCGGGTCATCGCTATCTATGCAGATAGGTTTCGAGGTAGCGTTTTGAACCACATCTATCAGCCATTCCATGATAGCCCCGGCGTTTTCGCGGGCATCCTTGCCTACACCGGCATTTACATCAATGAAGTCAGCTCCGGCTTCATCTTCCATCTTGGCCAGATTTGCCAGAAAAGCAGAGTCTTTTTCCGCAATGGCCTTGCCGACGGATTTGTTTGACGCGTTTATTTTTTCTCCAATAACCAGCATTTTAAACCTTTCCAATAGTAATTGTTTAATTATTATAACTTAATACGCTCATGTAATTCTGAATAAGCCTCAACGAATAAAGAATCTCAACCTTTTGAAGTTAGATTCTCCACTATGCTCAGAATGATCTATTAATCTATGATTCCGGGTATGTTTTGTATCACCTGTTGGCGTACATCATCCGGAAGATGATAACCCGGCGCAGCCAGTATCTTCTTGACCCGAGTCTTGGCACGCTTGACCGTGTCGAGCTTGCCCTTCTTCTCCCAGATTTCCAGGTGATTCCGATCGCTCAACGTGGGTTGATAGTGGTCGGTGCGCATGTATTTTCTGGTATGTTTGGCATATATGAAATGACCTCCGGGACCGACCTCTTTAATGAGATCAAAGGCCAGGGTCTTCTCGTTCACTTGGATGCCCTCAACCGCGCGCATAGCCATACCAATGATCTCGTTGTCTGTAACGTATTTTTCAAAACTAACGCTCAGAGCGAAATCCATTAAACCTGCGGCATCGTGGATGTAGTTGGCGCCGCTTAAGGCGCAGAGAATTGTAGTTATAGCAGATTCGTAACCGCACTGTGCATCAACCACTTTAGCATCCGACATACCCGCCGTGGCATAAAACGGGAGCTTGTAAAACTGGGCCATTTGAGCGCTGGCGGCATTGGAAAGCCCCATCTCAACAGCGCCTGTTATGTACTTTAAATCCCGGAAATCATTGGTCGAAGCTACCGAGGCAAAGATCGCCGGAGTACCTGGATTGACCAGTTGTGTCAAACAAACTTCGGCCAGCGAATCGACCGTTTGAACCAGCACATTACTGGCTAATGTTACCGGGGATGTCGAACCACACAATGGTTCAGCCGGTAGAGCGATGGGAATGCCGGCCTCGGCGGCGGTAACTATCAAATCACCATAGAAATCATCGATTTTTAGCGGGCTGATCACGCAAAGAATCAGAGAGATGATAGGCTTCTGTCTCAGCTTCTCCGGAGAACCGGCGATAGTCTGAGCCATACTGATCACCTGTTCCATGCCTTCGGCGGTGTAAATGCCACCCATGATATGCTTGGAGGTATTATCTAATCCGGCAAAGAAGCGGTTGACATCCACATTCTCGGCGGGCACATCGTCGGGGTAAGTGGGTAAAAGGAAAAAGTGAATATTATCCAGACTGTCAACCAGCTTGGCGATGTTTTTTAAATCGGCAAGATTAGATCTGCGCCGTTCTCCTGTCTCGCCATCGATAATGTTTAAAGCGGTACCACCGGTACCGGCATAAACCCTGGCACCTCCCAGGTTCAGATCATGTTCAGGTTTACGGCCATGTAGAGTGATATCCGAGGGAGCTTTTCCGACAAGGTCCATGACCATGTCTCGCGGCATCTTAACTATACAGTCTTCAATCCTGGCGCCAGCTTCTTTGAATATTTTAAGTGCCTTGGCTGAGTTTACCTGGAAGCCCACTTCTTCAAATACCCGCATAGCGGTGTCATGCATCAGGGTAATGTCGTCTTCGCTCAGGGGCTTGTAACTGCCGCCAACTAACCCCTTTTTAATTTTACTCACAAATATATAATCCTTTCTACCTCCTGTTTCTACCTACGCAGTTGTGTTTTGCACAGGTTTTACAGGGATTGTACTTGGTGACACCATTTTCACGTGGGCCAATCCCTATGATGCCGGATATTGATTTCTGTGGTGTCATTAAACACTCAGAACTAAGCTGAACAGGAGATGTGTGTTTGCCAAGCGCACGGAAAACCAATTTCTGCTGATTGATATTCCAATCACAATATCCGGGACTATATCGGAGGCTTATGGCAAGACCATTTTTGCCTACGGTTTCTCCTATGTGTTCTTGTACGATGTCCGCCAGGCTTTCAACAGCACTGGAGCCAATAGCGTCTAACAAATATGATTCTAAGATCATCCGATTCTCAGCTAGCTTTACGACATTCTCTTCGAGACGGTTACCTATGGTTAGGACGAAAACGGCAACTTTGCTACATCGCACGAGTAATCTACTGATAACATCACTTTCAAACACAGTAGAATCTTCGATGATGGCTCTGGATTCCTTAATGCTTTTAACTTTTTTTATTACGTATGAATACGAAGGTTCAATAAGGTGACTGGCATCGTCTATGTGTTCATCAAGCAGCGATGCTATTCGCGGCGATGGCTCTACATCCTCACTGTAACCAATATATCGGCATACCAGTTCTCTATTAATATAGATATTATCAGTCTGTTCTTTGGTCACAGTTGCTAACATTTGTTATAACCTTCCTTACCTGCCAAAATAACAGTGCAATAAATGATGATTATTTTATTATTAGAATTAACGTAAGGACAATTGGCAAAAAAACAATTGACTAAAAAGCACTACCTTTTGACGAGTTTTGATTAGTCAGTAATAATATAAGAAGACTTATATGTCAAGGCAAGATTGGTTAATAAGTGTGGTAGTCTATAAAATAGCAGTGATTACAAGGTCTTGCTTTTGCAGTGGGGGCGAGCGGTTTTGTATGCTTAAATATAAATTAGCCGCCATATTTATAAAAAAGTGATGAGGGCAGCAGTTTCAGAATGAAGAGAATCTATCATGCCTCATATTTGG
>Ga0265296_1003808_pt1 | contig 13639 bp, 13 predicted proteins | sample MunlanPumphouse1_FD_189073 | JGI IMG/M metagenome (GOLD analysis project Ga0265296, IMG submission 189073) | Groundwater microbial communities from a municipal landfill in Southern Ontario, Canada - Pumphouse #1 | ecosystem: Environmental > Aquatic > Deep subsurface > Groundwater | place... | reverse complement strand
TTCCCGGATATCGTATATCATATCCCTGAAACCGGATAAATTGAAGTGAAGGAAATTCCTTTTTTAAAAAAGCAAGCGGTCGGTTGTCAGCGCCAATGATCACGTTTGTGCCAGATGCAATAAATTTTCTGATTAAAGGTACGCATCGTGTAGCGTGGCCCAGCCCCCAGTCGAGCGGACAGATTAATATGTTTTTTTTATACTGCAAACTGGATAAATTTGTACATTTTGTCCCGCATATGCGGGATTGGTTTATAGTCAGGGCTGCCAGTTTGGTTTTATGTCAGTAGTCTATGGGATTTGAAAACCAAAGACCATGACCAATTACTAAACTGGCTGCTAAGACCAATAACCATTGACCATTTATCAAATGCTCAAAATTTCAGAGCATACTGCAAGGCTATACTCCGGGGAGGCTGTACGTCACCAGGTCGCACCATATACTCCTTGTTGAATACATTTTTACAAATAACAGATACCCTTGAATTGTCAGCAATCTGGTATGATAATCGGGCATCGAAAACAGCATCTCCTGTATGATGTTTATCCCTGTATTCTTTTAACCCGGGTAAAAACATCACCGGTTTTCCTGTGGCTGGGTCGATGATTGCATGTATTCCGTCTGGCCATTTCAAAGTATCTTCAAAAGCTTTATCAATATTTATCATAAAGCTGTGGTAGTCCAAACTTATCCCTGCAGATATCTTTTTATAAGTAACTTCGAAATCTGCTTTTGCGGAATGGTAAAAACGATATTTCAGTACATTGCTTCCCTCTGATTTCAAAGAATCGCGATTGAGATCAAGGTCAATGGGGTTCGTATAAGTATAACCCATAAGCAATGTGGCAGGCAGACCAAAGAATGTTCCTTGTCCCATAATGGTAATGTCGATACCATTAATTTGAGCATTGCTAATATTGAATGCTTTGAAGCCCATATAATTAATAAATTGGTCGATGGTAGGAGGATTATTAGGATCGATATGCAGAGAATCGGGATAATGCTGCCCGAAAGTAAATTCGATCATATCATGATATTGCGTCCAGTAGCCGGCAATGTCAAGATATCCATACCAACTGCTGACCCTGAACCCCTGCTTGAAACCTATTTCTGCGCTCCACCCTGTTTCCGGACGCAATGTATCATTTGGAAATATATTTATTGCCCCGGCAGAAGTTGTCGTGTATTTTTCCGCAATTGAAGGATAGCGGAATCCTTGTCCGAATGAGCCTCTTATGAAGGTAGCTTCTGCAAGTTGGTAGTTCATCCCTGCCCGCATTACAGGTTTTGAATTATCCTCATCTTCATCCATTTTGAATACTTCATACCTTGAACCAAGCGAAAGAGTTAGTAATTTAATTTTTTTATCACACTGAGCAAATAACCCTACACTCGATGCATAATGATTTTTTTCCCCATAAACATCGGAAACAGCATTAGAATATATCCCTGTAAGCCCTGTTGTAATTGTAAGATCTTTTTTAAAATGCTTTTGATACTGGTACTCGCCATAATAAAGGTAGCTTTTGGTCTGTTGTTCCGTATTGTTTCGGTTGTTGATCTGGAAATATCTGCCTTTGAGACTATGACGATTACCGTTTTCATTATGGTAAACAATAAATGGGTCAATATTCAACCGGCTGTTGTCCGTTTCTTGAGAAAATGATTTGGATGGAATATAAACCCCCGAATCGCCATCGCGCCATAACAGAAACTCATTACCTTTAACATTCATAATATTGGTGTTAACACCATAAGAAAGACCTTTAATCTTTTTATCTCTGTAACGTGTGTTGATGTTAAACCGGTATCGTTGTTCATCGTTTTTTTGTCTGTATCCTTCGTCAGAAAAGAGATTTCCTCCGACTGCAAGGTCAAAGTTCCCTATTTTTCTGGAATGTAAAAATTGAGTTCCAGTAAATGTAGGCTGTGCAGCCCCCCACCAAATAATTTCTTTTCTTTTAGGATTGTTATATAGACCACTATTGACAATGATCTTTGTGTGGGGAGTATTGCCCGGAAATGCTGTTCGGATATTTATAATACCATTTAAGGCAGATGAACCATATAATGCAGAAGATGCTCCCTTAATAACTTCGATTTGCGCGATGTTTTCTACGGGGGCAAAATCCCATTTTACATCACCTGCATCAGCAGATAGCATTGGAAGATCGTCAACAAGAAGCAGCACGCGGCTTCCTGCACCATAACTGTAACCACTGCCACCCCGGATACTTGCCTGATTATCCATAATTGTAACACCGGGAACTTTTTCAATTACCGTTTCTATAGAATTGGTATTGTTGTTTTCGATCATGGTAGGTTTGATTGTTTCAATAGATACGGTAACATCCGACATCTTTTGTTCAAATTTTCCTGCACTAACAACCATTTCGTTAAGCATGCTTGATGCCGGAACAAAGCTGATATTTATAGTCTGGAGCTCCCCTTCTTTAATATTTATTTTTTCAGTTTCTGTAGCATAACCAATAAATTTGAAGCAAATTTTATGCTCTCCCGGAGAAAGTTCAAGTAAGTAATTGCCATTAATGTCAGTTGTTATGCCGTCTTTATCATCTGCCACAACTAACACGCCTATTAATGGCTCCTTTGTTTTTGCATCAATTACTTTTCCTGTGATAGCAGTCTTTTGCGCATGCACGATACCCGAAAGTATAAGAAAATTAAGTATTATACATATTTTTTTCACACGTATTCAATTCAGTTAAGAATTGCAAAGATAAAATTTTTATTAAAACGAATATTTCATATTAGAAATATTGCTCTTCGCCTGACTGTGATGGAGCAGAAGGTTGGTTTGCGGGGTTAAATGGCGATTTTTTTCTATGTGTTTTCTTGGCTCTGAATGAAAATATATAAATATAAAGGGCATCTCTAAAAACTGAAAATCAGCTTTACCCCTAACCCAAAAGGGAGGCTGATTTTCAGATGTTTCACCCTTTAGGGACGGGGTAAAAAACATCTGAAAATTAGTTTTTAGAGGTTCCCTAAAGTAAAAATAGTAAATTTGTCCCGCACATGCGGAACTAAAATTAAATCATAAAAATATGGCTAAAGTAATTGTAAAAAAACTCACTGACAGTGAAATAGAGGGTCGAAAAATAAAATCATGGCCCATCTGGACAAAAGAAGTTTCACGATTTGATTGGTATTATGATTGTGACGAAGAGTGTCTTATTTTGGATGGTGAAGTAATTGTTGAAACTAACGAAGGCAATTATACAATAAAAGCAGGTGATTTTGTAACTTTTAAACAGGGGCTGAAATGTGTATGGAATGTAAAAACCCCCATTCAAAAACATTATAATTTTCTTTAACACTTTCCGACACTGGTTTTATTATTTCCCCCACATTTTTCTGTAGAAAATTACAATCGCTTCAAGGTGCATCAATTCGCCAATTCCAAAGATGTACCGGTTAAAATATTGTGGGATGAATGTGCATGCATATTTCATTGATGCAATAGAAATTAAATAATACTATCTTTGTCATTAAATTTTAAATCACAAACCACAAATTATGAAAAAACAACTTTTAATGCCAATTATTATTTCTGCTTTCATTGCTGGAAGCATGCAATTGTCAGGGTGCGGATCAAAATCAAAAGACCAAAACTTTGAAACAAGCAAAAAGGAAATGACTGCTATTGGACAAAAAGAGGAATTAGTTCGTACTGCAGAACAAGAAAAAAATTTATCAAACCAATCGGATCAGACAGCAAAAGAGACTGAGATCAAAGCTGTTAACAAACAAGTAGAACAAAAGATCCCTTCAAAAATCATTAAAACTGCCGATATATCTATGCAGGTTAAAGATTATAAAGAAAGCAGAAAAGCTATTCTTGCAATTGTTCAGAAAAGCGGCGCATACATTGCTGCTGAGAACCAAGCGAATCGCAATTATAATATTGCAAATGATATGACGATCCGTATTAAACCGGAAGGGTTTGACGATCTTTTGGACAAGATAATTGAACAGTCAGTTTATGTAGATAGTAAAAAGATTACAGCACAAGACGTAACTGCCGACTATATGGATACCGAAGCAAGGCTCAAGTCAAAAAGGGATGTTGAAGTAAGATATTCGGAAATATTAAAGAAAGCAAATACAATCAAAGATATCCTTGAAGTAGAAGAAAAATTGAGACAGATCCGCGAAGAGATAGAATCTTGCGAGGGAAAGCTAAAATATCTGACCGACCAGGTTTCCTATAGTACAATTAATCTCCATTTTTATGAAAAACTAGATTTTCAGCCTGCACCCGGATCCGGATTTTTCCATGCAATAGGAAAAGCATTCAAGGCAGGGTGGAAAGGATTACAGATGTTCATGATAGGTATCATATACCTTTGGCCTTTATGGATAATTGCTGCAATCATTTTTTACGTTATTCGATGGTTTATTAAAAAGAGTAGGAAAAAGAAACTTCAAAAATAATAACTTTTGAGACGGCCTCTTTATTTTTTTAAAATATAGGTTTTAAAAGACCAATTTGCTGATAATAAATGAATTTTGTAAAAACAATTTTTGCGGGTAACGAAAATTCAATTAGTTTTGCACCGTTTTAATTTGTTAAAATAAATAATTTTTATACCTTTGCACTCCCATTTTATGAAAGGGAAATCGGATGCTGATAAAATTAAACAATAGCAATGGATACGTTAACTTATAAAACAATTTCCGCCAATAAGGAAACTGTTACGAAAGAATGGCTTCTGATAGATGCCGAGAACGAAGTGTTGGGAAGGTTTGCTTCGGTGGTTGCCAAATTGATCAGAGGAAAAAACAAAACCAATTTTACTCCTCATGTTGATTGCGGTGATAATGTGATTGTCATAAATGCAGAAAAGATCAGGCTGACCGGCAATAAAATGACCGACAAAGAATATGTTCGCCATACCGGTTATCCCGGGGGACAGCGCTTTACCTCTCCAAAAGAGTTGCTTGTAAAAAAACCTACAGAAATCGTTGAAAAAGCTGTTAAAGGGATGCTCCCAAAAAACAGGCTTGGCAGTGTGTTGTTCAAAAACCTGCATGTTTATGCAGGAAAGGAACATCCTCATGCCGCTCAGCAACCAAAAGAAATAAAAATAAACTCAATTAAATAATTTTATGGAAGTTATTAATGCACTGGGGAGAAGGAAAAATGCAGTAGCTCGTATTTTTCTGAAAGAAGGCAGCGGTAAGATCACTGTGAATAAAAAAGATTATAAAACATACTTCTCTATACCTACATTGCAGTATGTAATCAATCAGCCCCTTAAACAAACTGAATCTATCGGCAAGTATGATATTCTGGCAAATATCGATGGTGGGGGAGTTACCGGTCAGGCAGAAGCCTTGAAACTGGCAATCGCCAGAGCTTTGGTAAAAATAAATCCGGAACACAAAATTCTTTTGAAAGCAGCAGGTTTAATGAGACGCGATCCTCGTATGGTAGAACGTAAAAAACCTGGTCAGAAAAAAGCCCGTAAGAAATTCCAGTTTAGCAAACGTTAATATTATTCAGGAAATATACAAAACATGGCAAGAGTAAGTTATAGTGAATTGTTAGATGCGGGTGTTCATTTTGGTCACCTGAAGAGAAAATGGAACCCCAACATGGCTCCTTATATTTTTATGGAGAAGAACGGGATTCATATCATCGATCTCAATAAAACGGCAGCAAAAATTGAAGAAGCTGGTTCTGCTATCAAGCAAATAGCCAAATCAGGAAAGAAAATTCTTTTTGTTGCAACAAAAAAACAGGCTAAAGACATTGTGGCAGAACAGGTAAAAACAGTAAATATGCCTTATGTTACTGAAAGATGGCCTGGCGGAATGCTTACAAATTTTGCAACTATCCGCAAAGCTGTAAAGAAAATGGCTAGTATTGATAAAATGTTTACGGATGGCACTTCTGATAATTTGTCAAAAAAGGAAAAACTCCAGATAAGCCGTGAAAGGGCAAAACTTGAAAAGAACCTTGGAAGTATTGCCGATCTTTCCAGATTACCTTCGGCTATTTTCGTTGTTGATATCAATAAGGAACATATTGCTGTTGCCGAAGCTAAAAAATTAAACATCCCAACATTTGCAATTGTTGATACCAATTCAAATCCAAACGAAGTGGATTTCCCGATTCCTGCAAACGATGATGCAGCAAAATCCATTTCCATGATCATTAAAGCAATGGTAGATTCTATTGAAGATGGTTTGGCTGAAAGGAAATACGACAAAGACAAACTGGCTGAGGAAGAAAAAGAAGAAGCATTGGAAAATGAAAGAATAAAATCAAAGGCACTGGCAGAGATTGAAGAAGAAGATGATGATGAAACGGAAGCAATAAAAGTAAAAAAAGTAGCAATGAAAACAGTTTTGAAAATTGCCGAAGACGCTGAAGAAGAGAAAAACAAGTCAAAGAAAACAGTTGTAAAAGCACCCAGATCTCTTACAACCAGAAGGCCTTTGATTCAGAAGAAACCAATTAAATAATAATCACTACTATTCAGGTAGGATGCAGGAGGCAGCGGCAGGATGCAGTAAGCAGTCAAGAATAAAATATGGAACAAGGATATAAAGATTTGAAAGTGTATCAACTTGCATACATTTGGCTATGGAAATTTTTGAAATTACAAAATTATTTCCGAAAGAGGAAATTTATTCCCTGACAGATCAAATCAGAAGGTCGTCAAGATCAGTTTGCGTAAAAATTAACTGCCTCCTGCCGCTGCCTCCTGCCTACTATATTCAAATGGGTAAATAGTAACAATAATTTTCTATAAGATGGCTAATATTACGGCAGCCGATGTTAATAAGCTGAGGCAAATGACAGGCGCAGGTATGATGGATTGCAAGAAAGCGCTTGTTGAATCAAATGGAGATTTTGAAATAGCAATTGATTATCTCAGAAAAAAAGGTCAAAAAATAGCAAGCAGTCGCGCTGAAAGAGTTGCCAACGAAGGTATGGTTATAGCAAAGACATCGGCAGATGGTAAAAAAGCTATTATTGTTATGGTAAGTTGCGAAACAGACTTTGTTGCAAAAAGTCAGGATTTTATAAAATTTACCAATGATGTTGCAGATTATGCAATCCTAAATACTCCTGGTACAATTGAAAAATTAAGGACAGCCAATCTGAATGGCAGAACAGTAGCAGAAAACCTCACCGACCTGATCGGAAAGGTTGGCGAAAAAATGGAAGTATCCCGTTATGAAGTTATAGAAACTGCCAGGACATTTGCGTATATACATCCGGGCAGCAGACTTGCAACGATTATAGGATTCAACATGTATGATGCGAAAAACCTTGATAATGTGGGCAAAGAAATCGCCATGCAGATTGCCGCAATGAATCCGGTTGCAATAGATAAGGACAATGTGGATCCGAAAATTGTGGAAAGAGAGATAGAAATTGGTAAGGAACAGGCAAAACAAGAAGGCAAACCGGAAGAACTGCTTGAAAGAATTGCTTTAGGTAAGCTGAATAAATTTTACAAGGAAAATACTCTTCTTAATCAGGATTTTGTTAGAGATACCAAAAAAACCGTTGGTCAATACCTGACGGAAACTGATAAAGAACTTAAAATTGTTGCCTTCAGGCGACTGATGATAGGCGCATAATTACATGCTCATTTCAGCCATCAACTCATCAGTGAGCTCTAGATTGTGAAACACATTGGTAACATCATCGTCTTCTTCGAACATTTCAACAATACGTAAAATTTTCTGAGCAGTTTCTTTATCAAGTTTTGTAGTGGTCTTAGGAATGCGCTGAAGTTCGGCGTTTTCGGGTTCAATTTTATTTTTTTCAAGCTTTTTCATCATCGTTCCGAAATCTTCCATAGCCGTGGTAATGGTGAAAAATCCATCTTCCAGAACCACATCTTCGGCGCCTGCATCAATTATCTCCATTACAAAATCATCCTCCACCAGGTTGCCCTGCGGAACAGTAAAAATTCCTTTGCGGTCGAAAATAAAAGCGAGAGAACCGTTAGTGCCAAGGCTTCCGTTGTACTTATTAAAAATTGAACGCACATTGGAAACGGTGCGTTGTATGTTGTCGGTAGTAGCTTCAATGAACAATGCCACACCGCCAGGTACATAACCTTCATAAGTTACCTCGCTCAGCGCCGCCGCATCTTTATCAGATGCTTTACTGATAGCCCTCGATATATTTTCCTTAGGCATATTAACACCTTTGGCATTTGAAATAGCTAAGCGCAAGCGGGGATTGCTGTCGGGGTCGGGACCGCCTTCTTTTACAGCAACCGTCATTTCTTTAATTATTTTTGAAAATGCTTTCGATCGCTTAGCGTCTATTGCGCCTTTCTTTCTCTTTATCGTTGACCATTTATTGTGACCTGACATAAATGTTTTTATTAATTTTTTCGGAGTGTAAAAATATAAAAAAATAAAATGCAAAAGCTATTATGAAAAAAAATGCCACCCGAAAATGGATGGCATTAAGAATTTAGTAATGAGGCAAATTAAAGTCCTAATAATGTAATCCCCACAGTAAACGGATACAATTGAGGTCCTTCATTTTTCTTAAACAGTGTACTCATTGAGTATGAAGCATACACATCCCATTTGCCGTAACCAAGGCGTACCATAGCACTATAGCGGAAAGGATTCAAATTAAAATCATCTTTTATTTTTGACTTATGATCTGTTTCACCTATTTCAGCTACGTCTTTTACGTGCGACCATAACCTCACTCCTCCGACAATACCACCCGAAATGTGAAGCGTCCTTTTTTTCTTTCCGAAAGGTTTAGTGTCTAATTGCAATAATAATGGCATATTCAGATAAGTAACAGCAAGTTTGTTTTTCTTAATTGATCCTGTTGAATCATAATCTGCTGAAATGTAGTTTGAATCAGGTAACAGTGAATAGTTCTTGCTTGCAAACCTGTAATTGCTGATATCTACACCCATCCCTGTAACGATATTAATATGTTTTTTCCAGATTGGTATATTTTCTTCCCAGAAGTTTAACGAAACATTAATGGATTTCGGATAGTTGAGTTCCAGGAAATCATACCCTGTAAGCACCTTCGTTTCGTTATTTGCATTCAAGTAGCCGTTCACTCCCATGCCGAATCCAGCCCAGTAAATTTTAACCTTATCCTTATTCTTATCCTTGTCTTTGGTTGTGTCTCTTTTTTCTCCACCAACAGTATCTTTTATCAAGAGTACTTTGTAATCTCCTATTTTAAATCTGGTTGTATCTGATGTACCTTTTATTTTTATTTTATCAGCACCTTTTAACCCATATGAACCTTCACTATCTACTTTTATATCCTTAAAAGCAGGCTCGTTTAAATATGTAAGTTCTCCGTCCCCATAGATTATCCCTTTTAAATATTGTTTTACATTTACATTTACATTTCCTGTTCTGTTAATTTGTACTTTTGATGAATCTGTTATCAGATCAAAGGCGTTTACTTCTGCCCCACCTGCTTCAATTGAATGTGCTTTTGCTACACCTTTATATTTTGCAGTACATGGTCCATCTATATAACTATTTAAACTTTTTACATTAATATCTATATCCATTTCAGAAGATCCATTCATATAAATGTCAAGTTTTTCTGCATTAATTTGATTTAAGCTTTTTAACTTGCAAGCCCGCAATAGATCTATTTTATTTATTTTACTGAAAGTTATTGTAATATCGTCAATTGTTCCCTTTTCAATATACAGAATATTATCTTTAACTTGATATTTTAATATATCTTCAATATTCCCTTTTTCAACACTAATAGAACATTCGGTTCCTTGTATTAAGTTAACCTTAATTGGAGCTTTTACAACAATTCCGGTAAATTCAGGCAAAACCTGCTTGGTGTTATCAGTCTGAGCAAAAACTGATGTCATTGCTGCGAATAAAGCGATTCCTGTAATCAGGATCACTTTTAAATTTTTGATTTTTGTTTTCATAATTTTTGTTTTAAAGGGTTGTTAATTCGTTTTTTACCTGATTTCAATCGTAAGACGAACAGCCTTTATAATTTGTTACAGGAAATTTTATTTTTTTTAAAAAATTATTTTACCACGTTTAATAGTGATTTTATTCCGTTTAGTTAAGGTTATATATGTTCATTTCGACCCCGTCCCGTACCTGCAGGATTCGGAATGATAAACAGATTGTTAACTATACAACATTGATTTGTGATTGATAAACGACTAAGGACGGGGCAAACCAAGGATAAAATGTCTTATTTACCTGAACTTCTGGAAATTTCAAAAACATTACCAATAGCAAAAGCAAATTCGTTGTCTTTCTTTTCTATTTTCAGATCAGAACCGGTAAGATTGTTTATTTTATTTGCTCCGGCTTCAGCCAAATCCCATACGGTAAGCTTTTCTCCATGTTGGATTTTATCTCTTTTATCATCAGGAGCAATTGATTTCTTAAATTTAAATAAGACCAAATCCTTTAAAGAAAGAAATTTATCATCATTGTTCTGTATTTCTTTTTCTTCTTCAGCCTGTCTTCTTTTCTCTTGCATCATTGCATAAGAATCCGCATAAACGGTAATTTTGGACAGTGCCGTTTGTTTTTCCAATGAATTTTCAGGGATCTGTTTTGAAGTCAACTTCGTTGCATATTGAAAATCTTTTAATTCAACAGGATTCTTGGTTTTCTGAAATTTCTCATTTCGCTGCCCGGAATTTTTATTTACACTATTATTATTTGTATAATAATTTTTATTGATCGAATTATCAATATTTACAGCTTGTTTGTTCGTGTTTGTATTTTGCTGTACTTTTCTGTTTATATTGAAGTTACTTCGATCGGCAGTAATAACAGTATGGATTCCGCTTTCAGGTAATAAGAAATAAATAGCTATTAGTATAATTACCGAAGCAGCAATTGATACCGCATAATATAAATCCCTTTGCTTAAATACGCTTACCGGGGCAACAGCCTTTTTCAGCTGTTCTTTCCTGTTAAAAATAATTGCTGTGTCAACAGTGAGCTTGGTATGGCCAAATAATTTATACTCACTATGAAGATGTGGATTTTTATTAAGAAATTCTTTCAATTCAGAAAGTTGCGATAATCCAAGGTCGCCTTCCATGGCAGCAACAAAATATTCTGCATAATTCTTTTCATTCACACTCCCAACGGAAATTATAACATCCTTTTTAAGACTTTCTTTTGCATCGAAAACTATATGTTTTGCAGGAGGCAGCGTAATATTTTCAAAACTGTTAAATTCTTCTTTCAGGTCGTAATGAAGATCCAGAAAAACCATGAGTTCTTTCGCCTGCACTGGTGAGAGCCGCCCCTCATAGTAATCGAGGAACCATATTTCATAATTATTTCTGTTGACCTTCATTTATTATTCTTTTTTCTTAACATTGAACTTTGAATCTTTAACTTTGAACTCTTCTCACATCACATTTTCAAGACTTCCAATATACTCTTTCAAAAACACCCTTGCCCTGTATATATATACTTTTACCTGTGATTCATTTAATCCTGTTATTTCTCCAATCTCCTCGTATGAATACCCTTCGTAATCCCTCAATAAAATAACAGATCTTTGCATCTCCGGAAGTCTGTTTACCGCATCATTCAGGATTTCTTTTAACCCTAAGTATTCTTTGTTGTCTGCTGGTTGATTGTACTCTATATTCTCAAAACTTGTTTGTTTTTTATATCTTCTGATAGCATCTATCATTGTATGATATGCGGTAGTAAAAAGATAAGAACGGGCTTTTTTATAATCAATATCACCTACTTTTTCCCACATCTTAACAAAAGAATCCTGAACGATATCCTTTGCTGCATCCTCATCACGGATATTATGAAGAATAAAGCGATAAACTCCATCAGAGAACTCATCAACACAGTTATTGTATTCTTCTGTTGTCATTATGTTTAGAAATTTCCGGTGCAATTTCGAGCTTAAGACGAACTCGTTTTATATAAAGTTACAGCGAAGATAATAATTTAATAATTTACTAAAATGGATAATTTGTAATCATTATTGTCGGAAATAATTTTTTGTTTATTATAGCTCTTTTGCAAGCCTTTGGACTGTGTGGAGGGCGAAGCAGGGTTTTTTAAAAGTGTTGGCAAGCGTGTGTAGTGATTGTTTTGAATTATTTTGTCTGTTTAAAGACGGTTAGATCAATCTTACATTATTTAATATATAATAAAAATATATGATATTTATTTTAAAATATTTGCACAATTCAAAAATATATATTATATTTGCAGCCAATTCATTCATGCATTTTTAAAATGAATAAGAAATCAACACGAAGAGAACGTTTTGAAAAAGTTGCTGCAAAGCGGACACAAAAGATATTGGATTTTCTTGATAGTTTGGCGAACTGTTCCAATAGAAGCAATTATGAATATACTGATGCAGATGTCCGCAAAATGTTTTCTGCGATAAAAGATAAATTGAAAAATACTGAAGCTGCTTTCGGTAATGCAATGAATCGTTCAGAAAAAAATAAATTCAAATTTTAGAATCATGAGTCAACTAGAATGGAAATTCCGAATACCACAAGAAAGTGAAGTCAATCAAGACCCGATTGAAGGAGAGTTTTTCACAACTCAAGATGTCGGGGATTTTGCGGACGCATTAGTCAGGGAGAGCATACAAAATTCTCTTGATGCAAAATTACCGGACAATAAAGATGCAGAAAGTGTTGTTACTGTCCGATTTTATTTTTCAGGGAAAACAAATGCTAATGATGTCCACATAAGAAAACATCCTTTCTTTAATGGAATTTATTATCACATTCTTTCTTCTGATAACGGATTGAATAAACAGGGACTTCCTATATTCAGTGAACCGACACAATATTTGGTTATTGAAGATTTTCAAACCGTAGGATTAGATGGAAGTATAACAGAGAACGATGACCCGAAAACAGATTCGCCTTTGGGACATAATTTTTATTGGTTCTGGAGAAATGTCGGAAGGTCGGGAAAGAAAGGTTCAGAAAGAGGAAAATGGGGTTTGGGAAAAACTGTTTTTTCTGCTTCATCTACAATAAATACTTTTTTTGGTTTAACTAACCGATACGATGACAATAAAAATTTTTTAATGGGGTTGTCAGTTCTTAAAACTCATCATCTGCAATCAGTACCAACAGTTAAAAGATACCCTTATGGTTATTTCGGGATTTTTGAAAATGAAAATGATGAATATTTTTCAGTACCAACAGAAGATGAAAATATTATTGAGGAATTTAGGAAAACATTTAATCTCAATAGGTTTAAGCGTACAAGTTCAGGTTTGTCTGTCGTAATTCCTTTTCCAAGAAAGGAAATAAATTCAAAAGCAATTATCCAAAGTGTTTTACGACAATATTTTCATCCTATTATTAGTGGAAATCTTATTGTAGAAGTTGTTGATTACGATAATAGAATTGACAAGCAAATAAATAATAAAACAATTTTTGAGCTTCTTCGCGAAATTAATTTTCCTCCGGAATACTGTATAAGTTCTGCACAACTAACCAAATTATTTAATCTTTGTTTGTGGTCTATTGAAAGAGTTCCATGTGATTTTATAAAATTAAATGAGCCGCCATTACATAATGCTATAATATGGCGAAAAGATTGGTTTATTACGGAAATCATTAATAAAATTTTAGAAAGCAA
>Ga0265296_1003807_pt1 | contig 13645 bp, 12 predicted proteins | sample MunlanPumphouse1_FD_189073 | JGI IMG/M metagenome (GOLD analysis project Ga0265296, IMG submission 189073) | Groundwater microbial communities from a municipal landfill in Southern Ontario, Canada - Pumphouse #1 | ecosystem: Environmental > Aquatic > Deep subsurface > Groundwater | place... | reverse complement strand
TATTTTGCAGAAAATATTAAAGGTCTAAAATTAGACGGCTGGGCGCGTATTTTATCCGCTGATTCAATTGATGATTATTTTAATGACTTTAACAAAGCGCTTCGGGAAACAGATATTTTATGGACAAAACCATCAGAACTTTCTTTTTATGCGGGCTTGGGAATCCCAATAATTATAGCTCCAACAATCGGTTCCCAGGAAGATTTTAATAGAAAATGGCTTTTGCACATCGGCGCAGGCATTTTGCAGGAAAACCCAAAATATACTGACCAATGGTTTTTTGATTTATTGGGCGCTGGAGATTTTGCTGAAGTTGCTATGCAGGGATTTATTGAAATCCAAAAAATGGGGACATATAATATTGAGCGAGTAATTTATAATTCCTAATTTTTAATTTCCAATAAATTTTTATTTTTATAAACATGATATTTAAAATAATTATTTGGGCATTGGCAGTAACTTTAGTTTTAATAGCTATTGTTTCTTTCTATTTTTTTGTTGGCAAGGCGCCTCAAGTAAAGAACATACTTTGGGGTGTTGATTTTTCTCAGATGCAGGCAGAGAGTTTAGAGTTAGACTGGAAAAAAACCTATTTGGCGATACTTGACGATTTGGGGGCAAAAAATGTAAAATTGCATACGCAATGGGATTGGGTAGAGGGCAGAAAAGATGATTATTTTTTTGATGACATTGATTGGCAAATAGACCAAGCAAAGCAAAGAGATGCAAAAATTATTTATGTAGTTGGCATGAAGACCGGACGTTGGCCAGAGTGTCATGTTCCCAGCTGGGCAAATGGTTTATCAAAAGAACAACAACAAGAAGAGCTTTTAAAATATATAAAAGAAGTTATTTTAAGATATAAAAATAACAATACAATTATCGCTTGGCAAATTGAGAATGAGCCGTTTTTCATTTTCGGAGAATGCCCTGACTGGTATTATAACGATAAAAATTTTTTAAAGCAGGAAGTTGATTTGGCAAAATCCCTTGATCCGTTAAGGCAGGTTATTATTTCAGATTCAGGAGAGCAGTCAATGTGGTTTTCAGCTGCAAAAATAGGTGATATAGTAGGTATTACAACATACAGAAAGGTTTGGTTTCGCATAGTAGACGGAATCGGATTTAATGTGGATTATTTTATGCCTCCGGTTGCATATTTTAGAAAGGCTCAGTTAATAAAAAAAATATTTGGAAAAAATGTGATTAACATAGAGCTGCAGGCAGAGCCATGGGCTTATAAACCTTTTAATAAAATTCCGTTAAAAGAGCAGGAAAAAACAATGAGTTTAGCGCAATTCAAAAAAAATGTTGAATATGCCAAGAAAACCGGTTTGGACACTTTCTATTTCTGGGGGGCCGAATGGTGGTATTGGATGAAAACCACGCAAAATAAACCAGAAATTTGGAACGAAGCCCAAAAAATATTTAATAATCAATTTTAAAGACCATGAATATAAAAATTGTTAAAAACAGATATTTAAACTCTTTATTTATTTTAATGCTTTTTTCGGCATTGGTCCATATGCTGATTTTGTTTTTTTCAGCATTTTCGCGCGGAGATTTGTATATTCTTAATTATTTTAACATTTTGGATTTAGATATTTTATTTCCTGCAATTTTCCAAAATAATTTTTTTGGAAATTTTGCCTCTTTGATTTTCGTGGCCTTGTTTTATGTTTTAATTTTAAAGATTAGCAGTAAAAACAATTCCAGCGAGCAACAGATATAAAAAATTAAGAAAATAAAACCATGTTGTCAATTATTATCCCTACAATAAACGAGGAAAAATATCTGCCGTTGCTTTTAAATTCTATTAAAGAACAGGATTTTGATGATTGTGAAATTATTGTAGCTGATGCCGGTTCTAAGGATAAGACAGTTGATATTGCAAAAGAATACGGTTGTAAAATTGTAAAAGGAGGATTGGTACCGGCTGGCAGAAACAGGGGAGCCGAGGCTGCAACAGGCGGCATTTTTTTATTTTTAGACGCCGATGTTATTTTGCCTCCGCATTTTCTAAAAAATGCAGTTGAGAGTTTTGAAAAGAATAATTTAGGCATAGCCGGATTTAGGGTTTTGCCGTCAGACGGAAAATTTATAGATAAAATATTTTTTAACCTTTTGAATATTTTTTCAATATTAACCCAAAAAATATTGCCATATTCCGCTTGCGCGATTTTGTCTAAAAAGTCTGTTCATGGGGCTATAGGCGGATTTGACGAAAAAATAGTTTTCGTAGAAGACTATCATTATGCAAAAGCGGCAAGCAGGGTTTCAAAATATAAGTTCTTTTGGAATCAGCCGTTTTATACTTCGGTGAGAAGGTTTGAAAAAGATGGAAGATTCAGAGTTTATTTTAAGTATATTTTAGCTCAGTTGTATATGGTTTTTTTTGGTCCAGTAAAATCAGATATTTTCAAATATAAGTTTGACCACTATAACGAAAATAATGATAAAAATAATTTAAAGATTTAAAATATAAAATTAATATTATAAATATGTACAACTTGCCAGAATTTAATATTAAACTAAAAAATAAAATTTTAGATATAGTAAAAAATAGAGGCTTATGGCTTGGGGTTTTATTGGTTGTTGCTTTTGTGGCGCTTGGATTTTCCAGCGGAGCCTTTTCTTTAAATTATATTCAAGACCAGGTTAAGTTATTTGTGCAAAAATTAGAGCCACCGGCGCTGGACACAGATAAAACAACAGAGAGTATTTATAGGTCAGATATTTCCTATGAACAGGCGATAATAGACGCGGTGAAATCAGCTTCGCCTTCTGTTGTAAGCATTATTATTTCAAAAAATTTGCCGGTTTATGAGCAGCAATGGATAAATCCATTTCCAGATGACCCGTTTTTTAATTTTCAAATTCCCCAGCAAGTGCAAAAGGGCACGCAACAGCAAGAGGTTGGAGCCGGGTCTGGATTTATTGTTTCTTCAGACGGCCTTGTTTTAACAAACAAACACGTGGTTTCTGACAAAAAAGCCGATTACACGGTTTTGACAAATGACGGCCAAAAATATTCAGCTAAAGTTTTAGCATTAGATCCGGTTCAAGATTTGGCTGTTATAAAGATACAAAACCCTTCGACGAACTCAGGGCAAGTGCAGACTTTTCTCGCAATAAAATTAGGCGATTCTTCTGGCATACAAATCGGCCAGGGAGCAATTGCCATTGGAAACGCATTGGGCCAATTTAGCAATACGGTTTCCGTGGGAATTGTTTCCGGACTTCAAAGAACCATATCGGCTTCGGACCAGGGCGGAGGGTTTTCTGAAACATTAGAAGGAATTATACAAACAGACGCGGCAATTAATGCTGGAAATTCCGGGGGCCCTTTGTTAAATTTGAAAGGAGAAGTGATTGGTATTAATACAGCAATGGCGCAAGGGGCCGAAAATATTGGTTTTGCAATACCTATTAACATAGCTAAAAGAGACATTGAACAAGTTATAAAAACAAATAAAATTGTTTATCCCTTTTTAGGGGTAAGGTATGCTTTGGTTGACGATATAATTAAACAAAAATATAATTTATCAGTAGATTATGGCGTGTTAGTGTTAAAGGGAAGCAAGGGAGAACCGGCAGTAATCTCAGGCTCGGCCGCAGATAAGGCGGGAGTTAAAGCGAAAGACGTTATTTTAGAATTTAACGGAGAAAAAATTACCACGAACAGCAAAATGTCAGAAATTATCAGAAAATATAATCCAGAAGACAAAGTAACTTTAAAAATTTTGCGAAACGGCCAAGAAATAAATGTTGAAGCGACGTTGGGAGAAAGATAACGATTCAAAATTTGATAAATAAAAAAAGCGGACTCCGTTCAATTGAATGGTGTCCGCATGCCGTTTCTGTTCCAAAGAAACAACCTGTTGCCCTAGAAGAGCATGTAATTTTGAACCGGGCGCCCGCCGCGCCGTGGGTTCTTGTACCGCGGCTTTTTGCCACGGCACCTCTTGTGCCAGCTGAAGTCGCAGTCGTCGAAGTTCCAGCCGTTGGCCTCAATAGCGCAACGGCGAACCCCAACTTTCTCGGGGATAAGATGGATGTGGCGGTCTGCCGTGTGGCCGTTGATGGCCGTGATTTTCTTCGGCTTCTTCGTCGTCCGCGGGATTCTGTATAATATGGCGGCATAGGGCATAATCGCCTCGTCGCCGTTGTTTGCCCGCCGTCCCGCCATATGCGGGGCAAGCCGGCAAATTCTCGAACTGACTCGCACTCCTCTGTAAGGCATTTTCGATCCTCCATACAAATTGGGTCCCTTCTAACTCCATCGGCGGGCTATTTTGCCCACCGCAACATCCAAACGCAAAAGAAAAGAGCAAACCCGACATTGCCGAACAACACCCAAATCGTAAAAGGCTCAAATCCAAACATAAATCCCCCAGTTCTGTTATTCGTTCAATATTTAATTATATCATTTATATAAGTCAATGTCAATACTTTGACAATAAATCATAATATGATATGCTAAAAGTAGCACATTGGGCAGATTTAGGCCTTTTTTGGAGGACAGAACATGAAACGTCTTACTACTGGCAAAGTGGCTGAATATTGCGGTTTCAAAAACTCAAAAGGAGAGGCAGATTCAAGAAAAGTCGCAAGAATGATTGACAATAATGAATTGCCCGGCGAAATTGTTGACAGCTCTCTTGGGCGCAAGAGAACAAGAGTTGTCCGCCTGAGCGATTTGTTTGAATTTATGATTGCGAACGGAATTCCGCTTTCCGGTTTTGATGGAGAGTTTGACAAGCTGAACGGAGATGCATGCGCGCATAGATTCATTCTTAAACACAGAAAGGCGGAACTCAGAGCATTGATTGAACAGGAAGGAAAGCGAGGCGGAGTGTTCTGTGGGTTTAAAGGATTATCGTCGGCTTTAGCGGAAGTTTTGCGCTCTATGGAGCCGCTCGATAACTTAAGCGGAGCTAGCGAGGATAGAAAACGCATGCTGATTCTTGAAGAGCTGACTAGGGTAATGACTTGCCATAGGAAGCTCCAGAATCGAATAGTGAGAATAGTATCCAAAACAAAACGGTAATTTCCTGCAAATAATTGGCAGGCAGGGCGGGATTGTTCTCGCCTTTTTGTTTGCGCCTTGATTTTTAATCATTTTTGAAGTAAAATAAGATTATTAACGTATAACTTATATTGAATACCCTTCGGCAAGCTCAGGGCACTTCGACTCGCGCAAACAAAATACTTGCGCTGAGCGAAGCCCGAGCGAAGCGAGGGCGAGTCGAAGTGTGAATGGCGGGAATAATTTTACAAATAAAGCCCAAGAGGCAATAATGTCAGCCCAGGGAATCGCCCAAGAAAAAGGACAGCAACAAATTGATGCCCTGCATTTGTTATATTCGCTTTTATCGCAGGAGGGAAGCATTATTCTGACAATCTTGCAAAAAATGGGAGTGGATGTCGAAATTTTAAAAAAGAAAATTGAAAACCAGATAACAAAAATTCCCACAATTTTAACCCCGCAATCTTTCGGCCAGTTTTACTTAACGCAGGATATGGCAAAAGTTTTAGACAGGGCAAAACAGGAGGCGGTAAAAATGAACGATGAGTTTATTTCGGTTGAACATTTGTTTTTGGCGCTTTTGGACACAAAATCAATTGCCCGCGATGTTTTAGAAAAAGTCCAATTTTTGTCAGCCGGCGGAGATTTAAATACTTTAAAAGCTTCAAAATTAGATTATGATTCTGCTTTAAAAATACTTTCCCAAATAAGGGGCGGGCAGAGAATTACGGACCCGGAACCTGAATCAAAATATCAGGTGATTGAAAAATATACCAGAAATTTGACTAACTTGGCCGCTGGTGGAAAAATTGATCCCATAATCGGCAGGGATAACGAAATAAGGAGATTGATGCAGATAATTTCCCGAAGGACAAAAAATAATCCGGTGCTGATTGGAGAAGCCGGCGTTGGAAAAACAGCAATTGTTGAAGGTTTCGCCCAGAGAATAGCCAGAGGAAATATGCCGGAGTTTTTAAAAAACAAAGAAGTTATTTCTTTGGATTTGGGAGCAATTATTGCCGGTACAAAATACAGAGGAGAATTTGAAACAAGAATTAAAGCTTTGTTAAAAGAAGTGAACCGGGCGGCTGGAAAATATATTTTGTTTATTGACGAGCTTCATACTTTGGTGGGAGCGGGAGCCGCTGAAGGAGCAATTGACGCCTCAAATCTTTTAAAACCAGCGTTATCAAGAGGAGAATTAAGAGCTATTGGAGCTACAACATTAAAAGAATATCAGAAATATATTGAAAAAGATCCTGCTTTAGAAAGAAGATTTCAGCCAATTTTTGTGCAAGAGCCATCGGTTGAAGACGCGACAGCAATTTTAAGAGGCATTAAAGAAAAGTATGAGGTCCACCACGGAGTAAGAATAAAAGATTCGGCCATAAAAGCTGCGGTTGAGTTAAGTTCGCGTTATATTTCTGACAGATTTTTACCGGACAAGGCAGTTGATTTAATGGACGAGGCGGCTTCGGCGTTGAGATTAGAAATTGAATCAGAGCCGCAGGAATTGGAAAAATACGACCAAGAGTTAACAAAATTGGAAATTGAAAGGCAGGCTTTAAAAAAAGAAAAAGGATCCGAAAGAAGGTTAAAAGTAATTGTCAGAGAGTTGGCTGATTTGAAAGAAAAAACAAAAGGGCTTCGGGCAAAGTGGGACGCTGAAAAAGATTTTATCAATAAAATAAAAGAAATTAGGCAAAAAATTGACAGTCTTTCTTATCAAACGGAATTAGCTCAAAGGGAAGCTGATTTAGAAAAAGTAGCTGAAATAAAATACGGAAAAATTCCTTTGCTTTTGAAAGAATTGGGATCTACGGAACAAAAACTAATTAAACTTCAAAAGCAGCACCACTTTTTGAAAGAAGAGGTTACCGAAGAAGAGGTGGCTAAAGTTGTTTCGCGCTGGACAGGAATTCCGGTTACCCGTTTGATTGCAGAAGAAGCTAAAAAATTAGAAACAATGGAGGACACTTTGAATAGAAGAGTAATTGGCCAAGAAGAGGCAATTTCTGCTATATCAAGAGCTATAAGAAGGGCGAGGGCTGGCATTTCTGAAGAAAACAAGCCATTGGGTTCTTTTCTGTTTTTAGGGCCGACAGGAGTTGGAAAAACTGAAACTGCCAGAGCTTTGGCTGAATTTTTATTTGACGATGAAAAAGCAATGATAAGGTTGGATATGTCAGAATATATGGAGCGCCATACTATTTCAAAAATAATCGGTTCGCCTCCTGGATACGTTGGTTATGAGGAAGCAGGCCAAATGACAGAAAAAGTGAGGAGAAGGCCGTATTCTGTGATTTTGCTGGACGAAGTGGAAAAAGCGCATCCTGAGGTTTTTAATATTCTGCTCCAGATTTTTGAAGACGGCAGGCTGACAGATTCAAAAGGAAGGATGGTTTCTTTCAAAAATACCATTATTATTATGACCTCAAATTTGGGTTCTGATTATATCAACAAAATGTCGTCAATCGGTTTTACCACAAAAGAAGAAATTGCCGAAAGAGAGTCAATGAGAGAAAAAATACTGGAAACATTAAAAGAACAATTCAGGCCGGAATTTTTAAACAGGATTGATGAAGTTGTGATATTTAATTATTTAAAGAAAAAAGAAATCAAAGAAATTGTGGATTTGGAGTTGGCAAAAGTTGAAAAGAGATTGAGAGCAAAAGAAATCATAATTAAAATATCAGACAAAGCAAAAGAATTTTTGGTTAAAGAGGGTTTTGATCAGAATTTGGGAGCCCGTCCTTTAAAGAGAGTTATACAGAGGTTGATTTTAGATCCTTTATCAATTAAGATAGTAACCAATGAAATATCAGAGGGCAGCAGGGTTTTAATTGACGAGCAGGCCGCAAAAATAATTTTTGAAATGCCGAGGTTGCTGCCAAGAGAGCCCCAGAAGCTGGCTTCGGCTAAAACCGCTCGATAAAAAGTTTTCTGCTAGCGCTCGTCCCGCCAGCGCGGGACTCGCTCAGTCCTCGGCCCCGCTTAGCGGGGCCTGCGGGGTACGCTAAAAACTTTTTATCTTACTTTTTAAAGTGATCAAAACTATTCTAAAATATATTGCCGTTTTGATTTTGGGAGCCTTGGGCGCTTTTGCTTTTGAGTTTTTTGTTTTGCCTTTTTTGCTGACTGACCCTAATTTTGCAAGTTTCCAGTTCGTGAAAAATTTTAAAGAAGGAAAAATAATTGTGAACCAAACACAGCAAGTTTATATCCAGGAAAATGTTGCTCTAGAAAATTCTATAAAAAAAGCGGAAAAATCAATTGTGGCAATTCAGAAAAATGGTGTAATTGCGGGGTCTGGATTAATAGCTACGTCTGACGGATCTATTATTACCTTGGCATCATTAGTACCCGTCGGCAGTAAAATAAGTATTTTTTTGGACGGAGAATCTCTGACTTATCAAATTGTAAAAAGAGATTTAAGAAATAATTTAGTTTTAATAAAAATTGATAAAAATAATCTGCCGACAGTCGGTTTTGCTGATTTTAATAAAGTAATGTTAGGACAAAGAGTTTTTTTGTCAGGGCTTTACACGGTTAAAGGCGATAGCTGGTTTGCTAACGAGGGAATTATAAGAAGTTTTGATAACAATACTATAAAAACAAATATCTCTGAAAAAAATATTGCTTCAGGAACCCCTTTATTTAATATTTCTGGCGAGCTGATTGGATTGAATTTTATTGACCAAGACGGAAAAATTTCAGCTATTTCCATAAACACAATAAAATCATTTTTAGGATTATAGTTTGGTTTTTTTGCGTTTGGCGTCAGCAAGTATCCATGCCAGTAGTATCAATAAAAAATTGGATTTTTATATTCTCAGCAGCTTTTTTGTTGCTGTTTTTTATTTTTTATTTTAAATCTGGTTATGCGCAAAATATTATGGTAAAATTTACAGAAATTTTTAACCAGGCGAGATTTTTGAGCGCATCTCTAATTTCTAATGCCGGAAAATTATCAGCAGTAGGCAAACAAAATCCAGAAGATGACTTGCCGCTCGCTCAAAAACAGCAAGACCAAATTTTAGCAGAGGAGCCGGGCAGTGATTCTGCCGCCGTAGATGCTTTAGTTTTGCGCCCAATGACTCAAAAAGAAATACAAGAAGAATTAGATGACATTTCAGAAAAAATCGATTTGTTAAAACAACAAGTTGATGAGTTGGTTAATAGCTTAAAGCCAAAAGTTGTGGAAAAATCGGACGAAAAATTAAAAGAAGATAAAAAAGAAGAAACAGACCAAAAAAATAAAACAGAGGAACAATATCAATTATTGGAAAAACCGGTCCAAAAAGTCGCGCCTGGAGGCGGAACAAGGCCGAATTACCAAAAGATTTTAATTTCAGAGGTTTTGACTGCCGGACAAGATGATGAAAAACAAGAATTTGTAGAATTATATAATCCTAATGATTTCGCTGTTGATTTAACTGATTGGTATCTGCAAAGAAAAACAGCAGGAAGCTCAAGTTGGTCAACTTATGCCTCCAATAATTTATTTTCTGGCAAAATTATATTTGCCAACGGTTATTTTTTAATTGCGAGAGCAGGATATTATTTGGCGTCAGCTGATATTTTTACCGATTATTCAATTACAGATGACAATTCTTTTGCCCTGAAAAATCCAAATGGCGATATATCCGATAAATTGGGTTTTGGCCAGGCGCAAGATCCGGAATTACTGCCAGCAATAAATCCTAGCGCAGGGCAAAGTGTGGGAAGGAAAGTTTTAAATAATGGCGAAGAAGAGGAGACAGATAATAATTTAAATGATTTTGAACTGCAAACCCCAACGGCAAAAGCGCAAAATAAAACTTATGCGGCGCCAATAAACATTGGAGGCGGAGGCGGCGGAGGCGGTCCTGCGCCGGTTGTTTATCCAAAAATTTTAATTTCAGAAGTCCAAATTTTACCGATAGACCAGAGATTCGTTGAGCTTTATAATCCAAATAATTATGAAGTTAGTTTTACTGGTTGGTATATTCAAAGAAAAACTCAAACTTCTGATTCGTGGAATTCTTTTATTTCCTCGCCTAAATTTGAAGGCAAGAAAATTTCAGCCAACAGTTATTTTTTAATTTCCAGACAAATGGAAAACTCCGATATTTTATCAGACATAACTCTCAGTGAAAATAATTCTTTGGTTTTTAAAAATTCAAACGGCGATATTTCCGACAAATTGGGTTTCGGATTAGCCCAAGATTTTGAAACTTCTACTGCCCCAAATCCTGATTTAGAAAAAAGTACTGGCAGAAAATGGGATGAGAATAGCCAGACTTATTTTGACACAGATAACAATTCGGAAGATTTTGAAATTGATACGCCGACTCCAAAAGAAAAAAATATAAAATGGGTTGAACCGCCGAAAGACACAATTTCTCCGACAGTTATCTTTACTTTAAACCAGACGCAAATCAGCCTTAATTTCGCAATTGATTTTATAATTACAGATCCGCTTGATACAGTCACGCCATCCGGAGTTGGCAGTTATATTTTCCATTGGAAAGAAGATCCGCCAGCTGGCGGAAGCGATTGGCAGGAAGATTCGCCGTTGGAAGTTAGTGGAGGCCCGTCCTCCACGGATATAATAAAAGATTTTACGGGCGAAGATGGAAAAACATATTATTTTCAGATAAAAGCGAAAGATTTAGCTGGCAATGAATCAGTTTGGTTTCCTGTAGAACCGGTTTTTACAAAAATTGAAATTCCACAACCGGTTGAGGCAAAATCGATCTTGATTAACGAAATTCAGATTGAGGGAGATACAACAAAAAACGACTGGGTGGAACTGTATAATCCAAATGATTTCGATATTTTTTTGAGTGATTATAATGGGAGTTATCTAAGATTAGTTAAGCGAGCGAAAAGCAGCGCCGATGACACAACAATCAAATCATGGTCAGGTGAACTAGAAGCAAAAATTTCGGCGAAAGGTTATTATTTATGGGTGAGTTCAACAGACAGTAGCTACTCTCTTTTGGCCGAAGCTGATAGCGCAACGAAACAGAATATTTCTGCCGACAATGGCGTGGCCCTGAGGTTGGGTTTCGAAAATACTGGCGAAATTATTGACGCGGTCGGCTGGGGAGATTTTAACAACGTTTTATTTGAAACCGCGCCGGTGCAAAACCCAGAAAAAAACCAAAGCATAAAAAGAAAAAATTTGGGAGAGGATACAAATGACAACAGCCAAGATTTCGTAATTTCCGAAACGCCTACGCCAAAAACAGAATAGCTTATCTTGGTTTTTGGAAGTTTTTAAGTTATGATAGAAAATTATATCGCTACGCTAAAAAATTATGGATATCAGTAATGATCCCTACGGGGAATCCGCCTTCTGGCGTCAAATAGAGAAAATTTTACAAAATGAGCCGAAATATAGGGTAAAACAGGCGAGAGAGGCAGTTTTTAAAAAGTGTATTTCTGATTGGTCAGGGGCGAGTTTTTTTACAAAAGAATTAAGAGAAAAATTAAACAAAGAATGCCCGTTGGAGATTAAAGCAGATATTTTAGTCTCTGAAAATAAAGATTCGGTAAAAGCAAGAATAACTTTAAAAGACGGGCTGATGATTGAGACAGTTTTAATGCGTCATAAAGACGGCAGGAACACTGTTTGTGTTTCTTCACAGGTTGGCTGCCCCTTGGGATGCTTATTTTGCGCCACAGGAAAAATGGGATTTAGAAGAAGTTTGACAGCAGAAGAAATTTTGGAGCAGGTGATTTTTTTCAACCGATATTTGAAAAAAATCACCCTGAGCGAAGCCGAAGGGTCTACGAATTCCCGGGATTTGCATGTAACCAATGTGACTTTTATGGGAATGGGCGAGCCATTTTTAAATTATGATAATGTTTTAAATTCCATAAAAGTCTTAAATAGTAAAGATTATTTTAACATTGGCGCCCGGTCAATTTCTGTTTCAACCGCAGGAATTATAGAAGGAATTGAAAAATTCAGCAAAGAGGGTTTACAACTTAATTTGGCTATTTCTTTACATGCGCCCAACAATAAATTGCGCGCAGAGCTTATGCCAATAAGCAAAAGATATCCGCTGGAAATGGTTTTAAAATCAGTTGATGATTATATTAAAAAAACAAAAAGAAAAGTAATGTTTGAATATGTTTTAATAAAAGACGTAAATGATTCTGACGAATGCGCCAGAGAATTAGCAAAACTAATGCGTAACACTTCGACTTCGCTTAGGGCAAGAAAATTGTATTTTGTGAATTTAATTTTATATAATGCTACCGGCGTTTTCAAACCCTCAACCACAAAGAGAGTAGAAAGTTTTAAAAATATACTCAAAAAAGAAGGAATAAATTTTGTCCAAAGATATAGATTCGGCGACGATATTCAGGCCGCCTGCGGCCAATTCGCCACCTCAAAATAATTTGACAAAATTTGGCAAAGTATTAGTGTTAATTTGGTGTTGTTCTTTGTTTGTGGCTCTTTGACTTTTCAAAGGAGGAAATGAGATGAGTACAGAAAGATCGACCCACAGGGTAATAGTTGATTATTCTCGTTCTTTAGAAGAGATGATCTCTGCGGGCAGGTATGATGTCCACAGTCCATTTGTTGCCGAACGTTTTTCGGTAAGCGGTCAAGGTAAAAAAGAGCTTGTGATTGTCCTTTTCCATTTTGATTTTGATATTTATAGCACCAGCATCGAGGGAAATCTGGTTTTTGCTGAAATGGATAAAGCGGGTTTTTCCCCTGCCAAAGTTGAAGGACTATTAGCTTTAGGAGAAAGCGAACCAGAACTTCAACTACAATTTTCAATAGCTGCTTGGGGTTCTCTGTGGCAAAGTCCGTGGGATGGTTGTCATTATTGTCCAATACTAACTCGTTGTGGCAAGCATCGCTCCATAGATACCAGATGTATTGAAGGTGGCTGGCTTGAAGATACGCGGTTTGCCGCCGTCCACAAAGAGGAACAAAAATAAATTATCTTCAGAAAAAAAGATAATATCCTTACATAGCAATATGTAAGGATATTTTTATTTCAAAATCGTTGACAAAATTTGGCAAAGGATTAGTGTTAAGTTGGTGCTGTTCTTTGTGTGTTCTTTTACAATAGGAGGCGATCCAATGCCGCTAAAAGACTACGAACGAAGAGTAGACAATAAGGAAATGCCAAGTGAAGTTGTCATCTTTCATCCGAGTGATGGCAGATTTCAAGATACAACAACGATAGAGTGGAATGGTTCAGAATGGATACGTTTAGAGTATTTTGTTTGCGACGAAAATCTTGCTCCGCCGGGGGATTTTACCCGTGAGCGCAATATGGAGGAGGAGCATTATTATATATTATTAGCTGAATACGGTTTAACTTTAGAGGATGTAGATGTAGAAAAGTTGCTAAGGATGAGTCCATCTGAATTGGCAGAAATCGCTGAGAAAAAGTTTAGCAGCGAATTAACGACGGTCTGTCCAAATTGTCATAGGCGGGCGATAGTAAAAGGTATTCATGAGGAATCAAGGCCGGTAGAAGGAGACGAAGCCAGCGCTGGCATTAGAACGGTTATCCTTATAAAAGGCATTGAACATTGCCCATTTTGCGGACATGTTGGCAATAGCCCCTCTGTAATAGACAGAAAATATACTTAGTGAGA
>Ga0265296_1003806_pt1 | contig 13649 bp, 9 predicted proteins | sample MunlanPumphouse1_FD_189073 | JGI IMG/M metagenome (GOLD analysis project Ga0265296, IMG submission 189073) | Groundwater microbial communities from a municipal landfill in Southern Ontario, Canada - Pumphouse #1 | ecosystem: Environmental > Aquatic > Deep subsurface > Groundwater | place: Canada... | reverse complement strand
TATCTAAAATATCAATTTGGGGGATACAATTTTTTTTGCCCTCCCAATAACCACAATCGCTGCCGGTATATTTTCCGGTAACCAAATAAATATCTTTGTCGGGGTTTATGTCCTTGGGGCTTAGGCCGGCATATCGTTTTAGTGTGTATTTAACCCATTGGCCCTGATGCTGGTCGGCCGTGATATTTTCCAAACCCTCCGGAGAAGCCCAGAAAAATTCATATTGCGTCCGTTGGCCACTTATATATTTATCGTCGTAAGGCCAAAATTTAATTCCTTGGAGCTGACTTAAGTTGCTAATTGTCCCTTTTAGCTGCACGACTTGGTTTATAAATTGATTGCTCGATGACGCGGCCAGCTCATCAAAACCTGGTTTAAATATTGTTAATCCCTTTAAGTCCGATACTTGATGAGGAATGTTATCAAAATTATCTTGACCTGCATTATTACTTTCGCCAGAATTCTCATTAGTCTGAGTAGCTATTATTGTATTTTTATTTTGGCTGGTTATAAAAGGTTTAGCCCATAAAAATAGAACGAGAAGTAGTGCTGCCACAACTATTATCAATCCAAATGTCAATATTTTTTTCATAAACTTTATTTTTTTATTCCCTTCAACCTTACAATAAACCAAATTTAAAATAATTGCAAAAATAATTATCTAATTTTCACCTCAAGGGTAGTAACACCCCCAAACCAACGAAATAACCAAGTGGTTGTCCGATCGCCCGATTCTTGTCATCATCTTAAGGCCTTAATTGCCGATTTAGAGCGTCTTTATGACGGTAAGTATTGGATGGCTAATGATAGATTTTAAGTCCTCTAAATCGGTCTTAATGGCTTGGGGCAATTAATTTCGATTTAAAATAAGAGCTTTCCTCCCGAGTTTATTTTTGTACAGTTTTTCATACTCAATAATTTCCTGTTGAGCCAATCCTGTCGGAAGCGTTTGTAAAATAGAAAAAATAAAATTTTCCCGATAATTTGGTTGGCTGCTTATTATTCGTCTCAGCTCCACATTACCGCCGTGGCCGTTGGTATCGGCGTACCTACTCCACCTTCCCCAAATCCCGTTGGCTCCATAAGTCGATCCTATGTATTGGCCACCTGTCTTTTTATCGGTAATCAAATAAATTCCATTTACAGCCGTCAAGCGATTATGTAGGATTTTATTGGCCGAAGGATTATTAATTAATCTTTTTAACTCATTAAAAGTCAAAATAAGTTCTAGATACCCTCGAAATTCTTTGACATATCCCTTGGGTAGGATTTCAATAATTTCTTTTTTGATATTATTTTGAACCCATGTTAGAGCACCGCCACCCCAGTTAATTAAAATCCTATCGATAAAATCATCGAATCCGTTGACTTTTTCTAAATCATAAAAATATTGTGCCGTTCCAAAAAACTTTTTCCAAAAAATGTAGACGGGATATTTTTTAAAAAATTGATGTTCCGATATTTTTCCATTTACTTTATATAGTCCAATAAATTTAGCAGTATGATTTTCTGCCCCTAAAAAAGAAGCAATGTAATCACAGTTAAAGACATCTCGTCCCTGGGATCCTTGATAAGCATCAAATTTAAGCCGATCAGTTTCATAAATCTGATTAATATCAATTCTATTGTCTTTGTGTCTGACAATTTTAATTTTGGCATTTAGAATGTCGATACTCCTGATTTTGATTATCTCGTCAAAAGTCATATGATTGGCTATTAATCTTTGCCAATAAAAAGGACCCCGCGTCGGCGGCATCCTTTCGGACGCCCAGCGCCGTTTCCAGCGCTGACCATTCACACAGTACCGACTAACGAAGTCGTCTTTAGTGTGAATGGATTTTAGACCGTGCCATCAGAAAATCAGGTGGTTTAGGCCAATGAATTGTGATTAAATTATAGCAGTTAATTTAATTTAAATCTCAATTTATTAATCAAATAAATAATTATTACCGCCATAAAAACAATGACGGCAAATAAATAATTTACAAATTGATTATTCTGCCCGCCCGATTTATCGACCCCCTGACTCTTGTCCTGCTCACCTTTGACCTCGCCTTTTATTATTTCAATATCGCTTTGATACCTCGGTAAAATCCGATAACCGGTTTTGGTCTGTGAAACAATACCGATTACCGCCAGCCGGTCGCCAACTTTTATGCCTGCAACATTTAAGCCGGCGGATTGTTTAAGATAAATTGTCGCCTCGTCAGAGCCGTCGTCAAGATAAATACTACTGCCCTTTATTTCAATTACTTCGCCGCCAATTTTAACTAATGAGCCCTCATATTCTTCGCCCACCTCGGCCAACGATATTTGGCGGGGCTCAATAACTTTGGCCGAACTAGCCAAAATTTTCAGGTCATTTTTACTGGCGGTTTTAATTCTTCGCTCGCCGCCGCTTTCTGATAATTCGCCGGTCACTTCTATATAATTCCCCACCTTCAGGCCCGGAAAGTCCTTTTTATAACTATAAATCTGAACGCCCGAGCCGGCCACCGAGCCGGCCAGATAAAAAAACTGCGCGCCCAGCACGCTCGGCTCCACCGAAACCAAGCCGCGCGTTCTGACTTTATCGCCGATATTCAAATCGCGTATTTTTTCTAATTCAATATTAATCACGTTGGCTGTGGTTTTGCTTTTTGTAATGGCGGATTTTTTGGCCGGCTCGGCTTGGGCATTATTTTCTGAATTCTCTGACTGGCTCTCGACGGTTGAAGCCGTTGCCTCCTCGGCCATTTTAATAATATTGGCCAATCCCTTGGTGGTGGAAGCCGTAATATTAAAATCATTTTTATTGTTACCCGTATTTACGCCGTCCGCTTTTCGGGCCATGGAAAATAATTTTTTCGCGACCGGCGCGTTGTCCAAAATATTGCCGTCATTCCATTTGCCATAGGCCACATAATCAATTATTTTAGCGGCCGAATCCTTAAGAATAATAATATCGCCGGGATTATTTAGTTTGCCTTTGGGGTCGTCAATGACTAAAAACTGTTTCGACGCGATAAGGCCTGATAATTTAGTGACGGTCTTGGAGCCATCTTCTAGGGTCCAGCCGTCCAATTCAATAATGGTAGAGGTGTTGTTGTATAATTCCAGCCACTCGCTTTCATCTTCGGCCGGATCAGCCACAAATTCATTAATAACGATATCGGCAATATTAAATATTGATGGCGAAGATGTCGCCTGATTATCTTTTTTCGTTAAATCATCTTTTTTGGTCTCTTTACTGGTAATAATATTAGAGGCCTCTTTGGTGGGCGCGATGGTCTCGGAAAAATCCTGCTTATCGTTATTGGTATCAAGGCCGTCCTGGTTTCTCGCCAATGAATTAGCTCGGCCGGGCGCGGAAATATTGTCAGAAAGATTACCATCGTTCCATTTGCCATAAACCACTTGGTCAATAATTTTTCCGCCATTGTCTTTTAAAATAATCAGGTCGCCGGTGTTATTTAATTTGCCCTTCGGGTCTTCAATGATAAAAAACTGACCCGGAGAAATTGTACCGGTTAAGCCGGTTTTTGCATTAGAGCCGTCCAAAATTTGCCAACCGCCTAAATCAATGGAAATATCCGTATTATTATAAAGCTCAATCCATTCCTCTTTGTCCGGTCCCGGGTCAGCCACAAATTCATTAATGACCGCGTCGGACGGATTATAAATACTCTGCCCGCCTCCATTGGAACTGCCGACATTCTGATTATTATTTAATGGCGTTTCTGGAATCGGGGGGGTGGGAGGCGGATTAAATCCATAATTTTGCGCCTTTGGCGTCCCATTTTCTAACAAACTATCAGCCCAATTATCTTTTTCGCTCGCTAAAGCAGAATTAATTCTTTCCATGGTTTTTTTACTGGTATTATCACCGGCAAACCAACCGCCCGAACCATCAATCATATCAATCAAATTATTATCCTTGTCCCGCAATTCTAAGACCGCGCCGTCATTGGATAAGGCGCCCGTATAAATTTGGTCAGCGGCTATGGCCGGCATGCTATGGTCATCGGTGCGCTCCAACAAAAAATAACCATTGGCGCCGATTGTGCCCGATAAATTAATGCTCGATGAGGCGGTCGAGAATTTTAAAGTCCAGCCGGTCAAGTCAATAGTGGAAGTGGTATTATTGTATAATTCCAGCCACTCATCGGCAGTGGAATTGGCGTTTCCCATCCAAGCAACTTCATTAATAACCACATCTAAACTATTAGCCGCTAAAGAAATTTTTCCCAATAAAAAAATCCCTCCCAAAACAATGGCAGAGAAAACCAAAATCTTCCTGATCATTTTTTTAAATTTTATGAGTTATAATTACTTTAAATTATAACAAAATAAATTGGATTTAAAAAATCCAAAAATTGACATTATGGCCAAATTTAATTACTCTAAAAATAGTTCTGTTTAAATATTTTTTCTGCCGAAGTGGTGAAATTGGTATACACGCGTGCCTTAGGAGCACGTGCCCTCGTGGCGTGGGAGTTCGAGTCTCCCCTTCGGCACCAGAAAGGAAAATAGAACGCCAAAATAACCCCTTTAGTATAAACAAAAAATACCTTAATTTAGCTAATAAATTATAGAATAAGGCAACGATTACTCTATCCGCCAATGACTCTTGACAACAATCCAAGAAAAACATATAATTATTAGTGAACATTATCCACAAGATATCATATATATAAATATAGACAAAACCCTGGCAGTAGGATAAAATAACTATCAGTGATAAAAACATATGAGATACACAAATTCAACCCATAATAATTCTCCAAGTTAGTTGAAGTGTTTAATGCGGCTTCAAAAAACCACCTTGGAGAAGGCGGTTTTTTTAATCCTTTTTAACTCATAGAGACATGGCAAATAATAATTGTTTATCAATCTCTGGGAGTTAAAAGGAAAACATTAAAAAAGATACGAAAAAGAGGACCTTGACAATTAGCAATAAATATAGGGTAAAAGCAATTTCAATCTATTAAATGAATTCCGAATTCTATTTAATAGAGTAAATAAATTAAATATCAAGCAAGAATTCATTATTTTGCAATGTGATTCTTGTGATTAAACACTAAGAGCAGATGGCGGATGCCTAGACACTAAAAGACGACGAAGGACGCAGTAGCCTGCGAAAAGCCTCGGTGAGGTGGCAAGCAACCTTTGACCCGGGGATTTCCGAATGGGGAAACCCTTCCCGATGAAGTCGGGAAATCCATACCTGAATCCATAGGGTATGAGAAGACAACCCAGCGAAGTGAAACATCTCAGTAGCTGGAGGAAAAGAAAACACTTAATGTCCGTAAATTTATTGCCTTTTTTGAGGTAATAAATTTGCGGACTGCATTCCGTGAGTAGTGGCGAGCGAAAGCGGAACAGCCCAAACCATATCAGTGTCCTGATTATGAAAATTGGTCTTCGGATCAATTGGCATGGTCAGTTAAAGATGTATGTCGTTGCTGATATTGGGGTTAAAGAGAAAATGTTTGTCTGCATACACAGGCAGGGTAGAGAAGATAACTTCCCTAGTGGAGTGGTCTGGAAAGGCCAACCAAAGCGGGTGATAGTCCCATACGCGAAAGGGGTTATGTCTTTACGATTTTCTTCTAAAGTACCATGGGACTCGTGAAATCCTGTGGGAAATAGCCGCGACTATGCGGCAAGGCTAAATACTTTTAGCGATCGATAGTGAACTAGTACCGTGAGGGAAAGGTGAAAAGTAGGCCGGTTAGGCCGATGAAATAGTATCTGAAACCATTTGCTTACAATTGAGTCGGAGCCCAAGGTCCGCCGCAAGGCGGAATTCTGGGTGACGGCGTTCCTATTGAAGAATGAGCCAACGAGTTTATTCTACGTTGTTTGTTTAATCCCTAAAGGGAGAAGGCAAAGTGAAAGCGAGGCTTAATAGGCCGCTGCCCCGACGTTACGTCGGGGCAAATACAGCGTGGATAAGACCCGAAACCGGGTGATCTAACCATGGACAGGGTGAACCCCAAGTAACATTGGGGGAAGGCCCGAACCCACTTGCCGTGCAACACAAGGGGATGATCTGTGGTTAGCGGAGAAATTCCAATCGAACTCGGTAATAGCTGGTTCTCCTCGAAATAGCTTCAGGGCTAGCTTTGAGAATAGACCTAGGGGTAGAGCACTGAATGAGAACAGGTCCGCAAGGATACTGTTTTCAATCAAACTCCGAATACTAGGTATCTTTATCTCAGAAGTCAGACTATGGGGGCTAAGCTCCATCAGTCAAAAGGGAAACAGCCCAGACCACTACTTAAGGTCCCCAAATCCATGTTAAGTGTTAAAGGCGGTATTATGACTTTAACAACCAGGAAGTTGGCTTAGAAGCAGCCATCTTTTAAAGAAAGCGTAATAGCTCACTGGTCAAGTTATTTTGCGCCGAAAATGTACGGGGCTAAACATGGTACCGAAGGTGTGGATTCTTCCCGACGTAAGGTCGGGGAGAGTGGTAGAGGAGTTTTCCAAACGGAATGAAGCCGGACCCGCGAGGGCCGGTGGACTGTTTGGAAGTAAGAATGTTGGCATAAGTAGCAAAAATCAGGGTGAGAGTCCCTGACACCGTAAACCCAAGGGTTCCTGGGCAACGAGAATCGACCCAGGGTTAGTCGGTCCTAAGGCGAGGCCCAAAGGCGTAGTCGATGGATCAGCTGGTTAATATTCCAGCACTACCTTAATTTTCCAATGGGGGGACGCATTAGCCTGGATTAAGCGTTTTTTGGCTTATGACGTTGACAATCAGCGGCGTGGCAGATAGGCAAATCCGTCTGCCATTAAACGCCAAGATTGGCAAAAGAGAAAGCCGCAAGGTGGACTCAATTTAATCAAAGCTGGTGCCAAGAAAAACCTCTAGGGCTAAAATTAAGGCAACCGTACCGCAAACCGACACAGGTGGGTGAGGCGAGTAGCCTAAGGTGTACGAGAGAAACATTGTTAAGGAACTCGGCAAAACAGCGACCGTAACTTCGGGATAAGGTCTCCCCCCACTTTCTAACCGATTGAGTTTAATCACTCAATCAAATAAGTTTAAGTCATTCGCGAGAATAACTTGGCTTTAAATATATAAGCGTTAATGACGCTTGTCGGTTAGAAAGTGGGGGGCGCAGCTAAAGATATCAAGCGACTGTTTACCAAAAACACAGGTCCCTGCTAAAGCGCAAGCTGATGTATAGGGGCTGATGCCTGGCCAGTGTCAGAACGTTAAAGGGAGAGGTTAGTCCCGACGCAAGTCGGGGCGAAGCTTTGAACTGAAGCGCTGATGAACGCCGGCGATAACTATAATCGTCCTAAGGTTTTGCTGTAATTTTAGCTAAAAATTACAGTGAAAGGACTAGGACGATTATCAAATTCACTGCCTCTTTTTATAGTAATATAAAATTGGTCCTAAAATACTTAGCCATATGCTGGAAAATTTGACCTAAGTCAAACAATCAGCAGGAAAGACTAAAATTAATAAATTTTAGAATCCTCAGAGACTACACGCTAAGCTCCCAATTTTGGGATGAAGATATAGTCCAAAGCACCAAAGGATGCTAGAGCGAAATTCCTTGTCGGGTGAAAATGTCGGAGTCCTGAAATTTCAGGATAAAACACTTGCCCGAATAGTTTGGCAACAAACTATAAGCACGCTGACTCATAACGGTGAAGTCCTTCTGGGATAATACCGTGGGAACCTTTCCAAGCAGTTGGATTGGACCCGTAACGACTGAGCCGAAAGGCGAGATCCGAAATACAATCGGATAACACGTCAGCTCTTGCTAAAAAACGCATCAATGGAGATCTCCTAAAAACAAAATTATATGGATATGAATTCATATGTGACTGGATTTGTTGATGGCGAGGGATGCTTCCTGATTTCATTTTCCTTGAGAGATAAACTCAAATCCGGAATAGAAATCAGACCAAGCTTTTCCGTTAGTCAACATAAACGAAGTCAGGAGATAATATTCTTTCTTCATCGCTTTTTCAAATGCGGTGGAGTAAGATTTTCTAAGAGAGATCAAACTTACAAATTTGAAGTCAGAAGCATTGATGATTTGATTAAAAAAATCATTCCACATTTTGAGAAATATCCGCTTCAAACTTCAAAAAAAGATGACTTTGAAAAATTCAAACAAATTTGCAAATTGATTCATTCAAATCATCATCTAAATAAAATCGGCTTAATGGAAATTTTAACTTTAAGTCGCAATGTAAATATTAGCGGCAACAAAAAATACAGCCGCGAAGATCTCCTAAAGATAGCGAGCAAGATGAAAGTATAGTCTAAACATTATAGCAATATAATGCTAATAAATATGAAGTTCCGACCCGCACGAATGGCATAACGACTTGATAACTGTCTTAACAATGTACTCGGCGAAATTGCAAGCGTCGTGAAGATGCGACGTACCCATGGTTAGACGAAAAGACCCCGTGAAGCTTTACTACAACTTGGTATTGGATTTTGGTTTAACATGTTTAGAATAGGTGGGACCCCCCACTTTCTGGTCATTATTACAGAAATGATTTGTAATAGTGGATAGAAAGTGGGGGGGCCAGTGAAATACCACCCTTGTTATATTAAAGTTCTAACTTATTTCCGTGAATCCGGAAAGAGGACAGTATCTGGCGGGTAGTTTGACTGGGGCGGTCGCCTCCTAAAAAGTAACGGAGGCGTTTACAAAGGTTGGCTAACTCCGGATGGAAATCGGAGTGATAGCGTAAAGGCACAAGCCAGCTTTACTGCAAGGCCCGCAAGCCGAGCAGTTGCGAAAGCAGAACTTAGTGATCCGACCGTTCGATATAGGACGGCGGAAGCTCATCGGATAAAAGCTACTCCGGGGATAACAGGCTAGTCTGGTCCAAGAGTCCATATCGACGACCAGGTTCGGCACCTCGATGTCGGCTCGTCCTATCCTGGGGGTGTAGAAACTCCCAAGGGTTTGGCTGTTCGCCAATTAAAAGGGCACGCGAGCTGGGTTCAGAACGTAAATTACATTGCGTTCTATCACAGAAATGTGATAAAATAAATCTGACTCATAACGGTGAAACCCCACTGAAGCAAACCGAACGCTTCAAAGGGCAATACCGTGGGAAGGTCAGTTTATGTCAATAATTTCGTCCACAAAAAAATCTTATATTGCCGGTTTTCTTGATGGTGACGGCTGTGTGATGTATCAGCTTATTAAAAGAGCGGGTTACAAACACGGCTATCAAATCAGAGCCAGCATCGTTTTTTATCAAAAAACCAAAAATCGGCCGCATTTAGAATGGCTGAAAACCATTTTTAATGTCGGTTATATCAGAAATAGAAACGACGATATGACCGAATACACGATTGTCGGTTTAAAAAACGTGGAAGAGATTTTGAAATTATTGATGCCTTATTTGCGGCTTAAAAAGCCGCATGCCAAAAAAGCGATTGAAATCAATAAATTGCTTAAAGGTGAAAATAATTTAAATAAATTCATCAAAGCGGCGACGCTCGTTGATGATTTTAAAGAGCTTAATTACTCCAAAAAAAGAATCAACACCTCAAAAGAACTAATTAAGTTTTTAAGGCAAAATAAACTGTACCCCCGTAACGACTGATTTCTATTTTAAGAAATAGAATGAGATAGGCTTTCTGTTTTTAGCAGTGAGTTTAGCTTATCAAACGTCAGGCCCTCCCCCGCAAGTGGCGGGAAGGGATAAGGTATAGTCTGTGCCATTAGTAATAATGGAATAACATGCGTGAGACAGTTCGGTCTCCTATCTACCATGGGCGCCAAAATTTGAGAAGGCCACTTCCTAGTACGAGAGGACCGGAAGTGACGAACCTCTGGTGCACCAGCTGTCCTGCCAAGGGCATCGCTGGGTAGCTAAGTTCGGTTAAGATAAACGCTGAAAGCATATAAGCGTGAAGCTGTCTTCAAGATTAGATTTTATCGGCCGCTTCTAGACCAGAAGCTTGATAGGCCTTAGGTGTAAGTCCAGCAATGGATTGAGCCGAGAGGTACTAATGGCCTTGTTTAATCACAAGAATTACATAGGCAAAATGTTTTTATCCTATATTATTGCTAAATGATTTGAATCCAGGGTCTGGGTGCTTTTGGCGAAGGGGTCACACCCGATCCCATCTCGAACTCGGAAGTTAAGCCCTTCAGCGCCGATGATACTCTTCATTGGGGAAAGTAGGTCAGCGCCCGGACTCTGGATTTAAATGAAAACAACCTCGTATTTTATCGGGGTTGTTTTTAATTTTTAAATTTGGATTATAAATCCATAATTTGGGGCGGCTCTTTTATCAGGCCAATAAGCACTAAGAAAAAGATAATCACCCATAAAACGCATAAAACCGCGATTAAAAGAACTTCTTTAACCCTTTTCATTTTTCACCTCCTAAATAATCTTAATAATTTTTCACAAATTTTTCAAGTTGATTTATTAACGATTTAGTCACCGGGCCGACTCGGCCATTACCAATTTTTTTATTATCAATTTTTACCACCGGCACGATATTCTTAGTAGTGGCGGTTAAAAAAACTTCGTCCGCGGAAAATAATTCTTTTTCCGAAATATTTCTCTCCTCGCACTTTAATTTATTTTTCTTGGCCAATTTAATAACTAAATTTCTGGTTATGCCGATTAAAATTTCATCTTTGGGCGTTATAACGGCGCCGTCCTTAACCATAAAAATATTGCTGGTTGAGGCCTCTAAAATTTTTCCGTTCTCAATATAAACTATTTCTAAGGCGCCAGCCGCTTTTTTACGGCTCTGATTTCTGATGGCTTCAACATAATTAGTAATTTTTGCCTGCGGGCGATAACGGCTGAATTTTTGCGTAATCACCCCGGCTCCCCGCGCGTAAATTTCTTTGGGCAAAGGAATAAATTTTTCCATTAAAATAATAAACGTCTCTTTGCCCGGCTGATAAGAAAAACCATTGTCGCTGTAGCCGCCGGTAACCACGGTTCTGACGATTGATTTTTTAAAGCCATTCAATTTTAACAATCTTTCAACTATTTTTTTATACCGCTCTTTTGCTATTGGCACATTAAGACCCAAATCCTTCGCGGAATTTTTTAATCTTTGCCAGTGCTCGGCCAGTAAAAACGGCTTGCTATTTTGCGTGCGCATCACATCAAAGACGCCGTAGCCCCGAAGCAGGCCGATATCGTAAGGACTGATTTTAATATTTTTTAGAGCGACAATCTTTCCGTTAAAATATGAGTATTTTTTCATGATTGATAAATTAGTGTCACTTTTATATTCTATCACAAATTGAAATTTTTTCCAGCTTGGCTTATAATAAAAACACCCGAAAGGAGACAAATCATGGTTCTTATGAGAGCATGCCATCTATGCGGAGACGAAAAAGCATTTTTAATCGTGGCTCCCCATTGCCACAATTGTGAGTCCCAAATTAAAAAGGGACTAAGAAAGGGGACGAGAGTCTTAAGAAAAGATTGTCCGTTCCGTCCCGGTAAAAAAATCTGGTGCCGCGCCTTTGGCAATGTGCACTATGTAGCAAAATCGCGTACTTGCCAAAGTCATTGCTGGGCCATCATTAAAAGACAAGTCCTAAAAGAAATGGCCCAAAAATTAAAAAATTCGCGCCGGCTTAAACAGAAATAATCAAGAAAACGGTGTTTCAAAATTTCCCAATCGAACAAAAAATAAAAGAGGTCAAAAACCTCTTTTTTAATTACCTTGGAAATGATAACATTAAACCATTAAATTTTAACTTAATATCATGAGAATAATTGCTGATTTACATATTCATTCAAAATATTCCCGTTCTTGTTCACCGGATTTGGATTTGGAACACATTGAACGGTGGTGCAAATACAAAGGCATTGATGTAATTGGCACGGCTGATTTTACTCATCCGAAATGGTTTAGCGAATTGAAAAATAAATTAGAAGAACAAGAGACGGGATTATATAAATTAAAAGGCACCGACGGCAAAGTCAGATTTATAATGACCACGGAGCTAAGTTGTATTTATACGCAAGGCGGAAAATGCCGACGCATTCATCTTTGTGTTTTGGCGCCCTCAATCCAAACTGTGGAAAAAATTATCGCCAATTTTGAAAAACGGGGTTTTAATTTAAAATCAGACGGCCGGCCGATTCTCGGCATCTCGGCCAAGGACTTGGCAAAAATAATTTTAGAAATAGAGCCGAAATGCCTGATTATTCCGGCTCACGCCTGGACACCCTGGTTTGCGGTTTTCGGCTCAAAGTCCGGCTTTAATTCGCTTGAAGAATGTTTTGAAGAAATCACGCCAAACATTTACGCCATTGAAACCGGGCTATCTTCCGACCCGCCCATGAATTGGCAATTATCGGCGTTGGATAAAATCACTTTAATTTCCAATTCCGACGCCCACTCGCCGGCCAACCTCGGCCGTGAAGCCAATGTTTTTAACATTGAGCAAGACAAATTAAACTATAATGAAATTTATCGCATCCTCAAAGAAAAAGATAATAAAAAATTCTTGTACACCATTGAATTTTTTCCCGAGGAAGGCAAGTATCATTTTGACGGCCACGCCGATTGCCATTACTCGGCCCACCCGGAGGAAAGCAAAAAAAATAAAAATATTTGTCCGATTTGCAAAAAAGAATTGGTGCTTGGAGTTATGCACAGGGTAAATGAATTAGCCGACCGAAAAGATATTTCCCAAGTAAAAAATATCCCTTATAAAAATTTAATACCGCTTCAAGAAATTATCGCCGATACGCTCGGCGTGGGAAAAAATTCCAAGAAGGTTCAGGCAGAATACTTTAAGCTGATAAAAAAATATTCGGAATTCCAGATTCTGATTGATCTGGGCGAAGAAGAGTTAAAAAAAATAACCGCCGCCGAAATTACCGAGGCGATAATGAATGTTCGGGATAATAAAGTAAAAATTATGCCCGGCTATGACGGCGTATACGGCAAAATAGAAATTATCAATGACTCGCGAAAACCGAGGCAAACAAACTTATTTTAGCAAAAAATTGCCTAAATTTAATATAAATTCATAACTTTAAAAAAATTAAGCGGCGGCGATGAATTAATTATTCATGAAAATGGCGACTGGAAAAAATAAACCTGGACAAAAATAAAATCCCCGGCAGTTGCCAAGGGGATTTTATTCTTTGAGAAATCTTTTATCGTTTTTTCTTTTTAGTCGCTTTCTTCTTTGCTTTCTTTTTTGCCATTATAACCACCTCCTCTCAATTTGAATATTTAATTCTATGTCATTAAGCCATTTGGCTTTAACGATTTCAAATTAAAACTCTTAATTATTAAATGATTTCATCTTTATTATACCATAGAAAAACCTTGTCAACAATAGTTTTCCACAGCTAAAAAGATTTTTTACCTTTCTATTTTGAATATTTTTTAAAATCTGCCGACAGTGGGAAATAAATTTTTTCTAATGGTTCATAATTATATAGAAATAAAAAAGAACGCCCGGTTATCATAATAATCGAGCGTTTTGTTTATGTTATAAAACTTTAAACAACAGAAATGAATTGTGGCCGCCGAAACCCAAGCTTATTGAACCGGCAAGTTCTACCTTGGTTTGACGGCTGCCGGCGACACAATAGTCCAGATCGCATTCGGGGTCGGGAATGGTGTAATTGATCGTCGGATGAATCTGGCCATTCTTAACCGTTAAACAGCA
>Ga0265296_1003804_pt1 | contig 13657 bp, 12 predicted proteins | sample MunlanPumphouse1_FD_189073 | JGI IMG/M metagenome (GOLD analysis project Ga0265296, IMG submission 189073) | Groundwater microbial communities from a municipal landfill in Southern Ontario, Canada - Pumphouse #1 | ecosystem: Environmental > Aquatic > Deep subsurface > Groundwater | place... | reverse complement strand
AGTCGGCATCCCGGATAAAATCCATCATAACCTGGCTGTCGTTCAGGCTCGAGATGAGTTCAAAAGCCTCTGATTTAAAGGAAATCACCGCCAGGTTTTCCTGGATGGAAGCTTCAAAGTACTTATTTTCAATGCTTTTTCCCATGGCCAATTACAGATTTATGAGTAGTTTGAAATATCAGGTTAAGTTACGAATAAAAATGCAATCTATGGCTGGAATAATTATTTCAGCAATACAATTTCCCCCGTTAATCCGGGTAAAAATACCTTTTAATAGATAAAAGCAGCATTTCACGCATTCTTGCAGAATTATTACCTTTACGATGGTAACTTTGTTTTCATGAAAGAATACAGGGCGATCATCATTGATGACGAAAGGAACATCCGCGAGGCGCTGGAATTATTACTCAAACAATACTGCCCCGATATTGAACTTGTAGGATCAGCCTCTTCAGCAGAAGAAGGGTGTGCACTCCTGAAAATCCACCAGGTTGATTTCACTGATTTCGGATCATTGGGCGCTTTTTCGTACAAAATTATTTACCATTTGCCCCGAATAAATCACCTTTCAATAAATTAGAAGAGCCTCTTGCGCGTTTTGTGAGATTTCATAACTTTATAGAATTATCTTAGCCTGCATGAAAGAATACCGTGCAATCATCATTGATGATGAAGAAGACGTGCGTGAAGCCCTCCGGTTGATGCTGGAGCAGTATTGCCCGGAGATCCGGATATCTGGATCTGCCGCCTCTGCCGCCGAAGGAAGAGAAATGCTCTCACAGGAAAAGATCGACTTCATATTCCTTGATATTTCAATGCCCCGGGAAAATGGCTTCGACTTTCTACGTTCCATTCCCAGGGAGAATTATGGGGTTATCTTCGTGACAGCCTTCGAGGAATATGCCATACAGGCATTCAAAGCCAACGCAATCGATTACCTGCTGAAGCCTGTCAACCCAATTGAATTGAGGGACGCGGTCTCCAAGGCCATCCAGTATCACGAGATGCGGAAAATGAAGGAAGAGGTACGGTCGATCTACCAGGAATCGCTGGATAACCTTGAACAGCAGGTTCACTCCAAATCACTTAAAACAGAAAAAATCACCATTGCCGAGAAATATGGTTTCAGGGTGGTAAAAGTAGCCGACATCATGTACCTGGAGGCATACAGCAATTATACGATACTCAACCTGTCGGGGCTTGACAAGATCATCGCAACGCGTTCACTCATAGAATTTGAGAACTTGCTTGAGGGACCGTCATTTTTCAGGATCCATAAGTCGGCCATCATCAACCTCAATTACCTGAAGGCATATTCCAGGTATGAAGGCAATTTCGCTGAACTGACCGACGGCACTAAACTAACCATTTCACGGCGGAGAGTCAATGAATTCAGGGAAGCAGTAGAACATTTTTCCAGGTCATTAGAGTGATTAAAAAAAAAGAACTGATATTATCCTCTATTATCCTGTTTTCCTGCATTATTTTACAGGCCCAGAACCCTTTTATAAAGCTGTATACTACTGCCGATGGATTACCATCGAACGCCATAAATATAATCCGACCGGACCACGAGAAATTTCTCTGGTTTGCCACCCGGGGAGGCCTGGTAAGATATGATGGATCATCATTTAAGAGCTTTAGTTCCACTGATGGGTTAACTCAGAATAAGGTTATGGTGATTAAGGAAGATTCCTTTAACCGGGTATGGTTCTTTTGCATAGGATCCCAGCTTAATTATTTCTTTCAAAACAAAATATATAACGGTAAAAATGCCCCCTTCCTTGATTCCTTGCGGGGAAACTGGAATTTCACCCAGGACAGGCAGGGGAACCTTTATTTTTATGCTTATCAAAGCCGCAGGATCACCGTTTTAGATACTAATAACCATGTGAAGTATTACTTGCTTCCCAGCGAACCGACCGGGAATAATAATACCATTACCAACGATGGTATGAATATTCAATACATGGTAAGGACAACATCTGATGAATATTTGATCTGGACAAACACCGGGATCTATAAAACTAAGGATTTATCTGAAAAACCTCAAAAAATAGCACATTTTGATAGGTCCCATAATATCCACGGGCTTGGAGATACGGTCATGTATGATGTCATGGCTTACCCGGAAACAGGGTCTTCCGTTATAGTCAAATACATCGACGGAACCCCCGTAGATACGACAATTTTCGGCGAAGCGGTCTTGGATGATGATGGCACGATCATGGAAGATTCCGGTGGAAATCTCTGGATCAGTTCGCTGGTTAAGGGTTTATATTGCCTGAAAAACAAGAAGATCATTTTTCACCTGGACAAAAAAGAGATTGACTGGATAAGCATGGATTATGAAGGTAACATTTGGGCAATTTCGAATGAAGGGGCCTATAAAATATCTCCTTATGTCCTGTCATTTAAGCATTACGATAAATCTTACTTTCAAAACGAAGGGATTGGTACATTAAGCGCTGATCCAGCTGGCGGAATCTGGGGCTTACATGGCAGCACAATCTTTTTATACAGAGATAACAAGTTCTATAGCAAGGATATCAGCTATTTGAGCCATACTTTCCGGAATATAGATGCTTTGAATGACAACGCGCTGTTAATTTATGATTATAATTATATTTCCAAATGTTACGCGATTACCGGCATTTCTTTAGTTCCTGGGGTTAACAAAATAAACTTTAAGAAAGAAATTCCGTTCCAGTGGAATTTTAACGTTGCCGGGCCTGTTTTCAACAAGAACAGGGATATAGTATGTATTTATGATGTTGTTAAGCAGTTCGTGACAACATACTCAGTTAAAAATGACTTTAAGGAAATTGATCGTGTCACTGTAAACAACGCTCCCCATGTCTTTTATGATGCACGGGACAACCTGGTCGTGTTAGAATATGTTAATCAATATATTCTTCAGAATAAAAATAAAATACCTTACCGGGAATTTACAGGGCTTTCAAAGGCGCTGCCGGTAGAACATTTAACACTGGATTCCAGTGCCGATGTATTTCGATCTATGTTTGACAGCCTTTACCTGGTAAAAAATCAAGAGATGTTAAACCTTACATCCTCATTTGATTATTCATTCAACACACCTGTCAATCGAATGACATACCAATCACCAGTATTATATTTATCGACATTCAGAAATATCTATGCCATCGATAATCCACTCGATATCGGGGAGCACAAGCCTGTGCCACTCAGGCTGATTGATATCAATTTCCCGGATATCGTTGATATCCATGCAAGTAACGACACTCTTTATATTGCTTCCAAAGATGGGTTAACCATCATTCCAATAAGTATGATCGGTCAAATAAAGTCAAAAGCCCCTCTGCCTTACTTCTTTTCCATAAAGATCAATGATAAGGAATCCGATCCCTATTCAGGTGGAGTTACGGTTAAAGGCAAAAACAAGATAAATTTTGAATTCAACAGCATTAACTATTCGGATAATCCGGTAATGTTCTCATACATGCTGGAAGGTTACGATGAAGAATGGAGCACAGGATCCACAAAAAGTGTGGCCTATGCGAACCTTGACAGGGGAAAATATACATTTAAGTTGAGGGCAGGGAAAACCAATTCACCGTGGAGTGACCCCATAGAATTTAATATAATTGTTAAAGCTACTTTTTGGAAGCACCCGCTTTTTTACGTCAGCCTATCCATCGTTATTGCCGCATTGATCTCGATGTTTGTGATCTACAGGAAAAATTTGCAGGTGAAGAAAATTGAAAGGGAACATCAACTGGTCACTTTAGAGCAAAAGGCCTTGCAATCGATGATGAATCCTCATTTTCTTTTTAATGCCCTCGGTTCTATCCAGCATTACCTTTTACAGAATAAGCCCGCAGAGGCCGGGCTTTACCTTTCTCAGTTTGCCCGTTTGGTCCGTCAGAATATTCATGGTGTCAACAGCCCGATGCTAAGCCTGGAAGCAGAAATTGACCGGTTGAAAAATTATCTTGATCTTGAAAAAATGAGGATGAAGGACCGGTTTGAATACAAATTTGAAATGGATGAAGATATCATGGATGATGCAGTGCTGATCCCCTCTATGATCATCCAGCCATTCGTGGAAAATTCCATCCTTCACGGCATTTCACCCTTAGAAAATGGCGGAATGATCACCCTCTCTTTTTCAATGGTCACTGATAAAGCCATCAGGATCGTGATCGAAGACAACGGTGTTGGCATCAAGCAGTCGAAGGCCTTCAAATCCGATAGCCCGGGCCATTTGCACCTGAGCATGGAAATGACCAGGAAACGGATCGAAATTTTAGGAAAGAAGTACAAGGTGGAAACTTCCCTGGAAGTCAACGATGCCTCTCCCGCCAGCCCCAACCCCGGAACAAGAGTAACAATAGTTTTACCGGTAAGTTTTGCAGACGAAGACTAAAGAGAAATACTGCCTACTGTCAACTGTCAACTGTCAACTCTTTGCCGCTGACCGCCCCACAAACACCACTCCATCATTTAGCCCAACCGCTCACTCGAATGCAGAGCATGCCCCTTTCCCATTCAGTACCTTTACTTACATGGTTAATAAAATATTAATCAAACGGTTATGAACTCAAAACGCAATCGTTTATGAATACGATCAGGTTGTCAATTCTCTCCATTTTACTGACTTTTCTTTTTTGTTGTCTTATTCAAAGCCAGGCACAATCGCAGGTACAGCCTCAAGAAGTTCAGCAGCAAAAAGCCAGTTTCCCTTCGGGAGATGCTTTTAAAAACTCTGTAATTACCTATAAAATAATTTCCGGGATAAATGAAACCTGGGGTTATGATATCCTTGTAGATAAAAAGATGAAGATACATCAGCCTTCTGTCCCGGGTTTGCCTGGCAATGAAGGCTTTAAAACCAAAGAAGGAGCTGAAAAGGTGGCCAAACTGGTAATCGATAAAATGAAAAAAGGTGAGATGCCTCCTACTATTACTGTTGAGGAAATGAAAAAGCTAAACGCTATATAAATCATATTTCAAAACAACAAACTAAAACAAATTATCATGAAAACAATGATTAACCATTCCAGGGCAATTATTTTGATTGCTTTGATTATCATGCTCTCCATTGACACTGCATGGTCATCTCCAAGCTGGCAACAGCAGAGATATGGTGCAGTAAGCTTCAGCATTGGTGCAAAAGGCTATATCGCAACCGGGTATGGATTTGTAAATAATGCCTTTGGCTATAAAAAAGATTTATGGGAGTATAATCCCTCAACCGATTCATGGACGCAAAAAGCCGATTTCGGAGGCACAGCAAGATGCTTTGCCGTAGGTTTCAGCATAGGCAACAAGGGCTATATTGGAACAGGCGGTAGTAGCGTATCTTTAAAGGATTTTTGGGAATATAATCCAACGAACAACACCTGGACGCAAAAAGCCGATTTAGGGGGTGTGAATAGAGCCTGTGCTGTTGGTTTTGGCATTGGCGCCAAGGGATATTTGGGCACGGGAAACCGGTATGTTGATAACGTTTTAATCAATCTTCAGGACTTTTGGGAATATGATCCCGCCAATGACACCTGGGTACAGGCAGCCGATTTCCCGGCACCAAGATATGCTGCAGTAGGTTTCAGTGTTGGGGCAAAGGGATATGTCGGTACCGGGCTCTATAAGGTGAGCGATAACGAATTTATTTGGTATGATGACTTCTATGAGTATGACCCCACCACCGGTTCATGGACCCAAAAAGCGACTTTTGGTGGGCACACAAGAGGATATGCCACAGGTTTTAGTGTCAGCACAAAAGGATATATCGGTACAGGTAACAGCACTATAGGATTTTTAAAGGACTTTTGGGAATATAATCCCGATAATGATACCTGGTTACAAAGATCTGATTTTGGAGGGGTACAAAGAGATTGTGCCATAGGTTTCAGTATTGGAACAAAGGGCTATATCGGCACCGGGATTAAAGCTCAAAATCAATTTTTACAGGATTTCTGGGAATATAACCAGGGTACGGATGTCTGGACACAAAAAACCGACCTCGGCAAAAAGCATAAAGGACCTATGAAGGATGCCGAGGCCGTTATTGAAACAGGCCAGGACGACGAAATAGCTTTGTCCGCCTATCCAAATCCATCTAACTCAACTTTCAATTTCAGGCTGGAAACAGCAAGCAAAGAATTTGTAAAAATTCAGCTTTTTGATTTGTCAGGAAGATTAGTTCAGGAATATAAATCATTATCACCTGATGATATTATAACTGTCGGAGAGAATTTGAAAAGCGGGGTGTATGTTGCAGTAATAATCCAGGGAGTTACCCGGAAGACCGTCAGGATAGCCAAAGTCCAATAAATCATAACCATTTCGCAAAGCAAAGGTTGATCTGAACGGTCAGCCTTTGCTATTTAGCACGCCACTTAAAAAAAATTAATAATTGCAACAAATTTTTCGTATCTTTCGGATTCAGGTCTTTCTTGCCAAACCGACCAATTATGAAAGCCAAAACCATCTTAATTTCAGCGTTTGTCATTTCTGGTGTGATGGCATTCAGCCAGCGCCCTACTATGGAACTGACCTTCACTGCAGAGAATAACGGATTATACGTCCAGTTGGAAAGCATCAAGGTCATGAACCGCACGCAGGGAGGCGATACAGTATTGTACTGGCCCGATACGGTATTATCCATTTATTTTGTTGGAATCCCTGAAATAAATAAAACAGAAAAATTATTTCAGGTCTTTCAGAACTACCCCAACCCGGTGGCCGACCAAACCACTGTATCATTGTTCATTCCTGAAAAGGATCAGGTGAACCTGATCGTAACAGATATACTGGGACGAATGTTGCTAAATACGGACAGGGTCCTGGAAAAAGGAACTCATTCCTTCCTGTTCACTCCTGGCAGTGGCAGATTGTCATTCTTCACCGCACAATGGAGAGGAAATAGCAGCAGCATCAAAATCCAGCAAGCTTACTCACATTCAATCGGAGGAATTTCACTCGATTACATTGGAAGTGAAACTTCATCACCACAACTTAAGGCAGCAGCAGATATTCAAAGCTTCTCTTTTAATCTCGGTGATGAGCTGCTCTACATCGTTTACGCAGACACACTCCAATCAGGCATGCTGGATGACCCGGAAGCGAGTGAATCCTACACCTTCCAGTTCGCCACCAATATCCCCTGCCCTGGAACACCAACGGTGGAATACGAAGGACAGGTCTATAACACCATCCAGGTCTTCAGCCAGTGCTGGCTGAAGGAAAACCTGAATGTGGGAACGATGATAGACGGCAGTCAGGATCAAACCAATAACCAGATCATTGAAAAATACTGCTATAATAATCTTGAAGATAACTGCAATACTTATGGTGGCATGTACCAGTGGAACGAAATGATGAAATACAAAATACAGCCAGGTTTCCAGGGCATTTGCCCGACGGGCTGGCATATCCCCACGCATGAAGAATTGAAAATACTGGAAGGGGAAGTGGACAGCCAATATGGAATTGGAGACCCGGAATGGGATTTTATAGGATATCGTGGTTATGATGCCGGCACTAACCTGAAAACAAACAGTGGATGGTTTTATGAAGGAAATGGAACTGACCTGTTCGGTTTTTCAGGTCTGCCGGGTGGCTTCTGCGACACCAATGGTTCCTTCCTCTATGTTGGCTACACCTGCTATTGGTGGACTTCGACAGAGAACACAAACTTCGCGTGGTACCGTAACCTCGATTACGACAAACCGGAAGTAAGCCGGTTCTACGATTTCAAGGGATGGGGTTTCAGCGCGCGTTGCTTAAGGGACAATTAACCAAACCTCACAAGCTATGAAAAGATTTTTATTATTCGCTTTAGCCCTGTTCGCAGTGCAATTCTCCCATGCCCAATGGGAACCGGATGTCAGGCTCACCAAATACCTATGATTCATCATTTCTTAACTATGGTAGAGGCCATAATATAGCTACGAACGGGGATACAGTATATGTTGTATGGTACGACAAGAGTGACGGGAACTGGGAAATTTACTATATGCGCTCAACTGATCGAGGGGTAAGCTGGGAAACAGCTATCCGGCTTACAAATGACCCGGCCAGATCAGGTTTTGCGTCTATAGCTGTATCCAGCTCAGTCGTGCATGTAGCCTGGGGTGATTTGAAGCCTGGGAATTTTGAAATTTATTACATGCGTTCAACGGACGGAGGCACAAGCTGGGAGGAAGAGCAACGATTAACTGATGATATGTATGTGTCTGGCTCGCCAACTATTTCACTTTCCGGTTCCTATGTGCATCTGGCATGGGTTAACTCTGATAACGATGCCGGTATTTATAAAGTATTTTACAAACACTCATCCGACGGTGGTATCAGCTGGGAAGATGAATCCTTGCTTTCGGAGAATTCTACCATTGCCTATAATGCATCGATGGCGGTTTCCGGTTCAGATGTCTATGTAGCATGGCATGACTATCGTGACGGCAATCGTGAAATATATTACAAGGGTTCTATTGATGGTGGAGAACACTGGGGTGAAGATACACGCATAAGTTTTGATCCTGCAACATCAAATTTACCTAACCTGGCCATATCAGATTCAGCTCTGCATGTAGTATGGCAGGATGACCGCAGCGGATTAAATGACGTTTACTATAATTATTCGACTAATGGCGGTAAAAACTGGGCAGAAGATACCAAACTGAATGATTGGTCATACTCTTCTGAACGTCCGTTTATCGATGCTTCTGATTCAGTCTTGCATGTTATCTGGTGTGATTTTCGGGACGGAAATTATGAAATATACTATAAGCGTAATCCCACAGGTGGGATTCCTGTTGCTATAGATGAAAATACCGAAAACATTTCGACAGTCATTTACCCGAATCCTGCAAGCAGGCAATTGACAGTTGGACAGTTGGACAATTGGATAGTTGGACAGTTGGCGGTCGACGGTCGGCGGTCGGCGGTCAGGTTATCGATTGTAGATCTTTATGGACGTGAAATAAAAGCATTCAGAAACATTTCATCATTTCCTTACATGATAGACATTTCCGATCTCAGTGATGGAGTGTATTTATTGCGGGTCATGGATGAAGAAGGAAGATCAGGCTCGGCGAAGTTTTTGAAAATTGCTGAGTAATCTGTGTCTGATCTGTGTTAATCCGTGTAATCTGTGGTGAAATAAATTAAAAAGCTATGAAACTTTTTAACATCAAAAAACAGGTTCTGATGCTGCTCTTATTCCTTGGAGCATTCCAGGTAAATTCCCAGGCAGTTCCCGATAGCGTTTATTATGAGCGGTTGTTTTACCTATGCAAAGCATGGGGGCACGCGAAATACTATCACACTGAAATTGCCAACGGTAGCATCAATTGGGATGATGAATTGTTCAAAGCCATCCAGGGTGCAAAAAATTCTCCAACTAACGAAGGATTTAACGATTCTTTACAAATGATCCTGAATGATGCCGGGGAAATGGGGTATAATCCCAACCCCCTGCCCGAAGTGCCCGATAGCCTCAACAACATTACGGACTATTCCTGGATCCAGGATGAAATTTTTTCAGATTCGGTGAGGTCATTGCTTGATACCATCCGGAGCAGGTTCAGACCGCAATCAAATGTTTATGTGGGTGAAGTCTGGGCAGGCGGGAACCCTACTTTTGAGACCGACCAGTTATATTACCTGGAATCTGATTTTCCCACGGAAGAAAAAAGGTTGCTGGCACTATTCCGGTATTGGAATATCATCAATTATTTTTTCCCGTATAAAAATATCATGGATCAAAACTGGGATACCACCCTGGTTGAGTTCATCCCCAAAATTGTTGAATCAGCAGCTGCCATCTCATTTAACTTAAATTTTAGGGAGCTTACGACGAGGATTAATGATTCGCATGGATTTTTTTATAGCCCGACGTACCAAAGTTGGAAAGGAAGTTATTATCCGCCCTTCCTGGTCAGGTATATTGAAAATGAGATGGTCATCACTAAAGTCTTACCGGAAATAACAGATATATCATTCGGAGATGTAATCAAAAAAATTGACGGCCAGGATATTTACGATCTGAGGGACAGCCTGAGAAAATATGCTCATGGTTCCAATGAAGTCAATGTTGAGAAAGAATTAAATGGATTGATCATGTGGGGGCCGTCCGGGACTTTTCAAATTGTACTGGATGATGGAACCGTTATTGATACCATATTTGTTACCAGGAACAGTTCAAATTACAGCAACCTGAATATTAACAATTCCCCGGTATGGAGTGATACGACAATCAATGGCAGTTGCAATTATGGGATTGTCGACATGGGCAGGCTGCCAACCTCCCAGGTCGGTGAAATGTTTGACGATTTATGGGAAACCGATGCAATTATCTTCGATTTAAGGAATTATCCACAGGGAACATTATGGTATATCGTTAATTATCTTTACCCCGGTCCGATAAATATTGCCAATTTCACAGTGCCTGACATTACCTACCCAGGCAGATTATACTGGATATATGAGGTTATTGGATCAGGCACATACGATCCATACAGTGGCCAGGTCATCATCCTGTTTGATGAGCGGACACTAAGCCAGGCTGAATACACCTGCATGGGACTGGAGAAATTTCCCGGCGCGATAAAGATAGGCAGCCAAACTGATGCAGCAGATGGCAATGTTTCGCAAGTATATTTAACTGGTAAAATATACACTTACTTCACCGGATTAGGAACCTTTTATCCCGATTACGGGCCGACTCAAAGAGTAGGCATCATCCCGGATTATGAAGTTCATCCTACCATAGCGGGAATAAGGGCCGGTATTGATGAGGTCATGGCTTTCGCCTTGGATTGTTCACTGCTTGGTACCAGGGAAATTACAGTTGATGAAAAATTCAAGCTATACCCGAATCCGGCAAGCCGGAAGTTGACAGTTGACAGTTGGCAGTTCGCAGTTCGCAGTCAGCGGTTGGCGGTCAGCGGTCGGCGGTTAGGTTATCGATAGTGGACCTTTATGGACGTGAAATAAAAGAATTCTCAGACATTTCCTTATTTCCGTGCATCATAGACATTTCCGATCTAACGAATGGGTTGTATATTTTGAAGATGACTGATGATTCGGGAAAAGTTGGGGCGGTGAAGTTTGTGAAAATAGGGGAGTAAGCTGTGTTTAATCTCCCGCCAAGGCGGAAAAATTGTCGGCGCCTTCAATCTTCTGATAGCCTGATTTTTATGCGTTGCTTATAAGAATCGCAATTATTGTGTAAGTTTGTATCATTCAAAATAACTTGAAAAATGGAAACTTTAATTCTTACCGGGGATAAAAAATCAGAAATGAAACTGATCGAAGGAATTGCCCGGAGATTTGGCCTTAAAACACGAAAACTTACGCTTGCAGAGATAGAAGACATTGCCTTACTGAAAGCAATACTAGATGGTGAAACTGGAGAATATGTCGATACAGACCAGTTCATTAAATCGCTCCGGGAAAATGATCGTAAAGATCGATAAAAGTTTTGCCAAAGATTTGGTTCAGATCAAGGACCGGCGTCTTTACAATCGTATTGGTGATTGTATCGAACAGATTCAAAAAGCTGATTCGTTATCTCAAATCGGTTCATTAAAAAAAATTACTCTAAAATCTCATTATTATAGAATCAGGTTGGGAGATTTCCGGCTTGGAATAAAGGTTGACGGAACAACAGTAATTTTTATCAGGGCGTTACATCGAAAAGAGATTTATCGTTATTTTCCATAATATATATCAACTAATTGGCATTGAGGAGTATAAAAGTCGCTAGTTTCTTCATCACGTTTTAGCAACGGGATTACAGAAATTTTGAGGACGCAATTTGCGACCTCCAAATCAGACATGAAGCGATTGCGTTATGTACCGTTTTGTTTTACGGAGCAAGGCGGGGCTTTAATTTGCCATCAGCAACTAATTTCATGTTTTCCACCGCACGTTTAGCTCATCAATCACTTTATGTATAAGAAAGAAAATCGGGCTCGGCTAAGTTTCTGAAAATAGCTGAGTAATCGGTTAACTGTAGTTGTAGGGTTAAGCGTAGTTGTAGGGTTAACCGTAATTGTAGGGTTATCCGTAATTGTAGGGTTAACCGGCCGGTTAACCCTACAGGTGAAGGTTTACTCTTTTTATTTTATACTTGGAATGTCAAGCTGAGTGCAGATTTCATTTCAAGTACTTCTTTTAGCGCGTCAGAAAGGTTAGATTCCAACTCTTCCATAGTTTTACCCTGGGTGATGGCCTCAGGGTGTTCCTGAATCTGTCCGACATACCATCCGTCTTTTGTCTTTTCTATAACGGCCGTGTATGACCTCTTAATTGCCATGGCTTTTTTCTTACAAAAATAATCAAACTGCAATTAAGAATCAAAGGATATATTGGGCATAAGGTATTGCAGCAATTAATGAAGTGTCTGGTTTTTACCCCGGTTAAACATCATTCTTATTTCACTATTTCACCATAGCCTAAATCATTTTTCATTGAGTAATTTTGCCCGGAAATTACTAATTTTGTAAAAACCTACTCAAAGGTTTATCATTGATTAGAAAAAAATTGATAAATGAAATTAAAAGTAATTATTCACGAAGCAGAAGAAGGTGGATATTGGGCTGAAGTTCCTTCCCTTCCAGGTTGTGGGTCACAAGGCGAGTCGATGATAGAACTGATTAATAACCTTTATGATGCTATTGAAGGCTGTTTATCCATTGATATGAAGAATATTCGTCTGGAGAACAAGGATACCGTGATGGAACTGGCAGTTTGATTATGAAAACCATCAGTGGGAAAAAGATGTGCAAACTTCTCGAAAACAAAGGCTGGAAGCTTGCACGGATAACCGGTAGTCATCATATTTATCTTATCGAAAGCAGAAATGTTCGGATCACTGTTCCTGTTCATGGTAACCAGGGTCTGAAAACCGGGCTGCAAAAATTTATAATGAAACTGGCAGATATTAGTGAGACCGAATTATAGTGGAGGACTTCCAGAGGGCGTTTTCAAAAAGTGCGGAAAACAGTCCAACTGCCAATTCGCCATCCAGTCCTCCCGGCCTTCCGTCCCGACGTCCTACCTGTCTTACCTTCTTACCGTCCTACCGTCTGCGGTTAAACCAAACTTTTGTGAAAGATTGTGGAGTTTTAATATCTAAAAAAGCATAAAATAAGAAAGCCGGCTGTTAACCGGCTCTGGTAGCCCGTAGGGGACTCGAACCCCTGATTTCCAGGATGAAAACCTGGCGTCCTAACCAACTAGACGAACGGGCCAAAATGAGGGTGCAAAAGTAGGATAATTTTTTTATCCTGCAATGCTCGTGCTTTAATTTTTTATTTCGTGTTAAGGGAAGAGGTCATGAAGTGGTCATGAAGTGGTCATGAAGTGGTCATTATGTTGTCAAAATGTGGTTGTAGGGTTCACCGGCCGGTGAACCCTACAGGTGAATCTGCTGCGAACTGCGAATTGCGAATTGCGAATTGCGAACTGTCAACTGTCAACTGTCAACTGTCAACTGCCTACTCTTCTGCTTTATCCTCCTGGAACCTGAACCCCAGGCGCTTGCCGGTTTTTAACTTATAGCTGTCGGCCATGGATTGCATCTCCTCTAAAGAGATCTCTTTCAGGGAATCATAAGGAGGTGTCAATAAATCAAAATTGATGGTGTACTGGATGGCTGACTCCA
>Ga0265296_1003802_pt1 | contig 13662 bp, 18 predicted proteins | sample MunlanPumphouse1_FD_189073 | JGI IMG/M metagenome (GOLD analysis project Ga0265296, IMG submission 189073) | Groundwater microbial communities from a municipal landfill in Southern Ontario, Canada - Pumphouse #1 | ecosystem: Environmental > Aquatic > Deep subsurface > Groundwater | place... | reverse complement strand
AGGAAGTCCATCGGCTTGAAGAGGCTGGCGTGAAAACGATCGGCGCGCTGGCTTTGAAGTCCGTGCCAGAGCTCGAGCACTTGTGTCCGTCTGTCAGCTCGGTACGACTGGAGACGATGCGCGATCAAGCGATCGCTGTGCGCGAACAGCGACACCTGATTCGTCGTGACGTGAAGATGCCCGAGGCGAACGTCGAAATCTTTTTTGATATTGAGAGCGATCCTCTGCGCGACTTTGATTATTTGTTTGGCGTCTTGGAGGTGAGCAGTCGAGGTGAACAGTATCATTCCTTCATGGCTCAATCTCCTGCGCAGGAAGAGCAAATGTGGAAAGAGTTTGTCGCGTTTGTGGAAGGTCACATGGACTCACCGATTTATCACTACGGATGGTTTGAACAAGAAGTTGTCAATCGCTTCAAGGCCAAGTACGGCATTTCAGAAATCGCCCGCCAGGCTCTGGAGGAGAATATGATTGATCTGCTCGAGCTCATCCGCCCAGCGATTATTTTTCCTCTCTCGTTTTATTCGCTCAAAGATCTCGCTGCCTACATTGGGTTCACGTGGAGGAGTGAGGACGCTGGCGGCGCAAATTCTGTCTTGTGGTTTGAAGAGTGGCTCAAAAAGAAATCACCAAAGCTCTTGCAGAAGATTCTCGAGTACAACGAAGACGACGTCCGCGCCACGCATCAGCTCCAGCGATGGGTGAGAGAACACGCGAGTTTATGAAAAAAGGTTTGATGATTTTGATAAGTGTTCTTGTGCTTGCTCTTGCTATTGTCATCTCGAGCGACCCATGGGAGTCGAGAGATCGCAAGGACATCCGAGATCCCTCCGCTTCGGACTCGCAGAGCTCGTCCTTTGGTCGGGATGACACACTCAAAGCGACATGTTCAGCCTCCGGCGGCGCGTGGAATTCCTGCGGCTCCGCGTGTCGCACCACGCCAGATGCTCCGTGCATTGAAGTCTGTGTGGAGTACTGTGAGTGTTCAACAGATTCCCAGTGCCCAGCAGGTCTCCTGTGTAGTGACTTTGTTGATAACGTCGGCGTCTGTCTATGAAAGCCATTCGTCTTTTTGTCACGCTCATCATTCTCTTGATCGCCTTTGGCGCCGCGTTGTATACACAGCGTGTTGATGTGATGGAGTGGTATCGTGAGGTGACGACGCCAGTGTTGCCAGAGGCGGTGGGGTATGAAAAAGCCGTAGAGGGCGTAAAGGCCGTAGAAGTCGTAGAGGGTGAGGAGGAGGTAGAGGAAGATGTTGTTCTTGTCATCCCGAGCGAAGCGACCCCTGGGAGCGAAGTCGAGGGATCTCTTGTTTACGAACCGACAGATCCCTCCGCTTCGGACTCGCAGAGCTCGTCCTCCGGTCGGGATGACACACAAATAAACCTTGCCGTTCCGTTCACGTCCCAGGCGCCGCACGCAAACTGGGACGCGCCGTACAAAGAGATGTGTGAGGAGGCGAGTGTCTACATGGTGCATCGGTTTTACGAAGGGACGCCGGATGGGCTCATGAATGCAGACGAGTCGGATAGAGATCTTTTGCAGATCTTGGCGTTTGAGATGGAGCTGTTCGGTTTCTATGAGGACACGACCGCCGAGCAGACCGCAACATTGACCGAACTCATGTTTGGACACACGACCGAGCTCATTGAAAATCCAAGCGTCGATGACATCAAAGCACATCTCCTCCTCGGTCATCCAGTGATCGTACCCGCCGCCGGTCGTGAACTTGGCAATCCCTACTTCACCGCACCTGGCCCCATCTACCACATGCTCGTCATCCGCGGTTTTACTGAGGACGACCAGTTCATCGTGAACGACCCAGGCACCTATCGAGGCGAAGCGTACCTCTACGACTTTGACATCCTCATGAACGCGATGCACGATTGGAATAACGGCGGAGAGATTACGGAGGGGAGAAAAGTGGTGATCGTTTTGACGCCGTAACAGGATCATTTGAATTTTTGTAGCGATTGTGATATTTTGCACTCAACTATGAGTATCTATAAACAAGCAAAAGATCAGCTGACACACCTTGTCCTTGGTAGCAAGATTGCACCCCAAGGGCTGGTTGAGTTGAACCACTATTTTCGTTTTTACGGTCCGATCAATTTTCGACACGAGAAGCAGGAAGATGGTTCGATTGTAGCGATCAGTGAAAATTTTCGTTATGGAAGCATCATCACACATGCACAGAAACAGGAAGAGTTGGATGAAAAAGTAAAGGACGCCATCCTTACCGCCTTTGAAGTGCCTTCTTCTTATGCGAAGGAGGCAGGCGTTCATCGTGTTGGTGAGCAGGAGTATGCCTTCGCGTAGTGAACTCCCAGGCTACCTTCCACGCCCAAAATTTTTGAAAGCCCTCCGTCGCCTCGGGTTTGAGATCAATACCGTCGGTGGTAGAGGCGATCACATGAAAATTATCTGGCCAGCGACGCAGAAGTCCGTATCGGTCGACAGCGATCTACGAAAGGATGTTTTGTACTATTTGCTTAAAGAGATCGAAATAGTTTCAGGTGTATCTTGGGAGCAGATCAAATCGGAGTTATGAATTATCTTCTTGGAGGTTCACTTGGAGGCTTGGTCGCGTTCGCGTTTGCGATTCCGGCGATACTCTTGGAGGTTACACAGCGCGGACACGTGACGGAGGCTCCGCTGCTCATCGACGTGAAGACGATTTTTGGATTTAAGATCCGTCACAAGCACGAGGTTTTTTTAATCGGTCTGTTGCTGCACATCGTCGTCGGGTTTCTCTTTGGGATTATTTATGTGACGTTTGTCGAACGCGATTGGCTCTTTGTGACGCACGCGCCGTACACATTCTTGTCGCTCATCGTCTTTGCCGTCTTGAGCTGGATCGTTGCGAATCTCATTGTGTATCCCGCGCTTGGTCTAGGAGCATTCGGTCTCAAAGAGGGTAAACACGTCTGGATGGAAACGATCGTGTCGCACTTGATTCTCGGCGTCAGTCTCTGGCTGCTCGTGCAGTATTATCAACCAGTCTTTTTTGGAACATGACGCCGTCCTTGTCCGTCTCCCAGTATCTTGAGCTAGTCAATGTTTCCCTCGGGCAGATTCCCGCGGATTTTGTGATTGAGGGAGAGGTTTCTGATTACAAAGTGTCGCAAGGCAAGTGGGTGAGTTTTGATTTGAAGGATGAAAAAGATCAGGCGCTCTTAAAATGTTTCATGACGACCTGGCAGTTGAAGACGGTCATCGAAGACGGAATGCGTGTGCAAGTGAAAGGCGTTCCAAAAATCTACGAACGTTTCGGGACGTTTAAGTTGAACGTGACAGAGGTTGAACCTGTTGGCGAGGGAGCGTTGAAGCGCGCCTACGAACTCCTGAAGAAAAAATTAGAGAGCGAGGGATTGTTTGATGTCTCTCGCAAACGTCCGTTGCCCAGATTCCCCGAGCGCATCGGCCTTATCACATCTCGCGACGCCGCCGCGTATGGCGACTTCTTGCGTATCTTGAACAACCGTTGGAGCGGCGTCGAGATTTTATTTCATCACGTCCACGTCCAGGGTCGTGAAGCTGTTTCCGACATCCTTGAAGCCTTCGCAGCCTTCGTAGCCCTTGACGCCCTCCATCGTCCCTCCGTCATCGTCCTCACTCGCGGCGGTGGTGGACTGGAAGATCTCCACGCGTTCAACGACGAAGCGGTCGCGCGCGCGATCTACGCCTCGACGATTCCTGTTGTCTGCGCTGTGGGCCATGAGCGTGACGAGTCGCTGGCGGATTTCGTCGCCGACGTCCGCGCGTCAACTCCCAGTAACGCCGCAGAGCGAGTTGTGCCGTCACGCGACGAAGTGCGATACGAAATCGAAACACTCCGCGATCATCTGGTTGCCCGCATGGAGGACACGATCCGTACACGCGTGCAGCTGATCGACATGGCGACGCATCGTGTGAGTTTTATTTTAGAGCGCCAGAAGGATCGTCTCGCGCGTTTATCTGAAGCTCTTTTGTCTTGCACGACTCTCTGGCTCTCGCGACTCAAGGATCGTCTTCAATCACACGAGCGTGTTCTCAAGGAACTCAATCCCAAGCGCGTCCTTGCTCGCGGATACAGTATTGTCCGCTCTGCAGGCCACGTGTTGACGAGTGTATCCACTCTTGAAGTAGAGAGTGATATTCAGGTACAATTTGCGACGGGTTCAGCGGACGCTCAAGTGCGTCGTATAAATGGGAAGGGTCAGCAGAGATTTGTATGACAAAAAAACCATCCATCAACTTTGCCAAGGCCTTTGAGGAGCTTGAGAAAATCACGCAGTGGTTTGATTCGCAAGATCAGCCCGCCCGGATGACCGGCATCCGGTCGGACGGGCTTGATCTCGATCTTGGGCTCAAACAGTTTGAGCGCGGACTCGAGCTGGCAAGCGAGCTCAAGAAAAAACTCTCCGAAGTCGAAAACAAGGTCGAGGAGATCAAACAGAAATTTTCCGATTCACCTACCCACCTACCCACCTAACCACCTTCCCATGTGTCCTACATTTTATTCCGCTGGATCATCAATGCTCTCGCCCTCCTCTTAGTTGCCAACGTCGTTCCGGGCTTCGGCGTTGAGACGTTTTACAGCGCCCTCATCGCCGCGCTCGTGCTCGGACTCGTGAATGCGCTTGTCCGTCCGCTGTTTTTTATCCTCACGCTCCCGATCACGATACTCACGCTGGGCCTCTTCACCTTCGTCATCAACGCCTTTATGATTTGGCTCGTCTCGACCATCGTCAAAGGATTCGTGGTGGAAGGATTCACTCCGGCTTTGCTCGCCGCTCTCTTACTCTGGATGATCTCTCTGGCAACCAATTGGATCATTAAACAAGCAAAGGAATCCTAAATCGCCATTCGGCGATTTTTTCTTATGACCCACTCCAACTCTCTCAAACCCTCTACGCTCGTCATCTCTGTCGGCGGTTCACTCGTGGTTCCCAACGGGGGAATCGATGCGGAGTTTCTCAAAGACTTTCGAGAGTTGATTCTCAAGCACGTCAAACACGGATGGCGTTTCGTCATTGTGGTCGGCGGGGGAGGAACCGCGCGTCACTATCAGGAAGCAGCTCGCGACGTGGGGAAGCTTACACGCGATGACCTCGACTGGTTGGGGATTCACTCTACGCGTCTGAATGGACATTTGCTGCGCACGATTTTTCGCTCGGTTGCCCATCCGGTGATGCTCAAAGATCCGAGTCGTCCTCTCACACACTGGACAGAACCCGTGCTGGTTGCGGCTGGATGGAAACCTGGATGGTCAACCGATTACGTGGCAACGCGTCTGGCGAAACGGTTGAAGAGCAAGCTCGTCGTGAACCTCTCTAACATCGACTACGTGTACAACAAGGATCCTCACAAACACAAAGACGCTGAAGTCATCTGTAACATCACTTGGAAAGAGTTTCGGAAACTCGTCGGCAACACATGGGATCCAGGCATGAATGTGCCGTTTGATCCTGTTGCTTCACGCCTGGCTCATCACAGCGGAATCAGTGTAGCGATTTTGAATGGAAAAAATATGGCAAACCTCGAAGGTCTTTTAACCGGAGAGCGTTTTGCCGGAACCGTGATTGGTTGACATCTCGTGATCGCGCGGCAGCTTTCACGAGCTGTCGTTTTTCTTTATGCACAGGATGACCGTTGACTTTGATCGTCGACTGGTGTGTACTACATGTATCGGTTAAGACGTTATCGCTTTCCGGTATCTCCAATCTCCCCAAACATTTTTTTGTGTTGGGGAGGTTTTTATTTGAAGAGTTTCTGTAAAAAACAGGTGACGACAAAAGTTCTCATATGAGAAAAAACGTCCTATGAAGAAATCTAAGAAAAACCACACATGGAACGAAAAGGGTGGCCGTGCAGCCGTGACAAGTTTTCTGCAACGGCTCACAGAGGAGGCCGTTGAGATTGATCGGCTGATTCTCTTGTCACTCCATCGGGGTAGAATGCCGAGAAGCGCCGAAGCTGATCGTCGGGAGTTTGAATTTGAACAGAAGCGTCAGGTGAAGCAACGGCTCACCTACTTGAAGAAAAAGAAGTTGGTAAGGGAGAAGAAAGCTCAAGGTCGTTTGCTCGTCGAACTGACCGATAAGGGGAAAAAGGAACTGCTGCAACGTACCATGTGTGAAAGACCCAAGTTACCTGGTGATCAGGTTTGCTTGGTGGCGTACGATGTTCCCGTAACCTCAAGTGTTGGGCGGGACGGATTCCGATATTTTTTAAGGAGCGCTGGTTTCATTCGAGTCCAGAAGAGTCTTTGGCAATCAGATCGTGACGTACAACAAGACGTAAAGAGATTTATCAAAAAGGTTGGTATTGAAGATTGGGTCGTAGTTTTTCTTGCCAAAAGGCAGTGACGACAAAAGTTCTCATATGAGAAAAAATGTCCCTCGACTCGTAATGAGTGCGGTGACTCGGGTACCGTACAGAGACCGTACAATTGGTTGACACAATCGTCGAAACCGAGTATCTTTTCAAGTCCTGAATCAATGGGACCCAATTAAGGAGGAGGTAGCCATGAAGGTCGAATACGCCGTTGTCAGCGCTCCTTTTGTGGAGGGCGGACTAACGGAAGACGCCTACATCGTGCAGGAGGCAGGAGGCGGCAGGCCGTTTTTTGCGGCGATCGCAGACGGACATGGTAACGAGGTGGACGAGCAGGGACGTGTGTTAAGAAAGTCGCCGACCGTGGCTAGATTTGCCCAAAGAGTCGTGGAAATACTCGACGAGCAGTTTGCACGGTTCCCAGATCCTGCTCTCTTTGCAGAGATTTTCGATGCCGTGGCGGCACAGGTCGATCAGGAGTTTCGACCGCTCACACAGCGTCAACATCCAGTTGCATCGTTGGACGTTGGCGCGGTTGCGCTCTGTCTCACGGTTCTGGATGGAAAAATTCATCTCGCACAAGCAGGGGACTGTCGACTCTACGCGGCGGACAACGAGTCAACAGGTTTCACGCTTCTCACGCGCGATCACGACGCCACGAGCGGAAAGGAACTTGCGCGGCTGTTTCCACTGTTGAGCACACAGACGTTCGTCATTTTTCCTCCGTTCGCCGAAGGATCATCTTCTACCTATGGAAGAAGGAGGTTGTACCGCGCTCACGGGGGATCATTCGTTGGCGGCCTGTCGCCGACGCGTGTGTTCGGTGACTGGGAGTACCAGCCAGCCGTGACGCACGAGCCGGAGGTGAAGACCTTTGAGCTCGCGAGTGCGCCTGAGGGAACACTGTTCGCTCTGTGCTCGGACGGAGGGAATCGGTACGTGGAGGAAATCTTGGGGCAGTTGAGCGGGCGCACGGATCCGGACGCGCTTCAGGACGCCGTCGCGTTCACCCGAGCACGCATCGTCGTCCCTTCCGACGACGTGACCATCATCTACTTCCGCATTGGACAGGAGTAGGCAATGTTCAAGGACATCTGTGCCCTTGTGGTGGCCGCCATCATGACCGGCGTCGCGTGGCGCTACGGCACGCAGATCCATCGACGGGAGATTGAACCGCCTCTGTCCACATGGATCCTGTTCCTGGTGGGCGTGGGTGTGAGTCTCTTGTTCTACGGGTTCGAAGAGGACTGGGATCTCGTGAGTGGGATTACCAACGTCGTCGACGTCGGTGTCGTACTCATCGTGCTCGTTTGCATCCTCCTGTGGGGAGACCGTACGGTTCGCTTCAAGCGGTGGGAGCGCTATTACCTAGCGGTCGGAGTCTTGGTCGTCTTCTACGGGTTCATTTCCGGTGACCTGTGGCAGTCGAGCTTGATAGGCCAGGCCCTTCTCGTGGTGGGGTACATTCCCATCTGGCACGGGATGATGGTCAACAAGCGCAACACGGAGTCCTTCACCGCCTGGTGTATGGCGCTCGTGGCCGCACTGGTCGCGATCGTTCCGTCGGTCATCGAAGGAAATTTCCTCTCTGCGATCTACGTGATTCGAGCCCTCATCTCGATCCTCATCACCCTCGCTTTCATGACGTACTACCAACGACGAACCCGTCGGCGTCAGCAGGCCACAGGGTAACGTCCAGCCGTCTCTCACGAGCGGCTGCCTGCCCGCCATAGCTCAACGAGCGACGGCGGGTTTTCTTTTGTGCCGACAAAAGTTCGTAGGTACGAAAAAATGTCACCTTTGAAAATATCCACTATCCAGACCTGATCCCAATCCGCGCACACGCCCCTGCCAGCCGTCTCTGTGAAGCTATGGCTGGTCGTTGAAAGGGGCTTTGAATTCAAAGGGCCTTCAGGCCCGTTCGTGAGGTGGTAGAGACTTTTGCAGAGGTATCTTCATCTGTGGTCGTCTGAATGAAAAAACGCTCTTCGTTTTCGTTGTGAAGAGCGCGAGCGGCCGCTCAGTCTTCCCTGTCGAACCGAGGATCGTATCCGAGCGTTGGGTGGTCACTCCCGGCGGCGCGTTTCGCGCCTTCCAGGACCTGACCAAGCGGTGAGTCAGGCAGGATCAGTGATGGACCAGTGCTGCCAGCCTCACCCAGGGGATGAACCAGAGGAGCCGAGATCCGAGCGAGATCCTTGCGGGTGACGCGGCGCGGTTGGTGGCGTTGAGGCATGAGAACTCCCGTGTAGAGAAAGAGTAGATCCTGACGGAGACAACGTCAACGGTCTCAATGGAGCCGTGATTTGACAGAAAAACTCCGGGTGGTTATCCTATGGCTCGAACTGAAGATTTGCCGTAGACAACGAGTCGGCTTAGGCCATAAGTCTCGTCGAGGTGAAAGGTTTCGGCCTTTTTTCTACTGCGGCGCAAGTCAGCAGTTTTTATTACCTAAAGGTCGAAAACACTATGCCAAAAACACGCGCGCAGAAAGAGGAGATCCTTACGGAGCTTTCAGACAAACTTTCGCGCATTAAGTCCGCCGTGTTCACATCCGTCTCTGGGTACACGATGGACGATGCCAATGCTCTGCGCCAAAAAGGTCGCGAGCAGGGAGTCGAGATCGTGGTCGCCAAGAAAACGCTTCTCACAAGAGCGCTTCTGAAAAACGGCTTCGCGGTTCCAGAAAAAGATCTTGCAGGCAGTATTCTCACAACGCTTGGGTACCAGGATGAGATCGCTCCCTCAAAGCTCATGGCGACGTTCGTAAAAGATCGTGAAACCATGAAGGTCATCGGTGGCCTGCTTGAAGGAAAATTTGTCGGACCCGATGCTATTGTGCAATTGGCTTCTCTGCCAAGTCGCAAAGAGCTTCTGTCCAAACTCGTCGGTTCTCTCAACGCTCCAGTCTCTGGTTTCGTGAATGTCCTTGCTGGTAATCTGCGAGGCCTCGTCCAAGTCCTGAACTCTATCCGTGAAGCGAAAACCACCTAACCCCCTACCCACCTAACCCCCTCTTCAAATATGTCTGACGAAACCACACAAGAGGTCGTAGAGGTTCCTGCGAAGTTCCAGGATCTCGTCTCGACCATCGAAAAAATGTCCGTGCTCGATCTTGCAGATCTTGTAAAGGTGCTCGAAAAAAAGTTCGGTGTGAGTGCCGCGGCTCCTGCCATGATGATGGCCGCTGGTCCTGCCGCAGGCGTTGCTCCAGTAGAAGAAAAAACAAGTTTCGACGTAGAGTTCACCGCCGCCGGTGAGAACAAAATCAATTCCATTAAAGCTGTGCGTGCGATCACGGGCCTTGGTCTCAAAGAGGCAAAAGATCTCGTGGATGGCGCTCCAAAGCTGGTGAAGGAAGGCGTTGATAAGGCTACTGCAGAAGCAATCAAGAAACAGTTGGAAGAAGCAGGTGCCAAGGTCACGATCAAGTAACTCAATCAAAAATCCCGCCTTGAGTTTATCCAAGGTGGGATTTTTGTTTATTCGTTGACGCGTTTCAATTGTGCGCCTTCAATGGTTATGACATCAGGATCATCAGTGGTCACGACGGTCATCTCATACTCTTTGCTTCCATCACTGAAGGTTTTTTTTACGAACATGGATCCGTCAAGAAACCGTTCGGTAATCATGTACGTTCCGTTCTCTTTGTAGTACGAGTCAGTCGTAAGCGTGTAGTGTCTGTCCTCAAACACATACTCCATCCACCACGCATACTCGTTCTCACTGATTCCTTCTGCTCGCCATGTTCCTGTGAGTTCATCCGCATAGACATCCTTGCTTTGAAATTTTGGCCAGAGCAGGAAACTGCCTACGATGAGAACCGCTACGACCAAAGTGACCCAGTGATGTGTTTTCATAGTTATGGGAGGAGGTGGTTAGGTGGGTAGGTGGATGAGGTGGTTCCGGCTATTTTATGTGACTTGCGGCGATCGAATAAAGTTTCGAGCCTGCTAAAAGATAAATGGTATAACCAGCTTCGTCAACCACGAAATCAGTAAGATCGGTGAATGCACTTGAGCGATATTGGACAAGAAATGCTCCGCTTTCTTTTTCAAACACGATCAATCGATCGGTTGCGCCCTCCAGCACATAAAGGTATTTACTTTCTGGATTCGTCCAAAGTTTGGTTGCGCTTGTCATCCTAGGATCCACAACACCAACATCCCAACCTTCTTCGCTTCCACTTGCAAACCGCGCGATGTTTCCGTTGCTCATGAGGACGTACGCGTTTCCGTCGATGGCCAGAGAGGTTGCTTGGTCAAAAGAAACGGTGCGAGAGGTAATCCAATTGGATTCGTCCGAGAACGCGGATCCGCTACGATTGAATCGTAGGATCTGACCCTCTTGGTTGTTTGAGGTTGGTAAAAGCACATACAGGCGGTTGGCGTACGCCTCCAGATCAACCCACGCCGTGTTGCCAACACCAGTTGCCAAAAGCGCTCCGTCATCTTGTGACACCAGGGAGACAGCGCCGTCGTTGCTCAAAACATACATGCGTCCTTCTTCTTGTGAAGTCGCGATGGCAGGACTCGCCTGCGCTTGGTCGCGAGTGACGACCTCGAAGCGTTTGTTCTCACGGTTGAACAGGTAGATACGTGCGTCGGAACCAAACACATACAGCGATCCAGCGCTCTCTATGAGGCTGTTTCCAAATACGCCGTCACGCACACTCGCCAGATCGCCTAAGAGCGGTGGATTGGGAATGGTGACCAAGTTTCGAATTTCGTCCAGTGCGTTTTCGAGGTCATTCTTTAGGTCGTTTGATTTGGTCGTGCGTTCAGGGGTATCTGTGGCGAGTCCCTCTATAAGCGTTTGAGCATTCACGTACAAACTTCTGGCTTGATCTTCGTCCTTGTAGATAACCGCTCCAGAGGCGCGTTCCATGAGGTCTTCAATGGTTGAGAGATTTTGTTGATAGATTTTTTCTTCCTCTGTTTTTGCCTGGGATTTGGAGAGGAACGAGATACCCATGACAAGGACGAGGATAGCAACTCCAATGCCAAGAATCAAAAATTGTGTGGCACGTGGGACGCGTTCACCACGACCAATGAGGGATCTCAAGCGACTGATGTGTGAGTCTCTGCTAAGACGAATCCGTTTTTTTAGTCTCATGCGCTCTTGTTTGTTCATGAGGGTCTTGATAGCAGTAGTCGTGTGTTTGATTACTCTTCGTGCAAGGAAGAATAGGATACGCAGGAGCATGCGCCCTAGGCGTTTGAGGGTCGTTGTCGTTGAGTCACGAGCGTTAAGATCCTGAAGGATACGGGATTTTGATCCTGCTCGATTTTTGATCCACAGGATGACTGCCCGCACTAACGATGACAGTCTTGGACGCTGATCTTCCAGAAGGTCGTGTGTGGAGGACTCCATGCGTTGGAGTTCGTCCACGGAGATATCCGCTTTAAGCACAGCGGAGCGCGTAATGCTTCCTCCGTCGTAGAGTTCTTGATCAGACACCTTGAGAACGATGAGAAGAAGACCGTCTTTGTGTGAGAAGTATTGTCGTATTTTTTCAACAGAGCTCACAGGTGGAAGTGTGCAGAGAACCTGGTTGAGCTCATCAGGGGCGAGCGCGCGCTGGAGATCCTTATCACAGATACAAAATACATCACCAGGATGGAGGTCGCCATCCAGGACAACCGCAAATGTTTTTTCCCAGGTTGGAAGGGATTGTTCCGTTTGGATTCCGCGGAAGAGATTGAAAATTTGATAGCGTTGAGAAGGTTTTTTGTGCAGGAAAAGCGCCGTGAGTTCACCTGTTCCTGAAAGGAACATCTGGTTGGCGGAGGCAACACCGACAAGGGCGTGAACATGCTCGATGGGAAGCGTGAAGCGTCCTTCGCGCACACAAGCAGAGAGTGTTTCGTTGAGTGCACCAAGAAATTGTTCAAAGCGGTGTTGTGGATTCGCTTCTTTTCCAAATGAGTCAGCCAGGCGGTGGATTTGATCGTTCAGAATCTGCAGGAAGATCTCTGAATCAGCACTTTCCTTTTTTGTATAGGCAAGCATGAACACAAAACTACCTCGATCTTGAACCTGGAGGAGAATTGAGAGACCCCGGATGTGTTCATCTGGAGTTTGCGGTTCGTACTTAGCGGCTTTGATATCAGCTGGCATACCATTTGCTCTCATTGGCTCGTTTGTGTACATTATACCTGGATAGATTCAGTGTGCAAATAAAGGCATTATGAGTAAAAAACCGTTCAAACTTGAACAAATGTTTGGTTCAAAAACTCGTGCGCATCTTCTTGCGCTTTTTTTGCAGCACCCAGATGAGTCCTTTTTTGTGCGTGAGTTGACGCGTAGGGTGAGTGCGCAACTCAATTCTGTCCGCCGTGAATTAAAAAATCTGGTGGAGCTCAACATGATCGTTGAAAAGGTTGGGGCGGAAAAGCACACTCGGAAACTTTCCGAGAAGAAAAAGTATTACATCGTGAATACCAATTTTATTTTGTACGAAGATTTACGTTCCTTGTTTCAGAAAGTTCAGATCCTCTTGAAACAAAATCTTGTCCAAGAGATTGAAGAAAAAGGGCGCGTGGATTACTTTGCGTTCACCGGAAGATTTGTCGATGCGCCAGACATTCCTACGGACATCCTGATTGTCGGTGCGATCAAGCAAGCAGATTTGGAAAAGATGATTAGTAAGTTTGAAGCGGAGATTCCCTACGAGATTAACTACACCCTCATGCCAAAGGATGAATTTTTAGATCGGCGTCAGGTGGCGGATCGGTTTCTCTTTTCTGTTTTGAATGGCGAGAAAGTCGTGATGATTGATCGTCTTCATCCTTAGCTTATGGATGTGGTATTCATGGCGCAGAACATTGACTCCCTCATGATCGCGACGGTAGAAAGTGGGGAGGTCAAAAAAAAACGGGAGTTGAAGGTTCTCCCCGAGCAGTATCTGAAGGCCATTCATCAGGTTTTCAGTGAGTGGGGGATAGCGCTTACGCAGGTTAGCGGTGTGATGGTCGTCACTGGCCCTGGTTCGTTTACTTCATGCCGCGTGATCACCACCATTGCCAATACGATTGGTTTTACGCAATCTATTCCTGTGACGGGAATCGAAAATCCTTTACATTTTTCTCTTGAGCGGCTGATTCATACCAACGACTTCACACAGATTGGCCAATCTTTTGTGAAACCTTCCTATGACCGCCCTGCCAACATCACAAGGCCGAAAATGGAGTATGGGGATAACGTATTGGATGAACTGTCATAGAAAATGGTACATTTTCAGTAATAGAACCCATAGCGAGTTTCCTCCCCTGTGTCATCCTGACGACGAGTCATCGAGGAGGAAGGATCCCATTTTCGATCAAATGATTCGCCATGGGA
>Ga0265296_1003801_pt1 | contig 13665 bp, 7 predicted proteins | sample MunlanPumphouse1_FD_189073 | JGI IMG/M metagenome (GOLD analysis project Ga0265296, IMG submission 189073) | Groundwater microbial communities from a municipal landfill in Southern Ontario, Canada - Pumphouse #1 | ecosystem: Environmental > Aquatic > Deep subsurface > Groundwater | place: Canada... | reverse complement strand
CGGCGGCGCACCAGATCGGGGATGTTCCAGCGGAGCGGGCTGATCCCCAATATGCCATATTCCAGCGGCAGCTGCGCCGGATCGGCCGCCAGTTCGTCGATCCGTGCATTCACTCCGGCGACATAACCGCGCGCGCATTCCAGCACGTCGGGCGGGATCGCCGCGAGCTCGGCATCGATATCGCCGCGATAGTGAAACAGCCGCGCCGCCTTGTCCGCCGCCACAAAGCGCGGTCCAAAAGCTTCAGCCATGCGCCCCATTTCGCGGCGATAGTCGATGTCCATCGCGAACAGGCGGTCGCGCGCGACCAGATAGCCCTGCCCGAAAAAGGCATCATGCTTGGACGCCGCGCGCACATGCGGCACGCCCAGTTCGTCCTCGATGATCTCGATCGGCGCTCTTGCGCCCGCCAGATTGACGGTGCGTGTGCCGCCCTTGACCCGGGGTTTCGCCAAAAGGCTTCCCGGCATCGCGGCAAGCGCGGCCGAAGCCAGCAGGAATGCGCGGCGCTGGATCAACAAAACTTCCCCGATACATGATGCCGATGACGAAGGATCAGCCTATCGTAGCATGGTGTCGCCACCCCATAGCAAGCGGGCCACCCCCTATAACTACAAGCTATCCGCCCCTGAGCGTGTCTGCGGTACTGCCATGCCCTATGGCTATAGGTCCATATCGTCAGGGTCAGCGCGAAGCGGTTGACCGACCGTAACCACCCTGTAACCTCCTCGTCACGGAACCGTCTGTCCGCGCGCCGCAAGCGCAGCGACAGGCGGACCGCGAAGGTCGAAAGCCACAAAAACATAATTGGGCGGCACAAACAGCCGCCAGGCGGTCAGGACGGACAAAATGGGGGCGAGCCAGCCCGGTGCATCGGCGCCGGGAACCACATCGAACGATGTGCGGCGCGCCTTTGGGCAACAAAGGGGACGGTTTACATGCGCTATCTTGGACGAAATCGCCGGTCGTTGGGCCGCAACACCAGCTTCGGCGCAGCGATGACCGCACTGGCGCTCGTTCACAGCGCACCTGCGCTGGCGCAGGAGGAAGCCATACCGGCCGACACCGTCGCGGCCGCCGACGCCGATCAGATCATCGTCACCGGTTCGCGCGTCGCGCGCGACGGATTCCAGGCACCGACCCCGCTGACGGTGCTGACCGAGACCGAGATCGAAAACAGCTCGCCGTCGAACAATATCGCCGATTTCGTCAACACGCTGCCGTCGCTGGCCGGTTCGACCCGTCCGTCGAACTCGCGCCTCAACATTTCGAGCGGTCAGGCGGGCATCAACGCGCTCAACCTGCGAAATCTGGGATCTGAACGCACGCTGATCCTCGTCAATGGTCGGCGCTCGGTGGGTTCGACGATCACCGGGCTGGTCGATATCAACACCATTCCGCAGGCGCTGATTTCGAGCGTCGAAGTCGTGAGCGGCGGTGCCTCCGCCGCTTATGGCTCGGACGCGGTCGCGGGCGTCGTCAACTTCATGCTCAACAACAAATATGAAGGGCTAAAGGTCGAGGCCGACAGCGGCATCACCCAATATGGCGACGGCTTCAACTATTCGGCGAGCGCTGCCGCCGGGATGGCATTCGCGGGTGGACGCGGCCATGTCTTGCTCAGCGGCGAAATCGCCCATCGCGACGGCATTTTCGATGTGAACCGCGACTGGAATGCTACCGGCTTTGTCCGCATCCAGGATCCGGCCTACACCCCAACCAGTGGTGGCCCGCAGTATCTGATCCGCCGCCAGGTCGGCGCAGCAAACTCGGCGCCGGGCAGCCTTATCACAGGTTCGGCGGGCGGCGCCGCCAACCGGCTACGCGGGATCTATTTTGGCCCCGGCGGCACGCCCCTTACATACACTTATGGGGCGCTGACCTTCCCGTCACCTACCGGCGCCGCAGCGCCGTCACTGACGCAGGGTGGATCGTGGCAGGTCAATGATTCGGGCCGTCGTATCGGTCTGGATCCCGAGGATGACCGTTACGGGTTGTTCGGCCGCGTCAGCTTTGAGGTGACCGACGGCATCGAGCTGTTCGCCGAAGCCGCCTATAACCAGCAGAAGGTGCGGTTCAACGCCGGGCCGAACCTGCAAACCAATATCCAGCTCAATGCAACCGGCTGTACCCAGACGCCGGTGCCGATCACTTGCAATGCCTTCCTGCTCAACACGCTCGGCGCGGCGGCGTTGCAGGGCATCACGCAGGTAACGATCGCCACGACATCCGCCGACCTGCCCGGCCGTGGGATCGACAACAAGCGCAAGGTACAGCGCTATCTGGTCGGCGCGCAGGGCGAGTTCGAGGCATTTGGCAACACGGCGCGCTGGGATATATTCGGCCAATATGGCCGCGCCGAGCTCCGCGAGCAATTGCGCGACATTCAGAATAACGCGCGCATCAACGCCGCCCGCGACGCGGCCTTTGCGCCCGCTGGCTTCGGCTTCCCTGTCGGCTCGATTCAGTGTCTGATCAACGTCGATGCCAATCTGACCAACAACGACGCCGCGTGCGTTCCGCTCAACCGCCTCGGTATCGGCGTCGCCGACCCGGCGGCGATCGATTATGTGCTGGGCGATCCGTATCGCGACCAGGTGATCGAACAGACCGTGGTGGGCGCGAACTTCTCGGCTACGCCGTTTGCGACCTGGGCGGGCGATGTCAGCGTTGCGATCGGCGCCGAATATCGGAAGGAAGAGGTCAAAGGCTTTGTCCCCGACGAGTTCCAGCCGGTCCCGATCCGCGATGTGAACGGCAACGTTACCGGCGCCACCAATCGCTGGTCGGTGGGTAACTATCTGCCCAGCTTTGGTTCGTATAACGTCAAGGAAGCCTATTTCGAAACCGTCGTCCCGCTCGGCTTCGGTCTCGAGTTCAATGGCGCGGTGCGCGCGACCGATTATTCGACCGCGGGCTATGTCACGACATGGAAAATGGGAGCGACCTGGCAGCCGATCGAAGACATCCGCCTCCGCGTCACCCGTTCGCGCGACATTCGCGCGCCCAACCTGAACGATTTGTTCCAGGCGGGTACGGCGAACAGCGATGCGGTCACCAATCCCGGCTTCGCGGCCGGTACCAGCCCGTCCTTCGTTCCGCCGGGCCTGATCGTGCAGTCGGGCTACAGCTATTCCGGATTTGCCACGGGCAACACGGATCTCGGGCCAGAAAAGTCCAATCAATGGAATATTGGCGGGGTGTTCACACCGACCTTCCTCCCGGGCTTTAACCTGGCGGTCGATTATTTCAGCATCAAGGTGAATAGCGGGATCAGCGCTTTCAGCGCGCAGCAGATCGTCAATTTGTGCTTCCTGGGTGAACAAGCCTTCTGCGACGCCATCACCACCGACCCTGCGCGTACACAGGATCCGGCGCGGCCGTATCTGATCATCGAGACTCGCCCGTTCAACGCGGCGAGCCAGAAGGTTCGTGGTATCGACATCGATGCGTCCTATCGCCTGCCGGTTGGCAACGCTGGCGCAGTCACGCTTCGCGGCCTCGCCACGCGCTATCTGGAAAACCGCTTCGACAGCGGCGTACCCGGCACGGTGGTGGTGGATTCGACCGGCGTGAACGGCGGCCAGTCCAGCACGCCGACATGGATCTACCGCGTCAGCGCGTCCTATGATGCCGATGATTTCAGCGTCACGGCGACCGGCCGCGGCGTCAGTGCGGGCAAATATGTCGCCAACGGCATCGAATGCCAGACCAATTGCCCGACCTCGACGGTCAATGCGCCGACCTATGACAGCAACCGCATCAAGGGGGCGTTCTACGTCGATCTTAACCTGACGCAGAAATTCTCCGCCGGCGGTGACGCGCAGGGCGAGTTCTTCATCAACGTGTCGAACCTGCTCAACGCCGACCCGATCCTGCTGCCCGAAACCGGTCTGGCCGCGAACAGCACCTATTCGGACCTGCTCGGCCGCGCCTTCCGCGTTGGGATGCGCTTTAAACTGAAGTGATCAAAGACCAATAGACGAAAGGGGAGGGCCGCAGCGGCTCTCCCCTTTTTGTTCGGGCCAGGCCAGAATGGCCTGTCCGCCATGGCGCCAGCGCCCATGGCAGGCGCCGCTGGACATTTTTTGCCGCTTCACTTATATACCAGCCGTTATGGAAATCGACACCGCCACCGTCCCGAAAGGCCGTCCGCGCGAGTTCTGCGTCGATGCGGCGCTGGCGGCGGCGCTGCGCGTGTTCTGGTCTAAAGGCTATGAGGGCGCATCGATGGCCGACCTCACCGAAGCGATGGGGATTACCAAGCCCAGCCTTTATGCCGCGTTTGGCAATAAAGAGGCGCTCTTTAACAAAGCGCTCGACCTGTATGAGCGTGAAAAGACCGATTATATGCGCGCCGCGCTCGACGCGCCGACCGCGCGCGGGGTGGCGGAGCGGTTGATGTACGGCGCGCTCGATATGTACAGTTGCCCCGAAAATCCCAACGGCTGCCTCGGGGTGATCAACTCGGTCGCTTGCGGTGCCGAAGCCGAGTGCATCCGCGATGCGGTTGTGGCGCGCAGCGCGGCGGCGAAGCAGGCGATGCTTGAGCGTTTTACGCGGGCCAAGGCCGAGGGCGATTTTCCCGAAGACGTTGATCCGGCCGGAATCGCGGCTTTCTTGACGGCGATGAACCAAGGCATGGCGGTGCAGGCGGGCGCGGGCGCGACGCGCGCCGAACTCGAACGCTTGGTTGAAACCGGCCTCAAGCTTTGGCCCGGGCGCTAGTAGAATAAGTTTACTGATCGGTACAGAAGGCGCTTGACGCGTCGGCCGTATCTTATATACTCATCGGTACATAAACGGGCTCTCCCCCCGGACCGGTCGCAGCGCGACAAAGATCGCGCGGCGACCGGAACCCCCCAGCGCGCGAGCGCCGAAACCCATCGCGACCGCGCCGATGCCACCCCGCATATTTGCCATCGTTTACGCGGCTTTTACCACTTCTGGTGCATGACATCCCCCGATGTGTTTGGCTGGGGATAAATGATGGACAGCATGCGCGGACTGCTTTCGGGCAGCCACGACCAGGACGACGGGGCAATTGATCCGCCCGCGTCGGTCGGTGTCGACGAACGGCGGATGCAGGTGCGCGCCTATAATTATTGGGCGTCGCTGCTCGCCGACCGCGCTTACCCCTCGGTCGAGGATCTCGATCTTGAGGGCGCCGACTTCGGTTCGAACGCAGTGCTGCTCGACTTCACCGCCGGGGTCGAAAATCCCGGCATCGCCTTTGTCGGCGACCGGCTGCGCGCTGAGTCGCAGATCGACGAGGACGTTCATTACATCAGTCAGATTCCCGGGCGGTCGCTGCTGTCGCGGCTGACCGACCATTATCTTCAGATCATCGCCAACCGCGCGCCGATTGGCTTCGAGGCCGAATTCATTAATGATCGCGGCGTGACCATCATGTACCGCGGCATCCTGCTGCCCTTCTCGTCCGACGACGACACGATCGACTTCATCATGGGGGTGATCAACTGGAAGGAAGCGGCGCCTGCCGATCAGGCCGCCGAATTGCAGCTGTCGGTCGAACAGGCGCTGCGCAGCGCCGCGCCGCTGACCGCCCCGGTGCCGGTGTGGGCCGATGGTCCCGACAGCGAACATCTCGACGATGACGCCGATCCGACGCCCGGATTTGGTGCTTTGGTCGACAACAGTGATGTGCCGATCGTCGCCGCGCGCGAAGCCGACGAAGCGTTCGAGAGCGACCGCGACCTCGATCCCGGCGCCGATGCAGAACTTGCCGACTGGCTCGCGCTGGCCCGCGAAACCGCCGAGCGGGCGATCGCCGCCGACAGTCGCAGCCGGGGGGCGCTGTATCAGGCGGTCGCAAAGGCATGGGATTTCGCGCTGGTTGCCGAGCAGCAGCCCGACGCCTTTGCCACCTTGCTCGACGACGCCGGGCTGGCGGTGCAGGACCGCGCCCCGATGACCCCGGTCGTCAAACTGGTTTTCGGCGCGACTTACGACAAGACCCGCCTTGCCGAATATGCCTGTGTGCTAGGCCACGCCAAGGAAGAAGGCGTTGGGCGAGGCGAACTTGCCGCCTATCTCGATCGCTATCCGGGCGGCCTCAAGGGGCTCGTCAAGGACGTGCGCGCGCGGCGTAAGCCCGAGCGTGAAGATGACGCAAAGGTCGACGACAAGCTTGCTGCGCTGCGCACCGCGCATCCGGCGATCATCCTCGAACATGACGCCGGTGATGCAGAGTTTGTCGTGCTGATCGCCCGGGCGATGCCCGGTGGGCATATCGGCATCGTCGCCAAGGCGGCCGATGATCCCGCGCTGATCGCCAAGCTGGCGCGTAAAGCGGTGCCGATTACCGGCGGCTAAGCGTCTCCACGTAACAGACAAACCAAGAATTGAAATAAATTAACGTGAGCGCGCGAACGAGGTCTTGAGCCGCGCGCGCCACAGGCGCATAGGGTGGGGAGCGAACGGGCCCCCGCCGATCGTCGGCAGGGATACCCGTCTTTTGGTTCGGGATGCTGCACTTTATGCCTCAAAATTCGTCCGCCACGCCGGAAACGGACACGTCCACCGCCACCACCGCCAAAGTCCCTGCCAAAATCGCCGCCGCCTATCTGGCAGCGCTGCGCGGCAGCGCGCTGCCGGGTGAAGGCGACGATATGGACAAGGCGGCGCTCGCCGACGCCAGCCAGTTTGCGGGGCGCGCCTCGCTCGAACGCGCCGCCGAAACCCCGTCGCTGCTGCTCGAACCGATGGCCGCCGACGGCACCGACCGCCGCATGCGGCTCGTTATCGTCAACGACGACATGCCCTTCCTTGTCGATTCGACGTCGCAGATCGTCGCTGCGCAGGGGCTTGCGGTCCACCGCATCCTCCATCCCGTCGTCGCGGTGAAGCGCGATGCCAAGGGGCAATTGCTCGAAGCGGGCGAAGGTCCGGCGCGCGAGTCGGTGATTTATATGGAGCTGGAGCGCGGTGATGCCCGCGCTCGCCGCCGCCTGCTCGACGCACTCGAAGCGGCGTTGCGCGACGTCCGCGCCGCGGTGCGCGACTGGCGTGCGATGCGCGCCACGATGCTTGCCGATGCCGCGATGCGCGTCGATGGCGAGGCGGCCGAACTGCTGCGCTGGTTCGAAGGCGGGGCGATGACCCAGCTCGGTCACGAATGGCGCACACGCGACGGCAAGGTGCACGATCCGCTCGGCGTCAGCGAGAGCGGCGAGAGCCAGCTCTTGTCCCCCGCCGCACTCGATGCCGCCTTTGCCTGGTTCGATGGCGGCGGCCAGGCACCGCTGCTGATTAAGTCCAACCGGCTGTCGGCGGTCCATCGCCGCGTCCTGCTCGACCTTGTCATCGTTCCCGAAATGAAGGGCAAGAAGGTCGAGCGCCTGTCGATCCACGCCGGTCTGTGGACCAGCGCGGCGCTGTCGGCGCGTCCCGACAAGGTGCCGGTGCTCCGCGCGCAGCTCGATACCTTGATGACCAAATTCGGCTTCGATCCGTCGGGCCATGCTGGCAAGGCGCTGGCCCACGCGCTGACCGCGCTGCCGCACGACCTGCTGATCGCATTCGACGCCGCCTCGCTGGAAGAGCTGGTGCTGACGTCGATGTCGATCACCGACCGCCCGCGCCCGAAACTGGTGACGGTGCGCAGCGCGCTCGGTCGCCATCTGTTCGTGTTCGTCTGGCTGCCGCGCGACGAGGTATCGACTGGTCGCCGCATCGCGGTCGAGGCGATGCTGGTGCGCGAGGCCAAGGCCGGCGTGATCGGCTGGACGATGGTGCTCGAAGACGGCGGCGCGGCGCTGCTGCGCTACACGCTCGACCTGCGCAGCGGGGGCGTCGTCCCCGACACCGATGCGCTCAATACCCAGCTTGAACAGATGGTGCGCGGCTGGCAGCCCGAAGTAGAGGCGGCGCTGGCGAAGCGCGGCGATCCGGGCCGCGCCGCGGCACTGGCGGCGCGTTTCGCGCCGACCTTCCCGCCCAATTACCGCAACCTTTATAATCCCGAGGAAGCCGCACGCGACATCCTGCGCCTGCGCGATCTCGACGCCGAAAACCCGCGCAGCGTGCGGCTGGCGAAAAAGAGCCTCGACGGCGACGACCGGCTGCGGCTGAAAGTGTACAGCGCGGTCGGTCCGCTCGCGCTGTCCGACGTCGTCCCTGCGCTCGAACATTTCGGCTTCGAAGTGCTCGAAGAAATCCCGACTGCGCTTGGCCAGAGCCGCGCCCCGGGAATGGAAGCCGACGACGAGCCGCCGATCGTCATTCATGATTTCACGCTGCGGCTGCCCGCCAATGTCGATGAACTCGCACTGCTGCCCTATGCCGAGGTCATCGAAGGCGCGATCGCCGCGGTGCTTGGCGGCAAGGCCGAAAATGACGCGTTCAACGAACTGGTGCTGACCAACCAGACCGATCCGCGCGCAATTGTATGGCTGCGCGCCTGGTTCCGTTACCTGCGGCAGGGCGGATCGGCTTATGGTATGGACACCGTGGTCAGTGCGCTGCGCCATGCGCCCGCGCTCACTGCGGCGCTGATCGAACGCTTCCGCGCCCTCCATGATCCCAAGGCGCGCGACGAGAAGCACGCCGAAGCGCTCGAAGCCGACATCCTCGCGGGCTTTGCGGATATCAAATCGATCGACGAGGACCGCATCCTCCGCCTGTTCCACGCCGTGATCGGCGCGACCTTGCGCACCAATGCCTTTGCCCCAGCAGCGGCAGAAGCACTGGCGTTCAAGATCGACAGCAGCAAAGTCCCGGGCCTGCCCAAACCGCTGCCCTGGCGCGAAGTGTGGGTCTATTCGCCGCGGGTGGAGGGTATCCACCTGCGCGCCGGGCCGGTCGCGCGCGGTGGCCTGCGCTGGTCCGACCGCCGCGACGACTTCCGCACCGAAATCCTCGGGCTGATGAAAGCACAGCGCGTCAAGAATGCCGTCATCGTGCCGACCGGCGCCAAGGGCGGCTTCTATCCCAAGGCGCTGCCCGACCAGTCGCTCGACCGCGACGCGTGGTTTGCCGAGGGTACCGAATGCTACCGCATCTTCATCCGCTCGCTTCTGTCGATCACCGACAATCTGGTTGCGGGCAAGGTCGTGCATCCCAAGGGTGTCGTGATCCACGACGGCGACGATCCCTATTTCGTCGTCGCCGCTGACAAGGGCACCGCGACCTTCTCCGACGTCGCCAATGCGCTCGCAATGGAGCGCGATTTCTGGCTCGGCGACGCGTTCGCCAGCGGTGGGTCGAACGGCTATGACCACAAGGCGATGGGCATCACCGCCAAGGGCGCCTGGCTGTCGGTCCAGCGCCACTTCGCCGAACTCGGCGTCGATGTGCAGAGTGACACGATCCGCGTAGTCGGCTGCGGCGACATGTCGGGCGACGTGTTCGGCAACGGCATGCTGCTGTCAAAGGCGATCCAGCTTGTCGCGGCATTTGACCACCGTCACATCTTTCTCGACCCCAATCCCGATCCGGCGAAAAGCTGGAAGGAACGCGAGCGCATGTTCAACCTGCCGCGCTCATCCTGGGCCGATTACAACGCCAAGCTGATCTCTAAGGGCGGCGGCATCTTTCCGCGCAGCCAGAAGAGCATTCCGCTCTCACCTGAAGTCCAGACGCTGCTCGGTCTGTCGGTGTCCGAAATCGACCCCGGTTCGCTGATCTCGGCGATCCTGAAAGCCCCCGCCGACCTGCTGTGGTTCGGCGGCATTGGCACCTATGTGAAGGCCGCGAGCCAGAACAACGCCGAGGTCGGCGATCCCGCTAACGACGCGCTGCGCGTCGATGCCGAGGATCTGCGCGTCAAGGCCGTCGGCGAGGGCGCGAACCTCGGCACCACGCAGGCCGCACGCATTGCCTTTTCGGCGAAGGGCGGGCGGATCAACACCGACTTCATCGACAATAGCGCCGGGGTCGATTGTTCGGATAACGAGGTCAATATCAAGATCGCACTCAACCGCGAGATGACCGAAGGACGCCTCGCGCAGGACGCGCGCGACGCGCTGCTGGTGCGGATGACCGACGATGTCGCCGAACTGGTGCTTGAGGATAACAGGCTGCAGGCGCTGGCGCTGTCGATCGCCGAAAAGGGCGGCTCGGCGGCGGTCGCCTCCTATGTGCGGTTGATGGAGACGTTCGAGGCGTCGGGCCGCCTCGACCGCAAGGTCGAGGGATTGGCGGCGAACGACGAACTGCTCCGCCGCGCCGCCGAAGGCCGCGGGCTGACGCGTCCCGAACTCGCGGTGCTGCTGTCGACGGCGAAGCTCGCGTTGCAGGAGGCGATCGAGAACAGCAGCCTGCCCGACGATCCGGCGCTGGCAAGCGATCTTGCCGCGGCGTTCCCGTCCGAAATGCAGCGCGATTTCGCGGCTGCGATCGCCGATCACCAGCTGCGCCGCGAAATCATCGCGACCAAGATCGCCAACCGCATCATCAACCGCATGGGCATCGTCCATCCGTTCGAACTGGTCGAGGAAGAGGGCTGCGCGCTGGGTGACATCGCCGCGGCGTTCGTCGCGGTCGAGCGCCTGCTCGACATGCCGGCGATTTGGACCGCACTCGACGATGCCAAGATCGCCGAGAGCGTGCGCCTGTCGCTGTTTGCCCAAGCGGCGTCGGCGATGACCTCGCAAATGGCCGACCTGCTGCGCGTGACGCAAACGCTGTCGCAGGCAGGGCCGGTCGTCGCGCGGCTCGAACCTGGGGTCGATCGTCTGAATGCCAGCGTCGACGGGCTGCTCAGCCCCTCGGTCAAGCGCCAATGGGACATGCTGACCCAGCAATTGCTCGACGCGGGTGCGCCGGAGGCGCTGACCGCGGCGGTCGTGCGGCTGTTCAAGACCGACGGCGCGATCGGCATCGTCGACCTCGCCGAACGGCGCGGCGATGACGAGGTCGCGGTGACCAGCGCCTTCACCCATTTGGGCGAAGCGCTCGGGCTCGACTGGGCGCAGACGCTGGCGGCGCATATGAGCCCTGGCGATCCGTGGGAACGCCTGCTCGTCAACAGCCTGGCGCGCGATTTCCAGCAGATGCGGCTGACCTTCCTCGCCGGTTTGCCCAAGGGTGATCTGGACGCAGCGGTGACCAGATGGCTGACCGAATACGCCCCCCGGGTCGCGCAGTTCCGCGCGACGGTTGAACGGGCGCGGACGATCCCCAACCCCAATGGCGCGATGCTGTCGCATATCGCCGGACAGGCGCGCGGATTGCTGGGAAGATAGCGATTGCCGTCATTGCGAGCGGAGCGAAGCAATCCAGAGTGTGACAAGCCGCTCAGGATTGCTTCGCTCTGCTCGCAATGACGGACTAAGAGGTAGTTCTGAAATGCCCTTCCAACCCCGCGTCGCGATCCTCGTCCCGGCGCCCGACTATTACGAAAAATGGCAGCCCGCCTTTGCGCGCAAGGCGGCGGCGCTGAGCGGCGCCGGACTGATCGTCGAGCAGCGGGTGTGGACCGACCCCGGCGACCTGTCGGGCTATGACCTGGTCCTGCCGCTTTTCGCCTGGGGGTATCAGCGCGACGTGGCGACTTGGTACGCGCTGCTCGACCGGCTGGAGGCCGAGGCGCTGCCGGTCGCCAATCCGGTGCCGGTGCTGCGCTGGAACAGCGACAAGGCGTATTTGGGCGAACTCTGCGCCAAGGGTGCCGCGGTGGTGCCGACGGTCGAAGTCGCAGCGCTGGACGATGCCAGCCTAGCCGACGCGCGCGTGCAACTCGGCACCGAAGAGATCGTCATCAAGCCCGCAATTTCGGGCGGCGCCGACGGCACCCACCGCATCGCGGCGGGCGATGCGATCCCTGCCGACGCGCGCGGCCAGCGGCGCCTCGTCCAGCCTCTGATGCCGGGTATACTGACCGAGGGCGAAGTTTCACTGTTCTTCTTTGCCGGCCAATTCAGCCACGCGATCGTCAAACGCCCCGCAGCGGGCGACTTCCGCGTCCAGGAACAATTCGGCGGCCGCGAAACGGCGTGGGAGTCAAGTGACGCCGCGCGGGCGCTGGCATTAGCCGCTTTGGCTGCCGCACCCGCCCCGCCGGTTTACGCGCGCGTCGACATGGTCGGCGACGCGGCGGGCACGCTGCACATCATGGAACTCGAACTGATCGAACCGTCACTGTTCCTGCATCACGCCGACGACAAGGGCGCGGCGTTCGGGACTGCGGTGTACGCCGCGATCTAATCGGCGGTCCGCCGCCGCCACAACCATTGCCGGATCGCCGAGGTCAGGTTTGGTGGATCGTCGGCCTCCATCCGCTCGACATCGATCCGCGCGACGAGCGCGTTGACCGGCAGCGCCTGACGCGCCGCTTCGGCTTCCAGCGCGTCCCAGAAGACGGGCTCAAGGCTGATCGAGGTCGGATGACCGGCGATGGTCACCGAGCGTTTGACCGGGGGATGGAGCGGCGCGCTCAAGTACGGGCGCGCCATCGCCGCAGAATCCATGCGGCCGCGACCAGTTCGATGATGCCGACGAGGAAGCCGAGGTTGAGCGGCAGGGCAAGGCCGAAGAGCGCCAGACCGGCAAAGAGCAGTATCGCGGCGCCGAGCACCCAATAGGCGATCTCGCCGTACATCGTCCGGAACAGGAAATAGCGCGCGCCGACGATCGCGGCGAAGGTGGGGATGGCAAGGTCGGGCGCGCGGACCAGCATCACCCACGCGATCATTACCCCGACGAACAGCGGGATCGTCGCTTCGATCGCGAGCGTTTCGAGCGGCTTGCCGATGGTCGTCTTGGGCGCGCGGAACGCGATGCGTTCGATCAGGACGCCCAGCGGGTGGATCGCCATGCCGCCAAAGAATAGCGCGGCAAACGCGGCGTTGATGCCGTGATGCTGCCATACGATTCCAGTGATCAGCCAGACGAGGCCCGAAACGAGGACGCCAGGGGCGCCGCCGGCATAGGCTTGTGACAGGTCGCGCTGGGCAGCGGTCAGGGGATGGGTAGTCATGGTTTGTTTGTAACGATTTCAAGAGCGACGGCAAAGCCGCCGCTCGCCGTCAGACGGGTTCGGCGATCCTTTTGGGATCGCCGCCCGGCTGGCCGTGCCGGGCCGTCGCTTCGCCACCGGTTACCAGCTGGCCGTTCGCTGCGCGAACGCCTTCGCTGGCGCCCTCGGCCCGTCAGTACATATGCTGCCCGCCATTGATCGACATCGTTGATCCGGTGACGAACCCCGCGTCCTCGCTGCACAAAAACGCCACGCCGCGCGCAATTTCATCGGCCTGGCCCAAACGCCCCACCGGAATTTTCGCGACAATCTTTTCCAGCACCTGCGGCGGCACTGCGGCGACCATGTCGGTATCGATATAGCCCGGCGCGATCGCGTTGACGGTCACGCCCTTCTTGGCGCCTTCCTGCGCCAGCGCCTTCGTAAAGCCGTGGATGCCCGATTTCGCCGCGGCATAATTGACCTGACCGTACTGGCCCGCTTGCCCGTTGATCGACCCGATGTTGACGATGCGGCCCCAGCCGCGCTCGACCATGCCGCCGAACGTCGCCTTCGCCATGTTGAAACAGCCGCCGAGGTTGATGCGCATCACGTCGTGCCAGTCGTCGTAGCTCATTCGGGCGAGGGTGCCGTCGCGGGTGATGCCCGCATTGTTGACGACGATATCGACCGGCCCGACTTCGGCCGCGACGCGGGCGCAGCCCTCCAAGCACGCCTCATGGTCG
>Ga0265296_1003800_pt1 | contig 13668 bp, 13 predicted proteins | sample MunlanPumphouse1_FD_189073 | JGI IMG/M metagenome (GOLD analysis project Ga0265296, IMG submission 189073) | Groundwater microbial communities from a municipal landfill in Southern Ontario, Canada - Pumphouse #1 | ecosystem: Environmental > Aquatic > Deep subsurface > Groundwater | place... | reverse complement strand
CGTCGGATCCAGCAGGGAGCGGTGGGCGCGCTCGATCATCGGAGGGCCTCGGGGTCGGTGGTGGTGCGGTCCGCGGACGGAGCGGCGGCGCGCGGGGCCGGTTCGCGGTCGAGCGCGAGGTTGAGCGCGAGCACGTCGACCGCGGGCTCGCCGAGCACGCCGAGCGCGCGTACGGCGGTGTGCGTGTCGACCAGCTCGCGCACGCGGGCCTCGGGCAGGCGGCGGCTCGCGGCGACGCGCCGGGACTGGATCCGGGCGTTGGCGACCGAGATCTGCGGGTCGACGCCGGACGCGGAGTCGGTGACCGCGTCGACGGGGACGTCGCGGGCGGTCAGCCCGGGGGAGAACGGCCGCTCGAGCTTCAGGTACGCCGCCAGCTCGGCGACGATCGCGTCCCGCGTGTCGACGCCGTTGGGACCGCGGTTGCTGAAGGCGGTCGCGTCGGCGGCGTAGCCGGTGACCGACGGTCGCGACTGGAAGTACCGGGGGTCGGCGACCAGCACGGGCTCGCCCGCGGCGTCCTCGATCGGGTCGCCCGCGGCGTCGACCGCGGGCCGGCGGAAGTCCTGGCCGATCAGCCGCGACCCGACCGTGCGGCCGTCGTGCTCGACCAGCGAGCCCGCGGCCCGGTCGCCCATCGTCAGCCGGCTGACGCCGGTGATCGCGAGCGGATAGAGGATCCCCAGGACCGCGGTGAAGACGACCACGGCGAGCAGGGCGGTGACGGTGTCCTTGCGCATGCGCTCAGGGCCTTTCGGGGGACGGGGCGGGCATCAGAAGAGCCGGCCGCTGGCGGCCTGGACGACGGGGCCGAGCAGGAAGGCCGGGAAGAACGTCAGGGCGCCGACGAGCACGATCACGCCGATCAGCAGGACGACGAAGGTCGGGCTGTCGGTGCGCAGCGTGCCCGGTCCGGCCGGAGCCACCCGCTTGCGGGCGAGCGAGCCGGCGAGCGCGAGCATGATCACGATCGGGAAGAACCGGACGAACAGCATCGAGAGCCCGCCGAGCAGGTCCGCGAAGGTGATCCCGAACGCCCCCTCGTTGGTCCCGTTCGGCTGGACGAAGCCGGTGTAGCCGGCGAACGCGGAGCCGTTGTTGTTGCCCTGCGAGAGGTACGCGTAGAAGCTCTCCGAGAAGCCCTGCGGGCCGGAGGCGGCGTTCGAGACCCGTCCGTGGTCGGTCCCGACGGCCAGCGCGGTCGTGACCAGCACCGTGATCGGCATGTAGAGCGCACCGAGCATCGCGAGCTTGATCTCGCGGGCCTCGATCTTCTTGCCGTGCAGCTCCGGCGTCCGGCCGACCATCAGCCCGCCGACGAAGACCGCCAGCAGCACGAAGACGAGCATCCCGTAGAGCCCGGAGCCGACCCCGCCGAAGATCACCTCGCCGGTGCCCATCGCGACCATCGGAACGAGGCCGCCGATCCCGGTCATCGACTCCATCGAGGCGTTGACCGCTCCGGTCGACGTGGCGGTGGTGACGGTGCCGAAGAGCGCGCTCCCGGCGGGACCGAAGCGCTGCTCCTTGCCGACCAGGTTGCCGCCGGTCGATCCGTCGATCGCGGCGGTCGAGATTCCGGCGGCGTGCTGCGCGGGGGACCCGGCCTGCTCCGCGAGCGTGCCGACCACCACCAGCGCGAGGAACATCACGGTCATCGCGCCGAGCAGTGCCCAGCCCTGTCGGCGGTTGCCGACCATCCGCCCGTAGGTCGCCGTCAGCGATGCCGGAATCATCAGCACCAGCAGCATCTGGAGCAGGTTCGAGAAGCCGGTCGGGTTCTCGAACGGCATCGCCGAGTTGACGTTGAAGAACCCGCCGCCGTTGGTCCCGAGCAGCTTGATCGCCTCCTGCGAGGCGACCGGGCCGCGCGCCAGCGTCTGGCTGCCGCCGACGAGCGTCTCGACCGTGATCGGACCGCCGAGCGTCTGGATCACGCCCTGGCCGACGAGCAGCAGCGCGCCGATCGTCGCGATCGGCAGCAGCACGTAGAGCAGCGCCCGCGTGAGGTCGACCCAGAAGTTGCCCAGGGTGCCGACGGAGCGGCCGGCGATCCCGCGGATCACGGCGATCGCGACCGCCAGCCCGACGGCGGCCGAGAGGAAGTTCTGGACCGCCAGACCGGTCATCTGGGCGACGTACGAGAGCGTCGTCTCGCCGGCGTAGTACTGCCAGTTGGTGTTGGCGACGAACGACGAGGTGGTGTTGAAGGTCACGTCCCACGGCGCCGCACCGAGCTCCAGCGGGTTGCCCGGGAGCACGCTCTGCAGCCGCAGCAGGGCGTAGAGCGCCAGCCACGAGGCGAACGAGAAGACGATCACGCTGCGGGCGTAGCGCTTCCAGTCCTGTGGGACGGCCTCGCCGGACCCGTCGTCGGAGCGCCGCACGCGCAGCACCCGCAGCGTCAGGCGCTCGACCGGCGCGAGCACGGGGGACAGCAGGACCCGCTCGCCGGCGAAGACCCGCGCCATGTATCCGCCGAGCAGCGGCACGATCGCGACCACGACCGCCACCAGCAGGGCGACTTGGAGCCATGCGGTGAGCACTAGAGACGCTCCGCGCGCAGCAGCGCGATCAGCAGGTACGCGCCGACGGCCAGGACCGCGGCGAGACTGAGCAGGGCCGAGGCGCTCATGCGCGCTCGATTCCCTCGATGAGCAGCAGCATCGCGGCGAAGAAGAGGGCCGCGAGGCCGACGGCGAGAACGTCCATGAACCCAGGGTGCGCCCCCGGGCGTCAAGCGAACGTGGAGATCCGCGACGGCGGTATCAAGATCGCGTCAAGACGCCGCGAACGGCGGCGCGACGGCGCGGTCGGACGGGACGGAGGGCCGCGATCGGTCCCGCGTGCCGCCGGGGCGCGCGCCCCGGTCAACCGAGGAAGCGGTAGCCGACGCCGGTCTCGGTGCGGATCAGCCGCGGACCGTCGCTGGTCGGCGGGTCGATCTTGCGCCGCAGGTTGGCGATGTGGGTCCGCAACGTTCCGACGTCCTCGACGTACGCCTGGCCCCAGACCTCGCGCAGCAGCGCGCGGTGGGTCAGCAGCTTGCCGCGGTCCCGGACGAACGCCCGCAACAGCCCCTGCTCGGTACGGGTCAGGTGGACCTCGCGTCCGGAGACCGACACGCGGTGGGCGACCGGGTCGACCTCGAGATCGCCGATCCGCACGACCGGCTGCTCGGCCACCGGGGTCGCGCGGCGCAGCGCGGCCTCGAGCCGGGCGACCAGCTCGCGCGGGCCGAACGGCTTGGTCACGTAGTCGTCGGCTCCGGCCTCCAGCGCCGCGACCTTCTGATCCTCCTCGGAGACCGCCGACAGCACCACGATCGGGATCGACGTCCACTCCCGCAGCCCGCGGCAGACGTCGACGCCGGAGCCGTCCGGCAGCATCAGGTCGACGATCGCGGCGTCCGGCCGGTGCAGCGCCGCCAGGTCGAGCGCCTCGCGGACCGAGCCGGCGGGGAGCACGGCGAACCCGGGCTCGCGCAGCAGGACGCGCAGCGCCCGCACGATCTGCGGCTCGTCGTCGACGACCAGCACGGTGCGGTGCTCGGCGGTCACGCTCCGGCCTCGGGGCTCGGGGTCTCGGGCGTCTCGGGACCGTCGGTCACGGACGGATCCGGATCGACGAGCGGCAGCTCGACCACGACCGCGGTGCCCTGACCGGGGTAGCTCTCGATCCGCACCCGTCCGTGGTTGGCCTCGACGAACCCGCGGGCGATCGCCAGGCCCAGTCCGGCCCCGTTGCCGGTGCGGGCCTCGCCCCGCTCGAACGGCGCGAAGACCCGCTCGCGGGCGTGGTCGGGGACTCCCGCCCCGCGGTCGACGACCCGGACCACGCCCCGCCCGTCGCGCCGGGCGACCCGCACGAGGATCAGGTCGCCGTCGGGACCCGGTCCGCGACCGTGGACCCGAGCGTTCTCGATCACGTTGACCAGCGCCCGGGTCAGCTGCACCGGATCGGCCCGGACCTCGGGGACGGGGGACTGCACCTCCAGGCCGACGCGCGCCCCGGCCTCGTCGATCGCGTCGCGCACCACGTCGTCGAGGGCGATCACGGAGGCCTGCGGAGCGGCCGACCCGCCCTCGATCCGCGCCAGGTCGAGCAGCTTCTCGACCATCGCCGCGAGCCGCTCGCTGCCGTCGACGATGCCGGCCGCCAGGGCCTGCCGGTCGGCCTCGTCGAGCGACGGGGCCGCCAGCGCCGACGCGGACGCCGACATCTGGGTCAGCGGCGTGCGCAGGTCGTGGCTGACGCTGCGCAGCAGCGTCGTCTTGAGCTCGTCGCTGCGGCGGATCGCCGCGGTCTCGATCTCGCCGCGGGCGTGTCGTTCGCGCTCCTCGGCCGCCGCCAGCAGCGCGCCGAGCGCCGGAGCGATCCGCTCGCGGACCGCCTGCAGGGCCCGCGGCGGAAGCCCGGACCCGAGCGTCAGCCAACCGACCCGGCCCTGCGGGCCCTCCAGCGGCAGCGGGCTCCCGCTGCCCGGCGTCATCGACCCGCGGGTGACGCGCGCCTCGACCCCGAAGTGCGCGCCGAGACGCCGCGACGCCTCGGCCGCGACGTCGGTGCCGGGCGCGGCCCCCAGCAGCACCGAGGCCAGCTCGGCCATCAGGCTCGCGTCGCGCCGGGCCGCCTCGGCGCGGTCGGTCCCCTTGTGCGCCTGCTCGGTGATCCGGGCCCCGACGATCGCCACGACCAGCAGCACGGCGATCGCGATCCAGTGCGCCCCGTCGGAGATCGCCAGCGTGCCCTGCGGCGCCAGGAAGAACCAGTTGAACGCGACCGTCGACAGCACGGCGGTGACGATGCCCAGCGTGAGTCCCGCGACGACGGAGGTCAGCAGCACGGGGAGGACGTAGACCACGCCGAGCGCCACCACCGGCGTGACGGGGTCCAGTGCGGCCACGGCGAGCGACGCGACGACGACTCCGCCGACGGCGATCGCGAGGCCCGTCCCGATCGCGACGCCGCGGTCACCGCGACCGTCCGGCAGGCGGGAGATCCACGACACCGCAGCAGCATAGCCCCGGCGCGCTCGCCGCCCGTCGGGGTCGGGAGCGGGTGGCCGGGGGCGGCCCCGCGGCGGTGCGGTCGCCCCGGCGGTCGGCGCGTCGAGGGGCCTACGCTCCCCGGGACCGGGGGCCACGTACGATGGGTACGTGGACGAACATCAGGAGACCCCCGGCGCAGCCGCCGATCAGGCGCCGGATCCGGCGACCGAGATCCCGACCGCGCCGTCGCCGTCGCGCCCCCGCCCGGTGCGGGTGCCCGCGGCCGACACGGTCGAGGACGCGGCGCCGGAGCCGATCAAGCAGCGCCAGCGGACCCGCGCCAAGATCTGCGGGATCACGCGGATCGAGGACGCCGAGCTGGCCGTCGAGCACGGCGCGTGGGCGATCGGACTGATCTTCTGGCGCGGCAGCAAGCGTCGCTGCCGGTTCGAGCAGGCCCAGGCGATCGGGGCGACGTTCAAGCGCCAGGTCGAGGTCGCCGGCGTCTTCGTCAACGCCACGCTCGACGAGGTCGTCCGCACCGCCGACGCCTGCCAGCTGACGATCGTCCAGCTGCACGGCGACGAGGGCCCGTCCTACTGCGCCGAGGTCGCGCGCCGCACCGGCTGCGAGGTGATCAAGGCCGCCCGCGTGCGAACCGGCGCCGACGTGATCGCGCTGCGGCCGTTCCACACCGATTACCACCTGCTCGACACCTTCGTCCCGGGCGTCCCCGGCGGCTCGGGCGAGTCGTTCGACCACGCGCTGGCGAGCGTGCGCCGCGCGGCCACCGGCGAGCGTCAGCCGAAGCTGATCCTGTCCGGCGGCCTGACGCCGGAGAACGTCGCCGAGGCGATCGTCGAGGTCCGCCCCTTCGCGGTCGACGTCGCCAGCGGCACCGAGTCCGCCCCGGGGATCAAGGACCCGGCGAAGGTCGTCGCGTTCCTCGAGGCCGTCCACCACGCGTGGGACGCGCCGGAGGAGGAGACCGCGTCGACCGAGGCCGCGGAGACCGTCGCGTCGCCTGCCGCCGCCGAGTCGACCCCCGCCACCGAGCCGGCCGACGCCGCCGCGGAGACCACCGCGCCGTCCGTCGATCCCGTTCCGCCGACCCCCGCCGAGCCGAGCCGATGACCACGCATCCCCCGAGTCCCGAAGCCGGTCTGCCGCACCGCTACGGCCCGTACGGCGGCCAGTACGTCCCCGAGACGCTGAAGCCCGCGCTCGACGAGCTCGAGCAGACCTGGGTCCGGCTGCGCGACGACGCGGGGTTCCAGGCCGAGCTGGGCCACCTGCTCGCCACCTACGTCGGCCGCGAGACCCCGCTCTACCTGGCGCGGGGGATCAGCGAGCGGACCGGTCGCGAGGTCTACCTCAAGCGCGAGGACCTGACCCACACCGGCGCGCACAAGATCAACAACGCGCTCGGCCAGTGCCTGGTCGCCCAGCGGATGGGCAAGCGCCGCGTGATCGCCGAGACCGGCGCCGGCCAGCACGGCGTCGCGACCGCGACCGCCGCCGCGCTGCTGAAGCTCGACTGCGTCGTCTACATGGGCGTCGAGGACATGCGCCGCCAGGGCCCGAACGTCCAGCGGATGCGCCTGCTCGGCGCCACGGTCCAGCCGGTCGAGTCCGGGGCGCGGACGCTCAAGGAGGCGACCTCGCAGGCGATCCGCGACTGGGTCGCAACCGTGGCCGACACGCACTACGTGATCGGCACCGCGGCGGGCCCGGCGCCCTACCCGGCGCTGGTCCGCGACCTGCAGCGGGTGATCGGCGACGAGGCGCGACGGCAGATCCTCGCCGTGGCCGGACGGCTGCCCGACCGGGTCGTCGCCTGCGTCGGCGGCGGCTCGAACGCGATCGGCATCTTCACCGCCTTCCTCGACGACCAGGACGTCGAGCTGGTCGGCGTCGAGGCCGGCGGTTACGGCCTCGACACGGGCAAGCACGGCGCGGTCCTGACCACCGGCGGCGAGCCGGGCGTCCTCCACGGCTCGCTCGGCCCCGTCATGCAGGACGAGGACGGCCAGATCCTCGAGGCCCACTCGGTCTCGGCCGGATTGGACTACCCGGGCGTCGGCCCCGAGCACGCCTGGCTGCGCGACAGCGGCCGTGCGCGCTACACCGCCGTCGAGGACGACGACGCGGTCCGCGCCTTCCGCACGATGGCCCGGCTGGAGGGGATCATCCCCGCGCTCGAGTCGAGCCACGCGCTGCACTTCGCGCTGCACGAGCCCGCACCGGGAGTCGAGATCGACCTGATCTGCCTCTCCGGACGCGGCGACAAGGACCTGGCGGAGGCGCTGGCCAAGCTGAAGGAGCTCGAGGGCGACCAGGCCCTGGCCGTCGACGGCGAGCAGTCGGTCGAGGAACCGATCGGCGACACCCCGGCGGACGACGAGTCCGAGCACGACGCGGCGGAGGTCCGATGAGCACGCAGGAGCAGACCGGCGGCGAGCTGCGCGGCGGCGCGGGGGAGGCTCGGATCGCCGCGGCCTTCACGAACGCCACCGGCACGGCGGCGCTGATGCCGTACATGATGGGCGGGTTCCCCGACCTGGCGCGCTCGCGCGAGGTCGGCCGGGCCTACGTCGACGGTGGTGCTGACCTGATCGAGCTGGGGATCCCGTACAGCGATCCGCTGGCCGACGGCCCCGTGATCCACGCGGCCGGCACCGCCGCGCTACGGGCCGGGATCAAGGTCGACGACATCCTGCGGCTCGGCGAGCAGCTGGCCGCCGACGTCCCGGTCGTGCTGATGACCTACGCGAACATCGTCCGCCGCCCGGGCTTCGAGACGTTCATCGGCCGCCTGCGCGACTGCGGGATCAGCGGCCTGATCGTGCCCGATCTGCCGATCGGCGAGGAAGCGGACCCTGCGATCGCCGCCTGCGACGCCGCCGGCGTGGCGTTCGTCCCGCTGGTCGCGCCGACCACCGACCCCGAGCGGGTCGCCGAGGTCCAGCGCGAGGCGCGCGGGTTCCTCTACGCGGTCTCGGTGACCGGCACGACCGGCGAGCGCGAGAGCCTGACCGACCAGTTCGGCGTGGTCGTCGGCAAGGCCAAGGCCGGCAGCGACGTCCCGGTCGGACTCGGCTTCGGGATCGGCAACGGACAGCAGGCGGCCGCGGCCGCTGCGGCCGGGGCCGACGGCGTGATCGTCGGCAGCCGCCTGGTCCGCGCGGCGGGCGAGGACGACCCGGTGGCGGCCGTGGCGGCCGTGATGGCGGACCTCGCGAGCGGCCTGGGTCGCGGCTGAGGCACCCCGTTCGGTGCGCGGCGGCGGAGGCCCCGTGCCCGCAGCGGGGCGTCCGCCCGCCTGGTCAGGTATTTTTCGTCGTCGTATGGGCCTTATCTACGCGATCACGTTTGCGGTTCTGACTTGGCTGGTCCTCTGGGCCCTCGGGTGGAAGGCCACCGACGCCACGCTGATCGCCTCGGGGATCATCCTGGTCGCGGTGATGACCAACCGCGTCTTCCAGTACCTGGCGGACGCGCGCAAGCGGTCTGAAGCGTCCGAGGCCTGATGCCGCGCGCGGTGCGCCGCGCCGCCTGGGGCCTTGCCGTCACCGCCGCCACGGTCGGCCTCGCGGCCTGCGGTGGTGACCCGACCGGCGAGCAGGCCTACGACACGAAGGTCGCCGTCTACGTCGGCGTGCCGCTCGGCGGTCCGTGGGGCGACGCCGGCCAGGCGATCACCCGGGGCACCGTGCTCGGCCTGGCCGACTCCAAGGGCGGCGCCGGGGACTTCAGCGTCCGCCTGTCGCTGCGTGACGTGACCGACGACGATCTCCAGACCGTCGGCATCCAGGGCGCCTCCCGGGAGGCCGGCAACGCACTGCGCGACGTGGGGGCGATCGGCGTGATCGGCGGGCTCGATCCGACCGCCAGCCGCCAGCTCCAGCTGCTCGGCAACCAGACGGGCCTCGGCTACGTCTCGGCCTCGGGCGACCAGATCGCCGCCTCGGCCGCCGACCTGTCGCCGCGTGCCCAGCGGATGGCCGTCCAGCTGGGCGCGCCCGACGGTGCGATCGCGACCGCGATCGTCGCTCGGACCCGCGCCGCGGACTGCCGCCGGACCACGCTGGTCAGCGTGCCCGACGCCGGCGTCGGCTCGGCCCTGGTCGCCAGCGAGCTCGATCCGACGACCACCCTCCGGGGGGCGTCCTTCCGCAGTGCCACGCTGCGGACCGACCTGGCCCGCGCGCTGCGGGCCGACAGCGACTGCGTGGTCGTTGCCGGCCAGCCGTCCGGGGGCGACCCCTACGAGTTGCTCGAGCCGTTGCAGGACGAGCTGGAGGACGTCACGCTGGTGCTCTCGCGCGGAGCGGCGTCCCCGCGTACGGCAGCGCTGGTCCGCGACGCGGGGCTGACCGCCGAGGCGGTGGTCGACGAGGCCCCCGCGAGCGCGAACGACGAGACCCGCGCGATCGACGCGAAGCACCGCGAGATCTACGGCACGCCCGCTCCGGTCGGCGTGATGGCCGGCTGGCGCAGCATCAAGCTGATGCTGCGGGCGGTCGCGGACGCGGGACCCGGCGGCAACCGCCGCGATGCGGTCTCGAAGGCCTTGGTCGAGGCGCCCGTTCCGGGTCCGCCGACCGCCGCGACCCAGAACGACGACGGCACGATCACGCCCGTGGCCGTCAGCCTGGCGCGCGCCGAGCCGTACGGCTGGCGCGCGGTCCGGGCGCTCGACGCGCCCTAGTCCGCCGGGCGCTCAGCCCAGCAGGTCCCGCAGCGCCTCGTCGAGCTGCGGGTGGACGAACCGGTAGCCGAGGTCGTCGGCCCGTCCGGGGATCATCCGGCAGCTGTCGAGCACCAGCGCGGCGCGCTCGCCGAGCGCCATCCGGATCAGCGGCGCGGGGGCGCCGAACAGCACCGGCCGGCGGAGCACCTTGCCGACCGCCTTGGTCAGCTCGCGGTTGGTCGCCGGCTCGGGCGCGCTGGCGTTGATCGGACCGCGGAAGCTCGCGTGGTCGATCGCGGCGAGCAGGATCCCGACGTGGTCGTCGACGTGGATCCACGGCACGTACTGGCGGCCGTTGCCGAGCCACGAGGCGGCTCCGAAGCGGATCGGACGGGCGAGCTGGGGGAGGGCGCCGCCGTCGGCGGCCAGCACCAGCCCGGTGCGGATCGTGATCACCCGCAGGCCCAGCTCGCCGGCCTCGCGGGCGGCCTGCTCCCAGCCGCTCGCGACGCCGCCGAGGAAGTCGTGGGCCGGCGCGGCGCCCTCGTCGAGCACGCGGTTCCCGGCGTCGCCGTAGAAGCCCGACGCCGACCCGCTGACCAGCACCGCCGGGCGGTCGGCCGCCCGAACGATGCCGATCCCGGCGACCAGGTGGTCGGTGGTGGTGATCCGCGAGCGGGTGATCTCGCGCTTGGCGTCCATCGTCCAGCGCTGGAAGACCGGCGCGCCGGCCAGGTTGACGACCGCGTCGCGGCCGGCCAGCGCGCTGGCCGGCGCGGGATCGCGCTGCGGATCCCAGACCACGGCCTGCGCCCCGGGCAGCGCCTGGCCGGCCCGGTGCACGTCGCGGGACAGCACGGTGACCTCGTCGCCGCGCTCGAGCAGCCGCGACACCAGCCGCGAGCCGATCGTGCCGGTCGCGCCGGTGATGGTGACGTGCATGGGGGATCGCCTCCGGTAGGAACCTGGAGACCGAAGCCTACGGACTACTCAGGCGAGCAGGCCATCGCGGTCGTAGACGACCCGGCCGCCGACGATCGTCGCGAGCGGCTCCAGCGCGTGGAGCTCCGCCGCCGGCACGGTCAACGGGTCGCGGTCGACGATCGCGAGGTCGGCGAGCTTGCCGACGGCGATCGTGCCCTTGTCGGCGTCGGCGTGCTGCTGGTAGGCGGGCTCGGTGGTCCAGGCGCGAAGGGCCTCGAAGGCGGTGATCGCCTCGCCCGGTCCGACGGCGGCACCGTCGGACTCCACGGTCTCGCGGGTTACGAGCGCCTGCAGCGCGAGGCGCCAGTCGCTCTCCACGACCGGGGCGTCGGAGCCGTCCGAGACGCGCACGCCGGCGTCGAGCATCCGGCGCACCGCCACGCCCGCCGCCCAGCGGTCGTCCCCGAGCGGCGGCCGCATGGCCGGCGACGCGTGGTAGCGGATCAGCGCGTTGGTGGCGACACTGACGTCGAGCGCGGCCAGCCGCTCGATCGCCTCGTCCCGCAGGAGCACGCCGTGGATCAGCACGTGGCGGGCGTCCGGCCACGGGTCGTCGCGTTGGGCGCGGGCGAAGCCCTCGAGCACGGCGTCGGCCGCGGCGTCGCCGATCGCGTGGACCTGGACCGCCAGTCGATGCCGGTGGAGCATCGCGATGCAGCGGTGCAGCTCGGCGACGCGCTCGTCGTCGTCGGCTCCCGCGAGGACCAGTCCGCCGCGCGTGTCGGCGTCGGCGTAGGCGGTCCCGAGCCACGCGGTCCGCTGGCTGGGAACGCCGTCCGCGAACAGCTTGCCGCCGAGCACGGCGAGCCAGTCGTCGCCGAATCCGGTCGTGGTCCCGTTGGTCGCGAGGGCGCGCTCGATCGTGGCGCTGGAGCTGGAGCCGACCGCTTCGCCCCAGTGCAGCAACGCGTGGACACGGACGGTGGGGGCGCCGCCGCGGCGCAGCGCCGCGTAGTCGCGGAGGCCCTGCGGGGTGACCATCGGGTCGGTCACGCTGGTGACGCCGAGCCGGTTGAGCGCGACCATCGCGTGGCGCAGCTCGGCGACCCGCTCGGCCTGTCCGGGGCCGGGGATCCGCTGCTCGACGAGATGCACGGCCGACTCGATCAGCAGTCCGGTCGGTTCGCCGCTCACGGGGTCGCGCTCGATCCGGCCGCCGACCGGATCGGGGGTCGTCGCATCGATGCCCGCCTCGCGCAGCGCGGCGGCGTTGACCAGGGCCGCGTGGATCGAGAAGTGCTGGAGCAGCACCGGTCGGTCGGGCAGCGCGGCGTCGAGCTCCGTCCGGCTGGCCTGGCGTCCGCCGGAAGCGATCTCGCCGATCGAGCCCTCGCTCCAGTTGCCCCCGCGAATCCACGGGTCGTCGGGGCGCTGGGCGGCGTGCGTGGCCACGCGCTCGGCCAGCTCGGCGAGGGTCGCCACCCGCTCGCTCAGGTCGAGGATCCGTCCCGAGCAGGCGGTCGCCATGTGGTCGAGGTGGAGATGCTGGTCGATCAACCCGGGCAGGACGGTGCGTCCCTCGAGGTCGACGACCCGCGTCCGCGGTCCGATCAGCGCCGTCACGTCCCGGTCGTCGCCGACGCCGACGATCCGGTCCCCGGTGATTGCGACCGTACGCGCACGAGACGTGGGATCCTCGAGCGTGAGGACGTTGCCTCCGACGAGCGCGATGTCGGCAGCCCCGTCGTGGGGCGCAGGGGTGGAGCGGGTGCTCGTCATGGGTTCCTCGGGGTTCACGGTCTTCCGGGTGATGAGCCCACATCGTTGCGCTATGCGCAATCGACTGTGCGGCATGCGGAAACGTAATCGCCGTCCTCTGGAGTGTCAAGCGCACCGGTTCCTCGAGAAGCACGGGCTTGCGGAGTTGCCAGCGCCGTTCTCTCCCCCGATACCGGGGATTTAGACGATGTGCTTGACGTCACAGCATCGACGCCCTAGTCTGGCCTTCGTTCGCATGTCGCACACGGTGTTGCGCAAAGCGGACGCTAGGGAGAGATTCGATGACGTCACCATCCAGCACATCCACGAACGTCGAGGCGGTCGGACCGTCCGCCGGGGACATCCAGGCCGTCCACCGCTGCGCACGGATCCTCGACCTGCTCACCGAGCAGGACATGATCCGCCCCGCCGACGTCGCCACGACGCTCGACCTGGAACGCTCGACGGCGCACCGGTACCTGACGTCGATGGTCAACGCCCGGCTCGTCGAGCGGCACGACGGCGGCTTCCGCCTCGGACCGCTGAGCCGGCACCTCGGGGCCGTCTCGCTACGCCGCACCCGGGTGATCGAGGAAGCGGCCCCCTACATGGCCGCGCTGGCCGAGGAGGTCGGCGAGACGATCGTCATGAGCCTCTGGAGCGGCCGCGGCGCGGTCGTCGCCAAGGTCCAGGAGGACCCCCGCCGGCAGGTCCAGGTGATCGTCCGTGAGGGCACCCAGCTGCCGCTCTACGCCGCGCAGTCGCAGATCTTCTTCGCATCCCTGCCCGACCGGGTGCTGGTCGACCAGCTGCTCGGCCAGCTGACCCGACCGGCCCGGGACACGATGGAGGCCAGCATCGCCCTCTTCCGCGAGCACGGCGTCGCGGAGAACTCGCTCGTCACCGAGGGCATCCGCACGATCGCGGTGCCGATCACGGCCGACCCGGGCGACGTCGTGGCCACCGTCGCGGTCGTCGGCACGGCCGAAGCGGTCCCGAGCGACCCCCAGTCGGGCAAGGCCATCGCGCTCAAGCGCACGGCCGACCAGATCTCGGCGCGACTCTCCGGCCTCCCCGCCGTCGCCGCCGCCCCCCTGCAGCAGGAGACCCCCGCATGATCGAGCACGACAGCCACTTCATCGACGGTCGCTGGGCTTCCAGCCTCGGCACCGGCACGATCGAGGTCACGAACCCCGTCACCGAGCAGACGATCGGGCACGTCCCCGCGGGCAGTCCGGCCGACGTCGACGCCGCGGTCGCCGCGGCCCGGGCCGCCCTTCCCGGGTGGCGCGCCACCCCGCG
>Ga0265296_1003799_pt1 | contig 13670 bp, 2 predicted proteins | sample MunlanPumphouse1_FD_189073 | JGI IMG/M metagenome (GOLD analysis project Ga0265296, IMG submission 189073) | Groundwater microbial communities from a municipal landfill in Southern Ontario, Canada - Pumphouse #1 | ecosystem: Environmental > Aquatic > Deep subsurface > Groundwater | place: Canada... | reverse complement strand
GTACGGGGTCAACACGCTCACCAAGCTGGCGGGCTACAAGCCGACCACCGCGACGACGAACCTGCACGAGCTGACCCGGCCGGCGTTCTCCGTCGACAAGCCGTTGTACCGCTCCCCGGAGGGCGTCGAGGTCTTCCTGATCACCGGCAACACGGCGCCGTCGGAGGTTCCCGAAGTCGAGGAGCACGAGGCGACCAAGACCGACAACTCGGTCCGCAACACGCCGTCGCTCGTGCTCGCCATCGCCTTCGGCGACCCGCGCCAGCTGATCGTCCTCACCGGTGACGCGACCGCGCTGACGATGGCGATGTGCCGGAAGTACTTCGCGCACTTCAAGATCCCGATCACCTCGGTGCTGCACATCACGCTGCCCCACCACGGCAGCCCGCGCACCAGCTACGCGCTCGTCGAGGCCCGCGGCCGCGAGGGCGACGACGACCTGGCCCAGACCAACGTCAACGAGTTCGTCAAGGCGTTCTCCCCGAAGTCGGCCAGCGCCAGCTCCGGGGAGAAGTTCAACCGGCTGCCCGCCGCCAAGCTGATCAACGACTTCTGCGCGTACGCCGCAGACACGGCCTGGCCGGACCCCGTGCTCGGAGCCAGCGGACAGCACTTCTACACGGCGTGGTTCGAAGCGGCGTCGTGCGTGATCCCGGCGGCCGAGGACGAGGAGGATGACGAGGAGGGAATGGTCGAGGACTGGCCGACCCGCGACGGCTACCACTCGGCCCGTACGACGAAGGCGTTCTACACGACCGAGTACCTGCGCCGGCCCGTCGACGCCACGGGCGTCCCGTACGCGTTCCCGTACGCCGCCGATCCGGAGAAGGGCCCCGCGGCGAGCACCTACGCGACCGACCTGACGATCCCGTGGGCGACCGGCTGGGCGTTCACGATCCCGGCCAAGGGCGCCCCGGTGATCCAGCGCGTCGACGAGGTCACGAGCCCGCCGGTCTTCGCCGCGCTCGAGGCACGCCACGGTCCGCTGCCGCGGCAGCGGTTCGTGTTCCTGGACGGCGCCGACCCCGCCGTCGTCGCCGCGGCGACCCCGCCCCCTCCGGCCCCCGCGCGGGTCCCGATGCCGACGGCTCCGCCCGTTCGATCGCGTCCGTCGCGGATCCGGCCCGTCCTGTGAGCCGTTGAGATGCCGACGCTCGACCAGGCGTACGCCGACCTGCAGCTGATCCTCGGATCGGCCGGCACGATCGACCTCGCCACCGCTCCGCAGGGTCACCCATCGCTGGCGGACCTCGTCGCCACCCTCGTCCTCTTCGGGGCCCCGGCGTCGTTGCCCGTGACCGGCGCCGGACTCACCCGCACGCGCGATCAGGGCGTGCTGACCGGGCAGGCGCAGGTCGTGCTCGCCGGAACCGGCTCTCCCGCGACGCCGGTCACGGTCCGCCTGACGCTCACCGAGCCCGACCCGAACGTCGTCGTCTTCACGCTCGCGCTGACCATTCCGCGTACCGACTGGAAGTTCTCCGACACGTTCTCGAAGCTGCCGCAGACCGCGCGCGTCGCACCCGGCAGCCCCGAGCGGATCTGGGGCGATTCGGCGCTCGCCGGGCTCCGCGTCGGCACGCCGACGTTCACCGCGACCAGCGTCCCGTCGGTCGCGCTGCGGATGTCCGGCGCGCTCCAGGCCAGCGGCGAGCTGGACGACTACGCGGACTGGGTCGGGCCGTGGCCGCTCCAGCTCGACGGGACCGCGTCGCTGCCGGCGACCGACGCCGACCATCCGCTGCTGGCGCTGACCGCGACGAGCCCTCAGGGGACCCTCGGCGCGCCGCCGGTGCAACTCCGGCGTCCCGGGTTCTCGCTGATCGCCGCGACCGTCCCGACCCGCGGCGGGGTGCCGTCGTTCAGCTACAGCGAGATCGGCCTGCTCGGCACCGCCGAGGTCGGGAGCACCGACCCAATCGCCGCGACCGTCTCCGGCACGCTGCTCGGGTCCGACCAGGTCTGGCCGCTGAGCGTGCGCTTCGGCGGCCAGGGCCCGTCGTTGCTCGGGGGACTGGGCCAGCTGGCGAGCCTGTTCGGCATCGACGCCGGCGACCTCGTGACCCCGCCGAAGCTCGGCGGGTTCGAGACGTTCCGCCTGGACGACGTCCAGATCTGGGTGACCAACGACGGCGCCGGCAAGCCGACCGGATTCGAGTCGATCGCCGCGACGATCCGCTCCGACAAGGTCTGGAAGCCGCCGATCCCGGTGCTCGAGGTGACGAACGTCGGGACGCGCTGGGTGCTCGTCCAGACCGAGATCGACGACAAGCCGTTCCACGGGCTCACCGGCAGCGTCTTCGGCAGCCTCGTGTTCAAGAACGGCGGCACGCAGAAGGACGGGATCGTCGACCTGGACGCGCTGCTGCCCGGCTTCGTCGTGATCGGCGCGCTCCGCGAGGACACGCCGATCAACCTCGGCGCCGCGTTCCGCCAGCTGCTGCACCGCTCGGGCCCGCTGCCGGACCCGGCGAAGTCCGACCCGACGATCACCGAGCTCAACCTCGTCGCCGACCCGTTCGGGCGGACGTTCGACGCCAGCGGCGCGATCTCGATCGACGTCCCCGTCCCCGGCTTCGCGAGCCTGTCGGTGACCGAGGTCTCGTTCCAGGTCAGCGCGACCGCGACCGCGCTCTCCGGCGGCCTCGGCGGCGTGCTCCGGCTCGGGCCGGCCGGATCGCCGCAGCTCGCGGTCCGCGCCGAGCTGCCGCCCGGAGACCAGGGCGGCTGGGTCTTCTCGGGCCACCTCGTCCCCGGCACGCCGTTGACGCTGGGCACGCTGCTCAAGCTGATCCACCTGGACACCGGCGACACGCTGGACCTGCTCGCGGTCAGCCGGCTCGAGGGTCGCGTCAGCACGCTGGGACCGTGGAGCTTCGCCGGGGCGATCGCGGTCGCCTTCCGGACGGAGATCCTCGGCGTCCCGGTCGCGCTCGCCGCCGGGATGGAGCTCGAGCTCGCCCAGGCCACGAAGGACCCGCCCGCCACCGGCTGGGTCGAGGGCCACTTCACGGTCAACCGGCTGCGGGTCAGCGCCCGCCGCGACCTCGGCGTCGCCGAGCCGACCTACGCGCTGAAGGTCCAGTTCGACCAGCTGTGGATCCAGGCCTCGACGGCGTGGCGCGGCAAGGATCCCGAGCCCCGCCATCAGATCGTCGTGCTGCGGCTCGGCGGCGCGACCCTCGGCGACGTGCTCGAGGAGCTGGTCCGGCTCGCCGCTCCGACGCTCGGATTCACGCTCGATCCACCGTGGGACGTGCTCAAGCGGATCGAGCTGTCGAGCTTCTCGCTGACGATCGACCCGAAGGAGCGCTCGGTCGAGCTCGACTACGCGGTCGACAAGGGCATCCCGTTCATGCACCTCGACTCGGTCGGGGTGCGGTACGTGATGGACCAGGGCAGCGGCGTCGAGCTGATCGTCAAGGGCCAGTTGCTCGACCGGCACTACGGCGACGACAACCCGCTGACCTGGGACGTCGTCAAGGATCCGCCGCCGGCGATCCCGGGCAAGGGCCCCAAGCTGCTCGAGGTCAAGTACCTCGGGCTGGGGCAGCGCGTGCGACTGCCCGATCCGCAGCCCGAGACGGTCGCCGACGCGATCTCGCGGCTCGCCGAGGCGATGCCCGCGCCGGCGCCGGGCACCAACCCGATGGCCAAGAGCGCGATGCAGTTCGACGGCTCCAGCGAGTGGCTGATCGCCGCCGACCTGCGGTTCCTCGAGACCGTCCAGCTCGCGCTGGTCTTCAACGATCCGCGGCTGTACGGACTGTTCGTCGCGCTCGACGGCGAGAAGGCGGGTCCGCTCGCCGGCCTGCGCTTCGAGATCCTCTACAAGCGGCTGCCGTCCGGCGTCGGGATGTTCCGGATCGAGCTGCGGGTGCCGGAGAAGTTCCGCCGGATCGAGCTGGGGTACGTCTCGATCGGGCTCGGCACGATCGTCGTCGAGATCTACACCAACGGCAACTTCCTGGTCGACCTGGGGTTCCCCCACGGCCGCGACTTCACGAAGTCGTTCGACGTCCAGGTCTTCCCGTTCATCGGACGCGGCGGGATCTACTTCGGGGTGCTCAACGGCGAGACCTCGCGCAACGTCCCGGCGATCTCCAACGGCACGTTCTCCCCCGTGCTCGAGCTCGGCATCGGCCTGGCCGTCGGGGTCGGCAAGGAGGTCTCCGCGGGGCCGCTGTCGGGCGGCGCGTACGTCGAGCTCGAGGCGATCTTCGAGGGCGTGCTGGCCTGGTTCCACCCGCAGGCCGACGGTCATTCGACGTCGCTCTTCCACCGCGTCCAGGCGCTGGTCGCGATCCACGGCAAGGTCTACGCGACCGCCGACTTCGTGGTCGTCAAGGCGTCGGTGACGCTCGAGGCCTACGCCCAGGCGACCGCCGTCTTCGAGTCCGGCCGGGCGACGCGGTTCGCGCTCGAGGTCCACATCGAGGCCGAGGCCGAGATCGAGATCCTCTTCGTGACGATCTCGTTCTCGTTCGAGGTCACGTTGGATCTCAGCTTCACCGTCGGCGCCGACGAACCGACGCCGTGGACGATCAGCGCCGCCCAGCCGCCCCGGCTCGCGGCCCGTACCGATCCCCGTCGGACCGTCGCGTTGCAGCACCGGCGCGCCGTCGCGTCGATCGCCGCGGCGGCGAACGACGACGGCGACGTCACCTGGACCTGGGCGGACGACTTCGTCGCGTTCACGACGCCGAAGCGGATCGACGCCTCGATCCTGCCGGCGTTCAGCGTCCAGCACCCGACCGTCAGCTGGACCGCCACCCCGGGCCACCCGCCGACGACGCCGGAGTGGCGCGTCGCCCTGCCGCTGTTCATCGCCAACGGCATTCCGCCGACCGCGCTGACCCCCGAGACGGCGGTCTCGCCGCCCTACGACCCGTCCGCCCCGGTCGCCGCGGCGACCCTCGTCGAGGCGCTGCTGCGGTGGGCGCTGTCGGGTCTGCCGACGAGCATGGGTGCGGCCGGCGCGATCACCGCCGGGGAGCTGGCGCTCGTCGCCGACGAGCTGCAGAAGGACTACGTCGCGCGGACGCAGTTCACCCGCGACCGGATCGGCCGGTTCCTCGGCACCAACGTCCGGCTGTCGATCTCCGGCGACCACGCGCAGCCGACCAGCAGCGGGGCGATGGCCTTCCCCGCGCCCCCGTGGCTGACCCTCGCCACCGACCCCGGCACGACCCGCGACCTGTTCACCTTCGGACCCGTCGGCCCCGACTACGCGGCCGGGGTCAGCACCTACATGGCGCGCTTCGCGCCGGTCGCGCCGGTCGTCGACGGCGACCCGCAGCCCGACGTCCCCGCCGACTACCAGTCGTACGCGGCCCACGTCTTCGCGGACTGGTGCCTGATGATCGCCCGCGAAGCGGTCCGGCAGTCCCGTGCCTCGCTGGAGAACGCGCCGGTCAAGATGACGGCGGGCCCCGACGGCGTGGTCACCCTCGACGCCACCGCCCGGTCGCTGCCGACCGAGGTCGTCAACCACACCGTGGTCCCGGGCGACAGCGTGGCCTCGGTCGCCGACGCGCTGGGCGCCGGCGTCGCGGAGATCGAGTTCTGGAACCCCACGATCGTCGCGGATCTCGCGAGCGCCGCCGCGGGGCAGGTCCTGGCGGTCACGGTCGGCGTCGCCGGCTCGACGCTGGCGGTCGACAACGCCGGCCTGGCCGTGGCCGCCGCCACGGTGACGCTGACGAACGTCCGGATCCAGGTCCGGGCGGGCGACTCGCTGGTGACGATCGCGTCGCGGCTCGCCCCCGCCGACCCGGCGCAGCTCGTCGCCGACGGGCAGCTCGCCGGCGACACCCGCCTGCTGCGCGCCGCCGCCCCGCTCACGCTCGACGCGACGGCCAACCCGCTGACCGGGACGCTCGCCGTCGACCTCGTCGCCGCGACGATGTACGTCCGCTACGCCACGCCGACCGACGTCCCGCAGGCCGAGTGGTACGTGCAGACGATCGCCGAGCCGCCGACCAACGACGCCGTGCTGAAGCGGCTCGGTCCGGGCGATCCGCTGCCTGTCGGCGGAACGCTTCGCGTCCCGCCGAGCTTCGGCGCGGCCGCGACCCAGGACTACGTGATCCAGACCGGCGACACGCTGCTGCGGATCGGGACGGCACTCGCGCTGGCCCAGGCCCCGACCGCCTACGCCAGCCCCCGGTGGACCGCCTTCCGCGCCGCCGTCGTGGCCGGCGGAGGCGCGACGATTCCCGGCGCCACCCTCGCGATCCTGCCGGGCGAGGCGCTCCAGGATCTGGCGGCGCGCCTGGCGCTGTCGGGCGGCGTCACCGCCCTGCTGCCGCTGGTGCAGGCGCAGCCGCTGCTCGACCCGTTCGCGGTGATCACGCTGGGGACCCTGGCGCTGGGCAGCGACCGCCACCCGACCCTCGCCGACATGGCGAGCACCGCCGGTCTGACGGTCGACGAGCTGGCCCGCCGGCCCGAGGTCGGCGCCTTGCCGGGACTGTTCGCCCAGGACACCGTGCTGACGGTCCGGCACCAGCTCGCGCAGACGATCGACGGGCTCGTGGCCGCGGTCTGCGGCGGTCGGCCGCTCGCGGAGATCTCGACGCAGGCGTCGCGAACGTTGCTCGGTGGCATGCGGCTGCCGGCGCCCGTCGCCGACGCGGACGGACACGTCCAGGCGACCGGGTCGCTGACCGGCACGCTCGAGCTGACCGGGCAGCAGGTCGCGGCGCCGCCGCTCGACGGCCCCGGCCTGACCATCGGCGTCGACGTCACGACGAGCGACGTGACCGTCCCGCCCACCTCGCTGGACTGGATCAGCTTCGCGGCGACGCCCGGCGGTCCGAAGATCGCCGCACCGCTGACGTTCTCCTACACCGCGCCCGAACTGGCGGAGCTCTATCCCGCCACCTCCCTGACCCGGGTGCCCGACCGCGGACCCGAGGCGATCCCGGTCTCCGGCCGCGTCCCCCGGACCTACGGCCTCGAGCAGCGGATCGACCTGCAGGTCGCCGGCACCCTCGCGATCCCCGGCACGGTCGCCGCCCAGCCCGGTGGACTCGCGACCCTGTGGACGTTCCCCTCGGCGTTGCGGGGCAACGCCCGGTCCGGCGTGATGACCCCCTACGACGTGCTGCGCGCGGGGGCGCACGGCGAGCACGTCGCCGACCACACGCCGTTGGCCGACACCACCTTCGCCACGCTGGTTCCGCTGACGATCCGCCGCGTCGCCGGGCACGAGCACGTCTACGCCCTCGTCGGCACCGACGCGGACGACGCCGAGCTGCTGCGCGAGCTGGCCGCGGCGATGGTCGGCGAGACCCCGGCGGCCCGCACACAGCTCTCGCTGGCGATAGCTCCCGCGCCGGGCTCGGCCGCCCAGCCGACCGGGGTCACCGTCTTCGCCGCCGACCCGTCCACGACGTTCCTCATCCGCACCGACATGGCCACCGACCTGCGGCTGGCCGCGCCCCCGGCGACGGTCAGCGCGAGCCTCGGCGACGGCGCCCCGTTCGTCAAGCTGCTGTGGGAGGCGACGCTGGCGGCGGGCGGCTTCCACTTCGGCTTCGCGACCTCGGACGGCCAGGACCTCCCCGTCGGGGCGTTCGACGACGACGGGACCGCGCGGCTCTGGCTGCTCGCGATCCGGCCCGACGGGCAGCGCCCCGCCGCCACCGGCCGGACGCTGCACGCCACCGACACCTGCGTGCTCGTCGCGCCCGGCCTGGACGCCTCCGCCCACGCGCTCTACGCCGAGGCCCACGGGATCGAGCAGGACCCGGACCGCTACCCCGACGAGCTGGTCACGACCGCGCTCGTCCCCGCCGGGTCGGCCGGAATCACGCTGACCGTCGACCGCGCGCCGCTGCCGTCCGGCGACGTCGCCGCGCAGGCCACCGCCCGGCTCGCCCAGCTGTTCTCGCTGCTCGTGGTCGGGATCGAAGGCCCGACCTACCAGACCGAGATGGCCGCGCCGCCGGCGCCGCCGCAGCGACAGACCGCCGACCACGCCCCGGCGTGGGTCCGCCGGCGCCGACTCCGCGCCGCGACCGCCGTCCCGCCGTCGTCGAGGCTCACGACCGATCCCGCTCCCGCGCAGCTCTGGCGCTACGACCAGGTGCTTCCGCTCTACCGCTACGCCAACGACCACGACGCGGGCGCGGCGTCGCCGATGCCCGCCGTCCCCGGCCTGCCGAGGCCCGAGCAGGACCCCTACCGCGGGTTCGGGGCCGCCGCGAAGCTGGGCACCGCGACCTTCAGCTTCGGCTACGCCGATGTGCTCGGCAACGTCACCCAGCCGCCGGCCGAGCCCGAGACGGTCGACGTCCAAACGGGCTACACCGATCCGCTGCTCGGCCCCGCGACCTGGCCGGCCGCCGCGACGTCCTACGGCGTGACGTCCGCCGACGGCACGGCGACCCTGACGGTGACCGTCCACGCCCAGCCGTCGAACGTGGTCGCCGGCCGGCTCGACGCCCCGAACGTCGTCGCGGCAGCGACCCAGGGCCAGGCCGACCGCTACGCCGAGGTGGTCCTGCAGCTGGTCCAGCCCACGGTGACGGGCGTCCTGCGGACCTCCCTGCACCCGGGCGGCGACGTCGAGCTCGTCGAGGGCACGGCGCCGTTGTGGCGGTTCGCGGCGGCCTCGCACCTGACCGCCTCGGCGGCGGCGACGCTGCGCCAGCCGGCGCTGACCGGCCCGACGACGCTCGCCGAGATCGGTGCGCGCTACGGCGTCCCCCTCGGAGCGCTCGGGGCCGCGAACGCGAACACCCCGTTCCAGCGGATTGCCGCGCCGGGGCAACCCGTCACGGTGACCGCCCGCGTCCCGACGATCCTCGGCGATTCCGCCGTCACGCTGCTCGCCCGGGTGCCCGCCGACTGGCCGAAGCCGACCCCCGTCGACCTGCTCCAGCAGGCCGAGAACGCCGCTCTGCCGCTGACGCTCGGGACGGTCCTGAAGACGAAGGACACGCCGTTGCCGCTCGGCGACGGGGCCCCGCAGGACACGCTCGCCGCGGTCGCGGGCGACCACCACACGACGGCCGCGCAGCTCGCGATCGACTCGCACGACCTGGCGGTCCTCGCCGTCGGCTTCGTCTTCCGGGCGGGTAACCAGACCGTCACGGTCGACGGCATCGCGATCAAGAGCTTCGACGACGTCCAAGGGGCGTTCCGCGACCTCGCCGTCGACGTCGCGCTGTCCGAGCTGGCCGACTCCGCGGCGGACCGCACCGAGCTGTTCGCGGTCGGCGCGACGTTGCAGCGGGCGCACCTCGTGGTGCGGAAGGACCCGGTCACGGGCAAGCTCGACACGCTGGCGTCAATCGCGGGGCCCGATCTGGCGACCGTCGCCGCCGCGGCCGTGGGCCAGGTCGACCTGTGGGCGGCCGGGACCCAGATCACGCTCGGCGCGTTCTCGCCGGCGCCGACGGTGCCGGGAGCGGTGCCCGAGACGCTCGGGGCGTTCGCCGCACGGCACGGGTCCACCGCCGCCGGCCTGCTCGCCCAGAACGGCGCCCTGACGCTGGCCGTCCCGCAGCCCGCCGACCCGGTGATCGTGCTGCCCGGCACGGCGGTCCTGCCGGCCCCGTTGCCCGACGGGATCCGCGTCCCGTACGCGATCGCCGCCGCCGACACGCTGACCGTGCTCGGCCGGCTGTTCGCCACCACCCCGGCCGCGATCGCCGCCGACAACGCCGCGATGCCCGGGATCCTGGTCCCCGAGCGTCCGGTCTCGGTGACCGCGGGCGGCGTCCCGGCCCGCACCACGACCGCCGACGGCGACACCCTGGACGCGGTCACCGCGCGGCTGCGGCTGCAGGCCCCCGCGGTCGACCTGGCGCTGGTCGCCGGGGCGATCGCCGACGACGCGACGATCCTCGCGGCCGCGAGCCTGCTCGTGATGCCGGTGCCGGCGCTGACCGCGCGCAGCGGTGGATCGGCTCCGCTGACCCCGGCCGACGTGACCGCCGCCTACGGCGCCGACGCGGTTGCCTTCGCCCAGGTCAACGCCGCGCTCTCCGGCCTGCTGGTCCATCCGGCCGTGCTCTCCGCTCCGACCGGGGAGCAGCAGCCGACCACGCCGGCCGACACGCTCAACGGGGTCCTCAACCGCTTCGCCGCCGCGGGCGTCGAGGTCGACCTGCCGGGGCTGCTCGACGCGAACGCCCACGTGGCGCTGTTCGCCGCCGGCGCCCGCGCGCTGCTGCCGCCCGCGCCCGTCTCCGTCTCCGGCTCGATCGGCGACGACACGGTCCTGTTCCCCCAACCGGTCTTCCCGCTCTCGGTCGTGCTGCACCTGGAGCGCCTCGAGGACGTGGTGCTGATCAAGGACGACACGGTCCGCTACGCCGACACGCTGGTTCCCGCCCCGCTCGCCCCGTCGGGCAGCGCGACCCCGTCGGAGACCTTCGCCGCCTTCGTCAGGGACTTCCAGGCCGCCCTCCCCCGACTCGTGCTCGGTACCGCTCGCGTCGCCGGCGAGACGGCAGACCTGTGGGCGCTGGACGTCAGTGCCCACGGCGTCGGCACGGTCACGGTCGCGCCCACGGTGACCTACCGGACGGGGGGCCCGGCCAGTCCGCGATTCCTCGCGCTGCGTCCGCTCTACCCGGCGCTGCAGAGCCGCACCGGCATCGGCGTCCCCGAGCTCGACGCGAACGGCGGGATCACGGACGTGGTCACCCGGATCGACGTCCAGGGCATCGACGTCGAGGTCTGGGCGCGGCAGCTGCTCGCGGACGTCGACCTGTTCCTGTCGGCGCCCTACGCCGCCCGGATGCGGACGAACCCCGCCTCGCGCGCCGCGCTCGATCGGCTGCTGGACGCGAAGTGGGCGCTCTGCGGAAGCGTGGCTCGCGGTCTCGCACCGGTCCTGGTCCCGGCCGCCGCGGACCCGGGGGCCGACGGCGGCCGCGACAGCGCCGTCGCCGAGCTGACGCGGGCCTGCGGCAGCAGCCTGGCCGCCGCCTACGACGTACTGACGGTGATCCAGTACGACGCGACCTCCGACGCGGCCTACACCGATCCGACCCGTGGGCTGCGGCCCGCCCGGTTGATCGGCGCGGCGCAACGCCCGACCGATCCGTCGACCGACCTGACGCTGACCACCGCCGCAACCGACCTGGCCGCATCCCACTCGTACGTCGGCTTCGCGATGACGATGCCCGACCCGGCGCACCACGCGTCCGTCGACACCGGACCGCTGCAGTACACGTACGACGGCGTCGAGTTCGCGATCGACGCGACCACCGACGTGGACGACGGCTACGAGAGCGCCGACTGGCTGCACCTGATCGATCCGCTCGCCGGCAGCGCGCTCGGTGCTCCGACCGTCCCCGTGCCGCTGCGGACCCACCCGCCGGTCCCGCTGCTGCTCGACCAGACCGCGACCGCCACGGTCGCGGGAGCCCCGACGCTCGCGCAGGCCGCGCAGTGGACGTTCGGCGTCAGTTACTCCCACGAGCACGCCAGCCAGGACGACGTGCTGCTGGCCGTCTCGTTCAACGTGCGGCGGGCGGCGACGCTCCAGCGGACCGTGACGCTCGACCTCGCGGAGTCGCTGGCCCGGTACGCGACGCTCGGCGACACGCTGCGCTCGCTGATGACGGTCTACCTGGACCCGAGCGACCCCCGTCAGGGCGTGCGCGACGCCGTAGCCACCACCGTGGCCACGATCGTCGGCGACGTCGCGACCGCGTGGGACGGACACTGGCCGACCCACGCCCCGGCCGTTCCCGTCACCGCGCAGCAGGACGTACCCGAGGGCGACACGCACCACTTCCGGATCGACGTCGACTACGACGCCGCGGGCACCGCCATGACGGCGGTGACGCTGACCCTCGACGGTACGACGACGACGCCCGGCCCCAACGGCTGGCCGACCGTCCACGTGCGTGGTCCGGACGGGATGATGATCGCGCTGACCGGGACCGCCGCCGGTCCGACCGCCCAGACCTACACGCCGGCCGCACCGGTCGCGGTCTCCGCGTGGCCGACCCTGCGGATCGAGTGGCCGGGACTCAACGTCGCGTCGGTCGGCAGCGGTCGGGTCTCGCTGGCCGCCCGGCGTAACGCCCACCTGCTCGACGGCGTGCCGACCAACGGCGCCTTCGTGCTCGGCAGCGCCTCGATCACCGCACCCGAGGTCGCCACGCCGCTGCTCGAGTGGCCGGACCAGGTCCTGCTGAGCGGCGCCACGCTGGAGGACGCCCTGACGGCGGCCCTGAGCACCCTGTTCGGCAGCGTGACCGGCCCGCCCGTGACCATCGCGCTCTCCTACGGCCACGAGCTGGTCCCCGACTCCGGCCTGGACAGCTACCTGCCGGTGGCGCTCTACCCCGACCGACCGCTGGACGCGGCGATCGCCACCGCGGTGGGCGGAGCGGCGACCACCTGGCAGCGCCTGCATCGCCCGGCGACCGAGGGTGGCAAGTGGGTCGTCTCGCTCACGCTCTCGAGCTGGCTCGAGCCCGCCTCGTCACGCCCGCTGCTGGTGCTCGGACGGCTGGTCCTGCCGCTGGGCGACGCATCCGGTGAAGCCCGACCGTCGTAGCTGGGTACAGATCGAGAGAACCCCCGTCGAGGAGTCCCCCATGCCGTTCCTGTCCCTGCCGCACGCCGACGACGTCACGCTCCACTACACCGACCACGGCTCTGGCCGCCCCGTCGTCCTGATCCACGGCTGGCCGTTGAGCGGCCGTTCCTGGGAGGGCCAGGAGTGGGCGCTGATCGAGGCGGGCTTCCGCGTCATCACCTACGACCGGCGCGGCTTCGGCTCGTCGTCGCAGCCGTGGGAGGGCTACGACTACGACACGTTCGCCAAGGACCTCGACGCGCTGCTGACCGACCGCGACCTGCGGGACGTGGTGCTCGTCGGATTCTCGATGGGCGGCGGCGAGGTCGCCCGCTACATCGGGACCTACGGCACCGACCGGGTCAGCGGCGCGGTCTTCGCCGCGGCCGTCCCGCCCTACCTCTACAAGAGCGACGACAACCCCGACGGCGGCCTCGACGACGCGACGATCGAGCAGTTCCAGCAGGGCGTCGAGCACGACCGGATCGGCTTCCTCGAGGAGTTCACGACGAACTTCTTCGCGGCCGGCGACCGGACCGACCTGATCAGCGAGCCGCAGCGGCAGTACGCCGTGCAGATCGCGTCGTTCGCGTCGCCGAAGGGCACGCTGGACTGCATCACCGCCTTCGGCAAGACCGACTTCCGCGACGATCTGGGGAAGATCGACGTGCCGACGCTGGTGATCCACGGCGACGCCGACGCGATCGTCCCGTTCGAGGTCAGCGGCAAGCGCACGCACGAGGCCGTCGCGAACAGCGAGTTGGCGCTGATCGAGGGCGGGCCGCACGGGCTCAACCTGACCCACTCCGCGGAGTTCAACGACGCGCTGCTGGGCTTCGTCAAGCGGCTCTGAGACCCGACAGCTCGATCGTCTCGTCCAAGGCGAGCACGCGTGCCGTGATCCCGCGCTCGGTGGCCGCCGCCAGAAAGCGGGCGCTCGGGTCCGGCACCCCGCGGTAGATCCCCTCGACCACGTAGCCCTCGCCGTGGATCGGGACCGTCAGTCCGGCCCCGAGGATCCCGGCGGCGATCGCGGCCTGCTCGGGATCCATCGCGGCGGCCAGCGGACTGGCCGGGGTGCGGTGCGGGAACGCCAGCACCGCCCCGTTGACCGGCA
>Ga0265296_1003797_pt1 | contig 13672 bp, 15 predicted proteins | sample MunlanPumphouse1_FD_189073 | JGI IMG/M metagenome (GOLD analysis project Ga0265296, IMG submission 189073) | Groundwater microbial communities from a municipal landfill in Southern Ontario, Canada - Pumphouse #1 | ecosystem: Environmental > Aquatic > Deep subsurface > Groundwater | place... | reverse complement strand
CACCAAAATTTTCCCCAAATCTTTCAAAAAACTTGCGGATATGCCTAAAGGTTTGATTTCCCATATTCGCTATCCGGAAGATATTTTTACTTTGCAAACTGCAATTTACACTACCTACCATATGGATGACCCGCAGATTTTCTACAACAAAGAAGACCAATGGGAAATCCCTGCCATTGCCCAAGGAAACGCACCACAAACAGAAGGCGAAACTCCAATGATGAATCCACGGCACATGATTATGAAACTCCCCGGTGAAAAAAAAGAAGAGTTTATCTTGATGTTGCCATTTACTCCCCGCGGCAAAGACAATCTCTCTGCCTGGATGGTTGCAAGAAATGACAACGAGCAGTACGGTAAGCTTGTTGCTTACCGTTTCCCCAAGGACAAACTGGTATTTGGTCCCAAGCAGATTATCGGCCGAATCAATCAGGATCCAGAGATTAGCAGGCAGATTTCCTTGTGGGATCAAGGCGGTTCTCAAGTAATTCAAGGCTCGCTTCTGGTCATTCCCGTTGAAGAGTCTTTGGTCTATGTCCGGCCGCTTTATCTTAAAGCAGCGACAGGGAAAATTCCGGAACTCAAGAGGGTTATAGTTGCATACGAAAATAAAATTGCCATGGAAGAAACATTGGAAGCCGGTCTTGCCAAAATCTTTGGCACTGCCGAAGACCAAACCAAATCATCCCTGGAAACACCTACCCGGGCAGCACCCGTTGATAGCAGCAAAGAGAGCCTCCTTGAACAAGCAAATCAAGCGTATCAATCTGCCATTAATGCGCAGCGGGAGGGAAACTGGGGAAGATACGGAGAGGAAATAAGAAAGTTGGGAGAAATCTTGAGTAAGCTACGCTAATGATTCCGTTTGTCATAATCAGGAAAATACTTTTATCCTTTGCGCCCATGGTGTTTTTCTATCTTTTAAGAAAATCTTCCAAAGACAAGGCTTTAAGAAAACCACATCTATCCGGGTTTGATAAAGATAAAATTGTTGAAGGAGAGATTGTAGTAGAATAAAAATGTTATTGATAATATAGTACAAATCTTGTTATAATATTTAAATGGCGGTAAAAACAAAACCAGCAAGAAGACCGGCAAAAAAATTACCTTCAGTTTCCGAACCAAAAGTTCAACCATCATCCATCCGTCTTAGCAGCTTTGATTCTTCAGTCATATTAAAAAATAAAAAAAAGATTAGCATGGGAATTGGAATCATAATTGCAATTGCCATAATAGTTCTATTAGCAGTTTATTTTAAAAACGTTTTTATTGCTGTTATGGTAAACGGAGAGCCCATTAGCAGGCTTTCTGTCGTAACTGCGCTTGAGAAACAAAATGGTAAAAAAACGCTCGATAACTTAATAACAAAAAAAATAATTCTCCAGGAAGCAAAAAAGAAGAATATAACGGTAACTCAAAATGAAATTGATTCGGAAATAAAAAAAATTACAGCAAATTTACAAAGTCAGGGATCAACGCTTGAACAAGCATTGGCTTCCCAAAGCATGACAATGTCTGATTTAAATGATGAAGTTAAAATTCAAATTACAATTAATAAATTAGTAGGAGACGCAACGGCAACAGAAAAAGAAATTGACGACTTTGTTGTCGCTAACAAAGGGCAGATGACGGGTGGAATAACAGAAGCTCAATTCCGTGAGCAGGCAACTGTTGCTTTAAAACAGCAGAAACTCCAGGCGAAAACACAAGAATTCATAAAAAACCTTCAGGACAAGGCAAAAATTATCCGCTTCGTTTCATACTAACTTAAGTTGTGTAATAAAAATTAATTTATTCTCCTCAACATTTTTACTACAAACAAGACTATAATGTATTTATGGATGATACCACTCCAGGCTTAATCCTCTTAACATACAAAGGAAAAGCGCTTCTTATGCATAAGCAAAAAAGCGTAATTGATGAAGAAAAACACCCTTGGAGTTTTATTGGCGGAATTAAAGAAAATAGAGAATCTTTTGAAAACGCAATGAGTAGGCGGGTAGAAAAAGAAATGGGTATAAAAATCGAAAACGTTGAATATATTTCGGAACTTTGCTATCACGCAAGGCTTACGGACGACAATGTGAATAAAATAAAACGGGCGGAAAACCAACTACTGGATTTTTTTACTCTTAAAGAAGTAAAAAAACTTTTTTTATCAAGTACAACAGCGCAATTTATATCAAAACATAGCACTCTTATATAAAAACCCTCAGATTATTGAAAGTTTATTTCGTAGGCTCCAGCGCTACTTCGATAGTTTTTAAATCTAGTTTTGATTTATAAAAGAAATATCCTACTGTTGTAAATGTTATAACAGGAGACACCCAGGGAGGAATATGAAAACCAAAACCATCTAAAATCATAATCGTTCCTAAAAATAAGATTGAATACATCGCCCCGTTTTTTAAATACTTATATCTTTTAATTCTTTCTATATTACTTATTGTTAGTTTGCGAAGAACAAAGGCTCCAAGACCATTTCCAAGTAAAATTAAAGGGACAGAGAAAGTAAAAGCAAATGCGCCTATAACTCCGTCTACTGAAAACGTTGCATCCAAAACTTCAAGATAAGCAATCATGCTTATCTCAGACCTTCCGCTACCTATGATTTTTTGTTCCTGCTGTTCGGCAAATTGTCTAAATCCATGAATTATAAAAAATGCAGTTGAACCGACAACCGCGGAAAAAGCAAGCAAAGGATTTATTTTTAAGGCAAACCAAACTATTGTAGTTAAAAGAACTGAAACTATTGCAAAAAACCATGCGCCTTGCGCGTGAAAAAATTTTTCTCCCCGTAACCCAAAATTCTTAGGCTCTAAAAATAGCCAGTTAAAAAACAAGAATACTAGAAAAACTCCACCTCCCAAGAGTAGGATAGGAGAAGATTTTTCAATTGCTTCAATTACGCTTGGGTCACTGGAAAAAGTAGCTGTGATAACCCCAATTGGTCCAATACTTGGATTTGCAATAAAAACTATAAGAAAGGGAAGTACGCCCCTGACTACAACAACCGCAAACAAAAATCCCCACAGGAGAAACCATTTGCGGGCTTTTTCACTCATCTTTGATAAAACTTCGGCATTAATAATTGCATTATCGATGCTTGTTATAACCTCAAATAATGACAAACCTAAAACCGTAAGAAGTAAAAAAATAATTTCCATTAGAATATATTCTACCAAATATTACATTTCCCAGTAGGCTTAAAATACCACTGATTAATTTACAAAATAATTATAAACCGCTTTTGATATGCCAGTTATTTTCTCATTTGCATCAAGAGGTAATTTTGTTTTTGATAAAATAATAATAACATAATCACCTTTAGCTGTATACACAATGCCTGCGTCGTGGGAAATATCGCCCAATTCTCCTGTTTTATGTGCAATAACCGTATCTTGAGGCAAGCTCTTGGAAAGTTTTCCGTTTAACTGCTGGTTTTTAAGCAAATCAAGCATTTTATCCGTATATTCTTTATTTGCAAGTTGTCCGTTATATAGTTTTTCCAAAAAGAGAGCTATTTCGGAAGCAGTGGATATAGGATTTCTATTGTCTATTCCCACTTTTGATTGCACAAAACCGTTTTTTTCTAAAAACGCGGCGACGTTTGATAAGCCTATTCTTTTTGTAAGAAGAAGGGCTGAGTAGTTATCCGAAATTATTATCATTTTCTCAATAGCATTTTGCACGGGCCATGTAATCGTACCCTCTGTTAACTCTGCCGCATCGGAGGCAATGTTAAAATCTTCATTAAGCTCCTTAACGTCTCTACTTAAAATATCTGTTTCTTTAAGTTTTCCGTTTTGGATTTGGTTAAAAGCTGTCGCCATTACCCACATTTTATAAAGACTGGCCGTTTCAAAAGTTTTATCTTTATTAAAATAGTACCTTTCGCCTGTTTTAAGATTTTTTATAACTATTCCAAAATTATTATCGTCTTTAAGTATTAATTTTATGATTTTTTCCAGTCCCTCGCTGTTTTGCTGGGAATTAATAAACAATGTAGTTTTTTGAGCAATATTCTTTGCAAGAGGACTAATAAGTAGCGATTTATCCGCCGGAAACTTATAAAAATATATGTTTGCCAAAAAATTAATCATAAAAAGAACAATAAAAGTATAGAAAAACCTCTTTAAGAAAATTTTAAATTTAGAAGGCAACTTTTTTCTTCTTTTTACGTAATATTTTACTTCATACATACTTATATTTTAAATTATAACAAATAAAAACATTAAGGTGGTTGAATTTGTTTTATTTATCCTCTAGTTTTATTGACTTACTCTGTATTTACTGGTATAATATTAAAAGTAAAGGCAGATTGAAATAATACATCTGCTTAATTTCAATATTTTTGATTAGTAAAAGATAAGCAACCACACAAATTTTTTAAAACGGTATCTTTCCTCTAATCCACATTTTTATTTAAGCAGCTTTATTGTTTCAATCACTTTTTATATGTATAACAAAAGATTTTCACCAAGATACAAAAACAACAGACGCTTTGCCGTAAAACAGCTTCCAAGCCATGAGCTGATGCAGGCAATACGAGCCGTTGAAATAGTAAATAGTCAAAGAGCCAATCAGACCGAAGAAATATTTACTCCTAAAAACGGATTTTCCGATTTCGAGCTTACTAAACAGCTTAAAACAAATATTTTAGCTAAAAACTATACGATACCGACTCCCATTCAGGATCAGGCAGTTCCTGCAATACTTGAAGGGCGGGACGTTATCGGCATTGCCAATACAGGCACAGGCAAAACAGGCGCATTTTTAATTCCTTTAGTTAATAAGGTTTTTCTAAACAAATCGGAAAAAGTGTTTATTGTTGCACCGACCCGTGAACTGGCTTTACAAATTCACGAAGAACTGCGTGACTTTATAAAAGGGTTGGGAATTCGTACTGTTCTTTGCATCGGGGGAATGAGCCTATGGAAACAAAAAAATGAACTCAAGCAAAACAATAATTTTGTTATCGGCACACCGGGCAGAATAAGAGATTTAATTGGTGAAAGAAGTTTATCGCTTTCACAATTTCACACAGTAGTACTGGACGAGGCCGACAGAATGGTAGATATCGGTTTTATTAATGATATCAAGTATTTTATTTCTCTTTTACCTACAAATAGGCAATCACTATTCTTTTCCGCAACAATTTCCGGTAAAGTAAATGAAATTTTAAAAGCGTTCGTACGAAATCCCGTTACGGTTTCCGTAAAAACACAAGATACTGCGGAAAACATAGAACAAGATGTTATTAAAATAAATAAACATGAAAAAATAGATAAGCTTCACGATTTGCTGGCACAAAAAGAATTTGAAAAAGTTCTGGTTTTCGGAAGAACAAAGTGGGGAGTACAAAAATTAACAAATGAACTCGTGAGAAGAGGTTTGCGGGCGGCGGCCATTCATGGAAACAAAAGCCAAGGCCAAAGACAAAGAGTACTTGATCAATTTAAAAGAAATGATATTTCTATTCTTCTTGCAACCGATGTTGCTTCCCGAGGCTTAGATATTCCCGATGTAAGCCATGTAATAAACTTTGACATGCCTGCTTCATACGATGATTACATTCACAGAATCGGAAGAACCGGCAGAGCCAATAAAAAAGGCGTGGCTTTGACCTTTATCGAACAATAATCCCCAAATTTATTTGACGAAAGCTCTCTGCTGTGAGATGCTTTAATCATGGATCAGCAACTTTGCCGTTTTTGCAATTCTCCTGTTTCGAATAACTTTTTCTTTTGTCCAACTTGCGGGAAAAAATTACATGAACCTCCTATTACTATTGCAAAGCAAATCAGCGTTTATGCAATAAGTATCTTTTTGCCACCATTAGGCCTTTGGCCCGGAATTAAATATGTTATCCAAAAAGACGAAAAAACAAGAGCCGTAGGTATTATTGCGATAATACTAACCGCTATTTCAACTATTGTTACTTTTTGGCTTTTTATGAATACCATAACGAACATCACTTCGGGAATAAACTTGCAATTAAACCAATATCAAAATTTAGGTTACTGAAATAAATTATCTTTAAATGCTTAGCCTTAGGGGTTTATTTATTAAGCCCTGCGCTTCCGGTTGCTTTAAGGGTTATATTGAGAGATCTTAAGACTTTAACTATTTGTTTTGCATCATCCCTGGCGGCTTTAAGGGCTTTTGTGCCTGTTTTAAGCTTTGTTCTTGCGCCTTCCAAAGCAGTTTTGTTTGTAGGGTAACCTGCCGGTGTTAAAGCCAAAACTTCTGCTTGAACCGATTGATAAATATCGTTTGCTTCTTTTATTTTTGCTCTCATATTGGAAAGATAATCTTGTAAGCTTGTTAAAGTGTCTCCTGTTGCTCCGGACTTATTGATTAAGCTTTCAAGTTTGTTTGCCAAAGTGGTAAGGTTATCTGCCGATTGACTCATAACATCAGCTGCTGACAAAATTCTTATTTGAGGAATAAAAAAAGCATATACTCTGTAAGATTGAACTATCGATTTGACGTCCGCTCTAAGAGTAATCAAATCCGTATCGGCGTCTATTTTTGTTTTTAAATTATTTAAACTTGTTATTTCTTCTTGGACCTTATTGATTAAGGCGGTTTTATTAGCTTGAGATAATTTTTTAAGACCGTTTATTTTCGTAATCAGCTCCGTTAACGAAGTCACTCTTCTGGTGATTTCCTGATTTGCGCGCTTTCTAAGATTTTCCATTACTTCATTTTTGGCAACAGGATTTCCTAGCCGGGCTGTTTCTCCCTGAGCGGAAGTCGTACTTATTCTTCCCAAACCTAATTCCTCTTTCGCATATGAAGGAATAACAAATACTAATATTGTAATTGTTGCTAAAATTATTGATAAAGTTATTTTTTCCATATTATTGTAAATTTACCGCCTGGTCATTAAAACCTTGGTCAACCGCGGCTGTATCTGAATCTAAATTGTTTAAATTGCTATCTATTGTATCCAAATCTTTATTAATTTGCGTGTCGCTTGTGTCTGTTATCGCACTGTTTTGTAGTTCTTTTTGAACCTGTTTCTGATTATTATTATAGTAATTATTTAAACCTGCATTATCTGGCGAAGTAGTTTTTGGAGAAAGAAAAGTTGTATAAGCAAATACACCGCCCGCTAAAAGCAATACTACTAAAACTAATCCTGCCAGTAGGTATACCTTGTTGATTCCTTTATTTGAAACATTTTGTTCTTGGGGAACTTGTTGCTGTGCTACTTGGTCTTGAGCTACCGTTGGAACTTGTTCTGTTACTGCTTCCATAGATTAATATAAACATATCTCTACCTCTCGTGTCAAGTCTGGAATAAGTCGCTGTGTTTTGCTAAAATGCAGAGTAGATGAAACATATATTTATAAAATTTAGTCATTTTTTCTATAAGAATATTTTGCGGAGAATTATTTTTCTTTTTAATTCTGAGGACATACACGACTTCACTACAGTTTTTGGTGAATTGTTAGGCAAATTTAAACTCTTAAGAAACTTAACCAGAATATTTTTGGATTTCGAAAACAAAAACTTATCACAAAAAATAAACGGCATATACTTTAAAAATCCGATTGGTTTAGCAGCAGGATTTGATTATCAAGCAAGACTAACTCAAATACTTCCGTCTATTGGCTTTGGGTTTGAAACAATAGGCACAATTACCAATAAACCTTATCAAGGCAATCCAAAACCAAGACTTGGAAGACTTGTAAAATCGCAGTCTCTTCTTGTGAATAAGGGTTTTAAAAATCAAGGCATAGATAGAATAATCAAAAAATTAAAAGGTAGTTCATTTAATTTTCCTGTCGGGATTAGTATCGGGAAAACCAATACAACAAAAAAAATGACTCAAAATGAGGCTGTTGAAGATGTTGTTACGGCATTTAAAAAAGCGGAAAAAACAAAAGTTAAGTTTTCCTATTACGAACTAAACATCAGCTGTCCGAATTTATATGGAAATGTTACTTTTTATCCTCCTGAAAACCTAAAAGAACTTTTGCAAACCGTAACCGATTTAAAGCTAAGCAAGCCGCTTTTTATTAAAATGCCTATAGAAAAATCGGATGGGGAAGTGCTTGATATGCTTAATGTTATTGCCTCGTTTCCTGTACAAGGAGTTATCTTTGGCAATTTACAGAAAAATAGAAAGGAACCAAATTTTAATCAAGAAGAACTTAAAAAATACCCTGTTGGAAATTTTAGCGGAAAACCAACCGAGAAAAGATCAAACGAATTAATAAAATTAGCTTTTCAAAAATACGGAGAAAAATTTACAATAATAGGCTGTGGGGGAGTATTTAACGGAAAAGACGCTTACAAAAAAATAAAGCTTGGTGCATCTTTGATTCAGCTTATTACAGGTTTAGTTTTCGAAGGACCCCAGCTGGTTTCGAGCATAAATTACGAGTTAAGCAAAATGATTAAAAAAGACGGTTTTAAACATGTAAGCGAAGCTATAGGAATAGACGCGTAAATGATATAATTAACCTACGCCCGAGTGGCGAAACTGGCAGACCTGCCTGCCGGCAGGCAGGCGTGCAGTAACAAAATGTATTTTGTTTACGTTATTTTAAGCTTAAAATCTAAAGAATTTTATAAAGGATTAACTAATAATATCGATAGAAGAATTGAGCAACATTTTGACGGCAAAACAACTTTTTCTAAAAATAAATTGCCGTTAAAACTTATTCACGTAGAAATATGCAATACAAGAATAGAGGCTAGAAAAGTCGAGAAATTTCTAAAATCCGGTTATGGAAGAGAGGTTATTAGGGAAATAGCGGATAAATAATGTCAGAGTGCTGAAATTGGCAGACAGGCTAGCTTCAGAAGCTAGTGCCAGCAATGGCGTGAGGGTTCAAATCCCTCCTCTGGCACAAATTTATGATAAAATAGCCAAACGCGGATGTGGTGAAATGGTATACACGCTACCTTGAGGTGGTAGTGCCCTTAAAAAGCGTGGAGGTTCGACTCCTCTCATCCGCACCATTAAATTTAGAGGGCACTTAGCTCAGCGGTAGAGCGCTGCGTTTACATCGCAGATGTCAGGGGTTCAAATCCCTTAGTGCCCACAGAAAAACCCTTGCAAAACGCCTTATTATCCTCAATAATAACTCCTGTGATTATTGTTACCGGTTCCATTGCTTACGATTACATAATGACCTTTCCGGGCAGCTTCGGAGATCACATTCTGCCCGACCAAATCCATAATGTTAATCTTTCTTTTATAGTTTCTAAATTTGCAAGGCATAGGGAAGGAACTGCCGGAAACGTAAGCTACACAATGAATCTTTTGCATACCCCACACATTCTTTACTCTTACGCGGGAAAAGATTTCGACGGATACAAAAAAGAACTCAAAAAACTTGGGATCGCAATTAAAGGGGTAAAAATAGACAAAACAAACAACACGGCAACCGGTTTTGCCATGACGGATAAATCTAACAATCAGATTTGGGGATATTATTACGGAGCTTCATTAAAAAACTCCGAGCTTAGTTTAAAAAAAGTGGTCAGAAAAGAAGACTTGGTACTAATCGGCCCTCAAGGGGCAAAGGCTTCAATCGGATTGATAAAGCAGTGTATTAAACTTAACACTCCGTACATGTTTGACCCCGGCTTTATTTTAACCGAAGTTACCAATCAAGATTTGGAGCTGGGAGTAACGCATGCTCAATTTATAGTTGGGAATGAATACGAGATTAACATGGTCAAAGACCGGATTAGGCAATGGGAGGAGATATTCAGAGATAAAGTTATCATTACCACGTTAGGAGAAAAAGGCGTCTTGATAAAATCAAATGAGCAAACATTTACCGTAAAAGCGGCCAAAGCCAAGCGTATTCTTTCAACTGCAGGAGCGGGAGATGCCTGGCGCGGGGGATTTTTAGCAGGTCTTACGAGAGGATTTGACTTCGAAACAAGCGCAAAAATGGGGTGCACAGCCTCAAGTTTTGTACTTGAAAACTATGGAACCCAGGAATATTTCTACACAAAACAAGAATTTAAAAACCGCTATAGACAAAATTACGGTTCTCTGCTAAAGTTGTAAACGCAAATTATGGCAAAAACAAATGATGTTAAAAATTTAAAACTGGCTCCGGAGGGCAAACTTAAAATTGAATGGTCGGGTCAGCAAATGCCGGTACTTAAAATTATTAAAGAACGCTTTTCAAAAGAAAAACCGTTAAAGGGGTATACACTGGCAGCTTGTTTACATATCACTTCCGAAACCGCAAACCTTCTAACCACTCTTGAAGCGGGGGGAGGAAGGGTAGTTGCCTGCGCCTCAAATCCTCTTTCTACTCAAGACAGCGTTGCCGCTTCTCTTTTTAAAGACTTTGGCATTCCTACCTTTGCAATCAAAGGAGAGGACAATAAAACTTACTACAAACATCTTAATCAGGTGTTGGATTACCGGCCTAACATTACAATGGACGACGGAGGAGATTTAATCCATTTACTCCATACGAAAAGACAAAGACAGCTTAAGGACATAATCGGTTCGTCTGAAGAAACAACAACCGGAGTAACAAGGTTAAGAGCAATGGAAAAAGAAGGCGAGCTTAAGGTTCCTGTAGTTGCGGTAAACGATTCCGACACGAAACATTTATTTGATAATAGATACGGAACAGGACAATCAACCATTGACGGAATCATACGGGCAACCAATATCCTTTTGGCGGGAAAAGATTTTGTTGTCGCAGGATATGGTTGGTGCAGTAGGGGAATTGCAATGAGAGCAAAAGGACATGGTGCGAACGTAATTATTACCGAAGTTGATCCTATTCGCGCGCTGGAAGCGGCAATGGACGGATATAGGGTTATGAAAATGAAAGATGCTGCAAAAATTGGAGATATTTTTGTCAGCGCAACAGGAAATAAACACGTAATTACCGTTGAAAACGTAAGAAAAATGAAGGATGGCGCGATAATTGCCAACTCGGGACATTTTGACGTTGAAATTGACGTAGCGGGTATTGAGAAAATTAAAAAGAGTAAAAGAAAAATCAGAAATTCCTTAGATGAATATGTTTTCCCCGGCGGTAAAAAAGTTTACCTTTTGGGTGAAGGAAGACTCGTTAATCTGGCGGCGGCAGAGGGACATCCGGCAGAAGTTATGGATATGTCTTTTGCCAACCAGGCTTTAGCCGCAGAATATTTTGTTAAAAATAAGGGCAGGCTGGAGAATAAAATTTATACCCTGCCAAAAGAGCTTGATATACAAGTGGCAAGGCTAAAACTTAACGCAATGGGGGTTGGTATGGACACCCTTACAGCCGAACAAAAACGCTACTTATCTTCGTGGAACGAGGGTACAAAATAAATAACTTTACCCTGCAATAACGGCGGCTGCGATTTAGAGTCTTTTGAGGTTTACAAATTACCACTTGCACAAAAATTTTCCAGATGTTATATTAATATTAATCAAGAGTGATGGGTAGAGATTTGGCTCGATGACCCATCCAGCAACCCTGAAGTGTAGGGTGCTAAACCCAAGCCCGTAAGGGAAGGATTAGTCGCCTGAAAGGTGAAAATATAGCCTCCCAATGGGGAGGTTTTTTTATGAAAAATGATTTTGCTAAAAAAGTAAGGAGGAATGAAAAAACCGTATTATACGAACTTCTTCCGCCGCCAAAAAACTTACCAAAGGCAGATCTTAATCAATCAATCAAGCTTTTTTCGAAAATACTCTCCAAATATCCAATAGATGCAATTAATCTTCCCGAAGTAAGAGAAGAAACAAGAAGCGGCAGCCGCAACGAATCCGAGCTTATCAAATTAGAACCGATCGTAGTTGCTTCATACCTTCAAGAATACAAAACTCCCGGTATTATTATAAACAGGCCAATAGTTTATGAAACCTGGGAAAAGCAAGAAAGATGGCTAAGAGAGGCTTATGCATCGGGAATAAGCAATTTCGTGTTTGTAGGGGGAGATTCAAGCAAGTCTTCTTATCCCGGACCCTCGGTAATCGATGCAGCAAAAATTGTAGCTTCAAAACTTAAACACGAGTTTCCTTCCATATTTTTAGGGGGGATTACTATTCCAAATCGAAAGAACGAACCGACTAGGGTACTTAATAAAGCTTTAGCCGGTATAGAATTTTTTACTACACAGATTCTTTACGAAAGTGAATCAATAAAATCCCTTCTCAACGATTATTGGGAATTATGTAAAGCAAAAAGCATTCGTCCAAAAATGATATTTTTGACTTTCGCTCCCGTTACATCTTATCGAGATATCGAGCTTCTTACTTGGCTTGGAGTTGAAATTGGACAAAAAACATTAAAAAAGCTTAGAATAGGTTGGTTAGGGATGGGGGAGCGTTCATTTAAAATCTCCGAGGATATCCTGAAAGATATATTATCTTTCGTAGAGCGCGAAAATATCAAGGTTCCGCTTGGCTTAAACGTTGAACATGTCAAAAGACATAATTTTGAGCTTTCTTTTGTACTTCTCGAGAGGTTATTGAATATTTACTCTCCCAAAAAAAACAAAAAGGTATCAAGTAAATATTATGACTAAAGTAAAAACATTTATTCACGGGATATACCCGCGTTCTGAGATTCTTGCTCAGACAACGCGTGGCGTAGAAAGAAAAAGACTCTCAATGGGAAAACTTCAGCAACAGCTTCAAAATGATTTTAACCAGGTTATAAGGCTACAGAAAAATTATAAGCTAGATTATTTTGAAGATGGAAAACTTAATTGGCAAGATATTTTTAGGCCGATTATTGAATCCACACATGGTCTTGGGGTTGGTCCGCTAACACGCTGGTTTGACAATAACTGCTTCTACAGACAGCCTGTAATAAATTCTCAATTAAAGCTGGATGAGAAAAAAATCGCCAAATTTTTCCCAAAACCCCGTACCGGGAAATGGAAAGTCACTCTTTTATCCCCTTACTCGTTTGCAATGCTTTCGAAAGACATAAACTCCTCTTTTGAAAAAAAATTAGACAAACTTACAAAGCTAACCGCCGATCTTATAAAATATTTGGATGCACGAGGCGCTAACATAATACAGCTTAACGAACCATGTATTCCTTACTATAAAGCCACAAAAAAAGAAATTGACGTTTTTGTAAAATCGCTAAGAGTACTTAAAAAAACGACAAAAAACTCAATGCTTGCAGTTTACTTCTATTTCGGCGATTCCTCTTTGGCAATAAAAACTCTAAATCGTGATAATCTAATAGGCATTGTGGGAGTAGATTTCTTTAAAACCGATCTTTTTTCTCTTCCCAAAAAGCTTAAATTCGATCTTATAGCAGGAGTTTTGGACGGACGCAATTCTCTTCTTGAAAACGAAGAAACGCTTAGGAAATTCGTAAAAGAAATTATAAGATATTCGAATCCCAATGTTCTATATATCGCAAACAGTTCAGATTTAGAACTTCTCCCGGAACCTGTTGCGAGAAAAAAAGTAGAGCTTCTTTTGAAAATGAAAAATTATTTTTCAAAATATGAGTAAAAATTACTTTATAACCCATGAAATAGGAAGTCTGGCAAAGCCTGAATGGAGAGTGAAATCAGCTTTGGGAAAACCAATCGGACAAAGCGAAATAGACGAAGCAGTTTTATGGGCAAAAACGCTATCTATAAAAAATGATGAGCTCTTGTCTCTTCTTGAAAAGAAAAATCCGTCTCAAAAAGACAAAAGTGATATTAAAAAATG
>Ga0265296_1003796_pt1 | contig 13672 bp, 9 predicted proteins | sample MunlanPumphouse1_FD_189073 | JGI IMG/M metagenome (GOLD analysis project Ga0265296, IMG submission 189073) | Groundwater microbial communities from a municipal landfill in Southern Ontario, Canada - Pumphouse #1 | ecosystem: Environmental > Aquatic > Deep subsurface > Groundwater | place: Canada... | reverse complement strand
CGATGAAAAGACTTCGCTTGCTTCTATCTCTTCTCCCAATCATGCGATCTCCCCATGTACAGTGATGGAGAAATCCTAACACAAACATGCAATATTGTCAAGCAATATCAATCATTTATATTATTTTTTTGAAACTCTGAGCTGCAATGATACAATGACTCAAGGCTTTTTCAACAGCCCCAATAGTACCTTAACTTTGCATACTCCCTCATGGTGTTATATTTACGGATTTGTCCGTTAATTTCTACTGTCTGCCGTCTTATAAATGTGTGATTATAATCTTGCTTCTCCGCGCGTTCTTTAAGAAAAAGGTTTAAATATACAACCTGTTCATCAATTACCTGTTCAATATTACCAAGTTTCTTCAAGGCTTCGGATAAACTGTTTCCGGCACGACCAAGTACATCTGCCCTCTCCCTTAGTATTTCTTTCTCCAGCCCGTCTTGGGGGTCTTGCAGCAAACCGATTTCTAACATGACAGTAATTTTACCGGTTACGATTATCCGCTCACCAAAGAGTTAAATAAGGTTAACGTATAATGGTGGATGGCTATTGTTTGCCTATCACATACCAAACTAATTTTCAATGGAAAGCTCCCCACCGGGAGTAATATAAAGTTGTACTTTACAGTTTTCTTGTATTTCGTTAGACTAAATAAGATCACCAAGACAATTTCCGGGAAGATAATCTTTATGGTAGAAGGGATCTTCAATCATGGAAGTCAAGATTGACAATGGTATGTTAGCCCTCGTGGAGGGGGATATTACCCGTGAGGAAACCGATGCTATCGTAAACGCCGCCAACTCAAGACTTATGGGAGGCGCCGGCGTTGATGGCGCCATCCACCGTGCTGGAGGGCCTTCCATTATGGCAGAATGCCGAGAAATCGGAGGCTGCCCTACAGGGCAGGCAGTTATTACAACAGCCGGAGATCTCAAAGCAAAATATCTTATCCACACTGTTGGTCCCATTTATCGGGGAGGGACAAAAGGCGAGGCAGACCTTTTGAAGAGCGCCTATCTTTCAAGTCTTAAACTTGCTTCAGCAAAGGGGCTGCGAAGTATTGCCTTCCCGGCGATAAGCACGGGAGCCTATGCTTATCCATTGAATGAGGCAGCGCACATTGCTCTTAAAACGGCCATAGATTACCTTAAAGAACACAGCGATATCGAGATTATTCGCTTTGTTCTCTTCGGCCGAAAGACCTATGACACTTTTGGGGAAGAACTGAAAAAACTTTTGTAAAATAAGAGGACCAGATGGCAATCGAATTCTTTAAAATGAGTGGCAGTGGGAATGATTTTATACTGATTGATAATAGAGACCACTCCTTGGTTGTGGATGATATAGAAAGATTTGCCAGGACCATCTGCGAGAGGAAACTCTCTGTAGGCGCGGATGGTCTGATCGTCATTGAAAATTCTGACAGGGCCGATTTCCGCTGGAGGTTTTTCAATGCTGATGGTAGTGAGGTGGAAATGTGCGGCAATGGAGGGCGATGTGCTGCCCGTTTTGCTTGGGTCAAAGGTATCGCTCAAGAAAAAATGTCCTTTGAGACAATAGCCGGAATCATTGATGCCGAGGTAAAAGGTGATACGGTCAAACTGGGATTAACCGTCCCGTATAATTTAAAGATAGATTATACGATCCTCGTCGAAGACCGTATAATCGAAGTTAACAGCATCAACACCGGAGTTCCGCATGTGGTGCATTTTGTCCATGATCTTGACCATTACGACGTTTTTCATGCCGGTCGGATGATTCGCTACCATTCGCAGTATCAACCAGAGGGGACGAATGCGAATTTTGTGGAGGTCATTGACAGACATGCCATCAGGATTAGAACCTATGAAAGAGGGGTAGAGGATGAAACCCTTGCCTGTGGCACTGGTGCAGTTGCATCAGCCCTGATATCTTTCGCAAAGGGATTGATTGAATCGCCCGTGGAAGCCAGGGTAAGAAGTGGAGAGATACTTAAGATTTATTTTAAAAAGACAAGCGGAGGATTTGAAGATATCCATCTCGAAGGTAAAACGAAAATAGTCTATCAGGGTCTCCTCTGCGAAGAGGCGCTGGAAAATCGTAAGTCATAAGACTGACGAATGATGGCCGATAACTGATTACTAACGACTAAAGGAGGAGCATAGATTTGCAGAGAGCCGACCGCTTGGGGAAAATTCCCCCCTATCTCTTTATGGAACTGAGAAAAAAAATAGCGAGAGCCAAAGCCGATGGTGTAGACGTGATCAGCCTTGCCATCGGTGACCCCGTAGAGCCAACACCGTCTGCTATTATTGATGAGCTCTGTCTCAGAGCCAAAGAGCCGGAAAATCATCGCTATCCAACTGATGAAGAAAAGGGAATGTTTGCCTTCCGGCAGGAGGCGGCCCGATGGTACAATACCCGCTACGGTGTATCTATAAATCCTGAAAATGAAATTTTAGGGCTCATCGGTTCCAAGGAGGGTTGTCACCATTTTATTCTGGCTTGCATCAATCCGGGGGACGTTGTTCTGATGACAGACCCCGGATACCCCGCCTATCGGGCAAGTATCCTGATGGGAGGGGGGGAGCCCTACTCCATGCCGATCGTGGCGGAAAACAGTTACCTCCCTGTTTTGGATAACATACCGCCTCATATCCTGAAAAAGACGCGGGCAATGTTTCTCAACTACCCCAATAATCCGACCGGTGCCTGTGCTACTATGGAGTTTTTCGACCGTCTGGTAAAGTTCGCCAGAGCGCATGACATTGCCGTCTGCTATGACAATCCGTATAGTGAGATCGTCTTCGATGGCCAAAAAAGATTAAGTTTCTTAATGGCCGAAGGATCCAAAGAAGTGGGAGTTGAGTTAAATTCCCTGTCCAAGCCTTACAATATGACGGGCTGGCGGATCGGTATGGCAATTGGAAATCCCGATCTCATTTCTGCCATGAGTAAGGTAAAGGAAAATACCGACTCCGGTATTTTTAATCCTATCCAGTATGCAGCCATCCATGCCCTGAAACGTGAAGGGCCTGCCATAGATCACATGTTAAGCATCTATAAACAAAGGCGGGATGTGGTGCTTGCAACTCTAAACCGCATCGGTATCAACTTCAATCCCCCCAAAGGGACTTTTTATCTCTGGGTGCCGACACCGTCCGGCATGAATTCCCTCAAGTTCGCCGAACGTTTGTTTGAGAAAACAGCCGTTGTCGTCGCTGCAGGCACAGCCTATGGGCAATACGGAGAGGGGTACTTCCGGATCTCTCTAACCGTGCCAGATGACAGGCTTAGGGAAGCGATGGACCGGATAGAAAAGGAATTTGCCTGACAGTAGTAATTTTAGAGTAGCAACTAAGAAGGGAAAAGATGGAAATCGGGATACTGGGACTTCCCCAGAGTGGAAAGAGCACCTTGTTTGAAATCATGACCGGTATACAAAGCTATGAGAGGCATGGTGAATCATGTGTCCGTGGTCTGGCAACGGTTCCTGATGAACGTTTCAACCATCTCGTTGAGATTTTTCGCCCTGCAAAATCATCTCCTGCCAAAGTGTGCTTTATCGATGTCAATGCGGTGGGTGAGGGTGCGTGGAATTCGATACGTCAGAACTTGAGTGGTTCCGACGGCTTCCTTCATGTGGTAGATGGATTCTCCACCCCTGATGCCCAGGAAGCTGTAAAACGATATAGGAAACTTGAGGATGAATTGATATTATCCGATCTTCTGATCGTGGAAAACCGTGTGGAGAGACTGGGCAGGATGTCGAAAAAGACCCTCCATTCTAATGATATATTACAGAATCAGCTCCTTGAGAAGTTGAAAGAACAACTCGAAGGAGGTAGCCCGATACGACAATGTGGTCTTACCAAGGATGAGGCTCTATCCCTGCGGAGTTTTTCCTTCTGGACGATTTCTCCTGAGCTTGTAGTCATCAATACACAAGAGGACAACACAGTTGCCGATAACTTTCAGATGCAGCTGAATCTTCCTGTGCCTGTCCTTGATATCTGCTGTCTTATCGAGAAGGAGATTGCCGAGTTGCCACTGGAGGAGCAGAGAGAGTATCTTTCCCTCATGGGTGTCGAAGAACTCGCTTTTAAACGGGTTATTCGCATGGCATTTTCTTTACTGGGGTGTATTTCCTTCTTTACTGTTGGTAGCGATGAGGTTAAATCATGGGTGATACCGGCTGGTTCAAAGGCTCCGAAAGCCGCGGGAACCATCCATCAAGATTTTGAAAGGGGGTTCATCAGGGCCGAAGTGGTCAGTTATGAGGACTTTATGACCTGTGGCAGCTCGTTTCCCAGCGCCAAAGCCGCCGGCAAAGTCAGGCTGGAAGGGAAAGATTATATCGTTAAAGATGGTGACATTATTACATTTAGATTCAATGTATAGGAAGGTAAGAGGAACAGATAGCAGGGTAGCTATTGTATTGCAAAGTTACCCAGGTGTTTTTGGTTTACTTTATTTACCGTGCATGATAATTCTTCAGCAGAAGCCTTTGCGAATTGACTTTTAAAAATTACATAAGGTAATTGAGTAGTTGAGCTTCATCTTTTATATCCAAAGGAAAAGAAAATGCCCGCTGTTTGTTTTTATTTCCAGGTTCACCAACCGCACCGCCTTAGGCACTATACCTTCTTCGATGTTGGTTGTGACCATGAGTACGAGGATAGCGAAAAAAACTGCCAGATTCTCAATAAGGTAGCAGAAAAATGTTACCTGCCGGCCAATGCGATTTTGCTCGATTTGATAAAAAAATATAAGGGTGCTTTTAAAGTCGCTTTTTCCTTAACTGGTGCCATTCTCGATCAGTTTGAAGAACATAGATCGGACGTCCTGGATAGTTTCAGGAGGCTAGCCGATACGGGATGTGTTGAATTTCTTGGTGAGACTTATTATCATTCCCTTGTTTTCCTGTTTTCCCGGCGGGAATTCAAGGAACAGGTTGCCTTGCATAAAAAGAGGATACAGGACCTTTTTGGTCAAACCCCGGTGACATTTCGTAATACCGAACTTATCTATAATAACGATCTTGCAAATATAATAGAGCAGATGGGGTATAAAATAATTCTTGCCGAGGGGGCGGATAAAGTTCTCGGCTGGCGTAGTCCCAATTTCGTATATCAACCTGTGGGATGCACGAAACTTAAACTTCTCTTGAGAAACTATTTTCTGTCCGATGATATCTCCTTCCGCTTTTCCAATCGTGAATGGGGCGAGTATCCCCTGCTGGCGGACAAATTTGCCCATTGGGTTCATAGCATCAATGGTGCAGGAGAGGTAATTAACCTTTTTATGGATTATGAAACCTTCGGCGAACATCAGTGGGAGGAAACAGGTATCTTTGATTTCCTCCGTATGCTTCCTGAGGAAGTTTTAAAGCACCCTGATTTCAAGTTCCAGTCTCCTTCCGAAATTGCCCGGAGCTATGATCCCGTTGCCCAGTTAGATGTGCCGGATTTTGTCTCCTGGGCGGATGTAGAAAGGGATCTGACTGCCTGGCTGGGGAATTCGATGCAGAAGGATGCTATTAACTCATTGTACAAGATGGAAAGAAAGGTTCACCAGAGTAAAAATAAGCATTTTCTTAAGATATGGCGTAGGCTGCAGACATCGGATCACTTCTATTACATGTGTACCAAATGGTTTGCCGACGGTGATGTTCATAAATATTTTAATCCTTATGGTTCACCTTATGATGCCTACATAAACTATATGAACATTCTTGACGATTTTTCCCGTTCTTTAGCCCCGAAAAAGGAGGGTCATGCATGACAGAGAACAGCAAGGGTTATCTCTTTGAGGTTAGTTGGGAGGTATGCAACAAGGTCGGGGGTATATATACGGTTATTGCCAGTAAGATGGGGGAAGCAATCAATGTCTATAGTGATAACTACTTTTGCCTGGGTCCGGACCTCAAAGCCAACCCGGATTTTGAAGAAACAGATGAAGAATGCTGGGAAAAGATCAGAGAAGGCACGGCCATCAGAGAGATTCCCTGCCGGTTCGGTCGCTGGAAGATACCTGGTGAACCTAAAGTTATCCTGGTAAGAGCCGGGGAGAAATACAACAAAGATCAACTTCTCTACAGCTTATGGGAAGATTACGGTGTAGATTCCATTGCCGGTGGATGGGATTACATCGAGCCGGTTATGTTCAGCTATGCCTGCGGGGAGGTTATTGAAACTATCTATAATCTGCTGGCAAAGCCTAAAGGTATTCCGGTTGCTGCCCAGTTTCATGAATGGATGACAGGAGCAGGTCTCCTCTATCTGAAAAAGATGGTGCCGGAGATCGGTGCCGTCTTTACTACACATGCCACAATCTTAGGAAGAACCCTTGCCGGAAGTGGAGTGGATATTTATTCTACCATGGAAAATATCTCTCCCCAGCGGGAGGCAAGTAACCATAATATTACGGCCAAATATTCAATGGAAGCAGTAGCGGCACGGGAGGCGGACTGTTTTACCACGGTCAGCGAAATAACTGCGTCCGAGGCGAAAAATTTTCTTGGCCGATACCCTGATATCATTACCCCCAACGGCATGGATTTAGATAACATCCCGGACTTGTCAGAGGATAGAGCGCCTGCATTAAGAGTCAGGGAAAAGTTGCTCGCCGCTGCTTCGAGATTCCTGGGCAAGGATATTCCGGCAAACACAAAGATTGTAAATATTTCCGGTCGTTACGAGTTCCGCAACAAGGGTATAGATATCTTTTTGAATGTCCTGGGACGTCTCGAAAAAACGATGACGGAAAACGAATCACTTCTGGCCTATCTCTTTGTACTTGGCGGTCACACGGATTTGATTCCTTCTCTTCATAGCGATTACGCAAGACCGGATACGGAGCATCCGCCGATTGCAACCCACAGGCTTTATTACGAGGCATCCGATCCTATCCTCGAAACCTGCAGCAGAGTAGGGCTAAGGAACATGCCGCAGAACAGAGTCAATGTCGTCTTTATACCGGCATATTTGACCGGTCATAACGGTCTTATCAACATGACTTATTACGAAGCTCTTTCCGGATGCGATCTGGGAGTTTTCCCATCTTACTACGAACCATGGGGGTATACGCCTCTCGAAAGTGCTGCCCACGCAGTGCCTACTATTACAACCGATCAGGCCGGTTTTGGGCTGTTTGTCCTCTCCACTATCGGTGAAAATGGCGGTGTTATTCTTCTTCCGCGTAAAGGGCAGGAAATCAGTGCCATCGAAGACAACCTGTACAGAATTTTAAAAGATTTTCTTACTTGGTCGGAAGCAGAGATGCTTGAAAGACGGAAAATGGCCCGGCATGTCGCTCTGCGGACAAACTGGAAGGACTTCTTCAATGCCTATCTGGAAGCGTACGACAAAGCATTGGCAGTAGCCCGTATCCGTGTTGAAAAGCTTGTCCCCCTAGATTACAGGGAGGATAGGCTCTCCGTGCCCATTGCTGTATCAACACAGCCCCATTTCCGCATGTTTACCGCTGTAGCCAATCTTCCTGCGAAGATTGAGCGATTGAGGGAACTGGCCTACAACCTATGGTGGACATGGAATCCAGAAGCCCTTGATTTGTTTGCTTTACTCGATCCGAGGGAATGGACTGAGACAGGGAATAACCCGGTCAGGATGCTCGAGACAGTATCTCCGGAGCGGTTGCTGGTGATATCGACAAATCCAAGCTATATGCACCTCTATAACGAGGTTATGCAAAACTTTGACGATTATATGAACGAAAATTCCAACTGTGTGAAGATTGAAATCTCCGAGGCAATCAAATGGCCGTCACCGATAGCCTATTTTTCTACAGAATACGGCCTTCATGAGAGCATCCCGATCTATTCCGGTGGGCTGGGTGTCCTCTCCGGTGATCACTTAAAAACTGCCAGTGATTTTCGTATCCCTCTTGTTGGTGTCGGTCTGCTCTATAAGAACGGGTATTTTAAACAGGTCATTGATAACAATGGGATACAGATGGCGGACTATCCGGAGAATGACTTTTCCAATATGCCTGTCCATATCGTACAGGACGACAGGGGAAATGAGGTTCAGATCTCCCTTGAGCTACCGGGGCGCACCCTTTTTGCCAATATATGGGAGGCCCGTGTGGGACATGTTTCACTGTACCTCATGGACACAGATGTACCCAGAAATACTGCTCAGGACAGAAAGATAACGGAACGTCTTTACTGTGCTGACCAGAGAACCAGGATAGAACAGGAGCTCCTCCTCGGCGCCGGTGGTGTCAGGTTGTTAAAAAAACTGGGGATCAAACCATGCATCTATCATATCAACGAGGGGCATTCTGCTTTTCTCCTGTTTGAACGTATCGTAACTCTGATGACGAACAAAGGGTTTTCTTTTGAAGAGGCCTGTGAAGTTGTACGGAGCCGCACTGTTTTTACCACTCACACGCCGGTTGAGGCAGGGAACGAAAGATTCAGCAGGGAGTTGATGGAGTATTACTTCACGATCTTTGTCAAACGTACCGGTATTTCCTGGTCGCAATTCTGGGAGTTGGGGCGAAAGGAAAGCGGCGATGATAAGCCTTTCTTTATGACCGTTCTCGCTCTCAAGCTTACCCATATGAACAATGCGGTAAGCCGGATTCATGGGCAGGTATCACGCCGTATGTGGCGTGATGTGTGGAAGGGCTTTCACGAGACTGATATTCCTATTCGTTACATAACCAATGGCGTTCATTGGATGTCCTATATTGCACCGAGGATGAAAGAATTACTAGAGGCCTATATGGGGGGGGAATGTGGGACAATGATCTCTGATCCAGAGATATGGGCAAAAATCCAGGATATACCTGACGAGTTGTTGTGGCGCACGAGATATGAAGTAAAGCAGAAAACTATAGAGTTTTTAAGTGATTATATCTCCAAAAACTGGAAAAAATTCGGTTACACGAAGATGTGGAGGGAAGAGATAATTTCCAAGATCAGTCCAGCCTCCTTGTTGATTGGGTTTGCCAGACGATTCGCTCCTTACAAGCGTGCCGATCTTCTGCTGTCTGATTTAGATCGGCTGGACAGGCTTTTAAATCATCCGACTCGCCCCGTTCATGTAATCTTCGCGGGGAAGGCCCATCCGAACGATGAGATGGGGAAAGCTCTAATCAAAAAGGTTATTGATGTTTGTAAGGATGAGAGCTTCAGAGGAAAGATCTTCTTTATCGAGGATTATGATATCCGCGTTGCCCGACATCTTGTCCAGGGGGTTGATGTCTGGCTTAATACTCCCCGCAGGCCTTACGAGGCGAGCGGTACCAGTGGCATAAAGGCCGCATGTAATGGGGTGCTTAATCTTAGTGTGGCCGATGGGTGGTGGGCTGAAGGTTACGATGGGACTAATGGCTGGACAATTGGACCTTTGGAGAGGGGGGGCGAAGATACGTCATATACCGATGAGGAAGACAGCGGATCGCTATATTCACTCCTCGAAAATTCCGTGGTTCCTATATTCTACGACAGGGAGGTGTCGGGACTGCCCGACAAGTGGATAAGTATGATTAAGAGGTCAATGCAGACCCTGGTGCCGAAGTTCACTTCTGAAAGGATGCTCCTCCAGTATTACCAGGAGATGTACCTGCCCACAGTGAGGAGGGCAAACAAGTTAAGCGCGGATTCTTATAAACTGGCCAGGGAACTTGCCGAGTGGAAGCGTAAAATCCCCATGCGTTTTTCTTCTCTTAAGATATTGGGTGTCATCATCGAAGGGATACATGGGAGTACCGTTCTTGTAGATCAGCCTTTGATTGTCGAGGTAAAGATTGACCCCGGCAAGCTGGAACCGGAAGAAATCTTTGTCGAAATGATGATAGGGAAAAAAGAAGGGCTCGAATTTATACGTAACCCGGAATATGTCCCCCTGAAAATTGCGGGGAGGGAATCAGGTGGAACTCTCACCTTTTCCGTCGAGCACGTTGTTAAGGAAAACGGGCCTTACTGCTACGGCATTCGGGTGATGCCTTACCATCAACAGGCTGCCTCCCAGCGTGAAGCAGGCTTTGTCCTCTGGGGGTAATCAGGGGGCGTTGTGGATGAATGAAGGAGATATTATGGACATTAAGGCTAAAGTGACTGAACTGGCCCAAAATGCGAGGAAGGCGTCTTTTACCCTGTCCCATATACCAGCGGATACGAAAAACGCAGCACTGCTTGCCATGGCGGAAGAGCTCACCAAACAAACCGATTATCTCATCGGGGAAAACATGAAAGATCTGGAGCATGCCAGACAGATAGGTCTCTCCGGGGCGATGATTGACAGGCTCACACTTAAAGAAACTACGATACAGGGGATTGCAAAGGGCTTGAGAGAAGTTGCCGCCCTGCCCGACCCGGTGGGAAAAGTGACCTCCATGTGGCGAAGGGCCAATGGCCTTGTTGTTGGAAGGATGAGGATCCCCCTGGGCGTTATCGGTATCATCTATGAGTCACGTCCAAATGTTACTGTAGACGCTGCTGCTCTTTGCCTGAAATCGGGAAATGCTGTTGTCCTAAGGGGTGGATCCGAGGCGATATATTCAAATATTGCTCTTGCCAACATACTTAAGGCCGTCCTGAAAAAAGTAGAGATTCCGGAAGCGGCTATCCAAATGATCCCGATAACTGATAGAGAAGCCGTTTATGAGATGCTGCAACTTGACGAATATATTGATGTGATCATCCCGAGAGGGGGAGAGGAACTTATCAGAACCGTAGTGAATCAGTCTAGGATCCCTGTTATCAAGCACTACAAAGGTGTTTGCCATATCTTCGTTGATGCCGGCGCCGATCTTGAGATGGCCGTGAAGATATGCATGAATGCGAAGACCCAGCGTCCAGGGGTCTGCAACGCAATGGAAACCCTTCTGATTCACCAGGATATTGCAGATAAGTTTCTGCCCGTGATGGCGCAGCATTTCCGGGAGGGTGGAGTTGCCCTGAGAGGATGTGAAAGGACAAGGGGCATACTGCCGGAGATTAAGGAGGCGACCGAGGAAGACTGGTACAGGGAATATCTTGGCCTTATACTGTCAATACGTATTGTGTGTGATATTGATGAGGCCATTGCCCATATCGAAAAGTACGGCTCCCTTCATACAGAGGCTATTATCACCCGCGACTATTACAATTCACAGCGTTTTCTAAATGAAGTCAACTCCTCTACGGTTTTAGTTAATGCTTCCACACGCTTCAGCGACGGCTTCGAATTAGGACTTGGGGCGGAAATAGGCATAAGTACAACAAAACTACACGCATTCGGCCCCATGGGACTGGAGGAGTTGACAACTACCAAGTTTATCATTTACGGAAACGGGCAGGTAAGAACATGAAATTAGGGTTATTTGGAGGTACCTTTGATCCGATACACCTGGGTCACATGAGGTGTGCTGAAGAGATCCGGGAAATATTTGATCTGGACAGAATCATTTTTATTCCCGCTTCAAGACCGCCTCACAAAACAAATGCCTGTATCACTTCTTTTTACCATCGTGAACGTATGATAAAGCTTGCCATTGAGGGGAATCGTGTATTTTCTTTTTCTGATGTGGAAAATCAGCGAGTGGGCAAATCTTTTTCAGTAGAAACCATTCATTACTTTCTGAAAAGATCCTCAGAAAAATCTAAGTTATTCTTTATTCTTGGGCAAGATGTCTTTTGTCAGATCAAGACATGGAAAGATTGGAAAGAACTCTTGCTGTTATGCAATTTTGTAGTTATGAGGAGATCTGGCTACACAAGCATAAGGTTATCAGAGGCCATACCGGCTGATTTTGCCTCCCAATTTACATACGACGAAACTTTGCAAGGGTTCAGAGGGCCTACTAAGTGCTTTATATTTATACGGGAGGTTACTCTCCTGACTATATCGGCAAGCGATATCAGGCAAAGGCTGCAAGAAGGGCAATCCATTAAATATCTCGTTCCTGATGCTGTCCATCGTTATATCTTCCGAAATTCTCTGTACGGAGTATAATATTCTGCCACTTAAATTGCTCCTAAAAGGTAGGAAGTAATATAAGTATAACATTTAAATATATTATAATAATTGTTCGACTCTTCTCAATAGAGGGTGTCTTGGCAAAGCCATAAAAGGACTGTGGACGATTCGATAAGAAAGATATTAAAATTAACTGGAAGACGCCTATAGCCCTTAATGGCCAAGAACTTACGAGGCATGTTTTCTGTATGAGATCAGTAAAAAACTTGGCCCGCTTGATAATATATTTTGAATAATATCTATTTTAGTACTTGACTTTTAGAATCATAAGGATTATATAACGCGGATACATTGAATTCATTACTTTGGATGCTTCATGAATGTAATGCCTGTTATTTCAGTGCTGGCGTAAATTGTTCTTGACAGAAAAGAAGATTTGGTTTAGTAATGTAATCAGGCTCATTTCTGATTGGTTCTTTGAAAATTGAATAGTGGGATAATTGATTTGTGGGTTTTTCGTCAGTTAAAAAAAGTATGGAGAGAATCTCCTAAAGAAGTATTAAAACTGGAGAGTTTGATCCTGGCTCAGAACAAACGCTGGCGGCGTGCCTAACACATGCAAGTCGTACGAGAAAGTTCGCTTCGGCGGATGAGTAAAGTGGCGCACGGGTGAGTAACGCGTGGATAATCTGCCCTTTAGTTGGGAATAACCCATCGAAAGGTGGGCTAATACCGAATAATACTGTTTCTGCTTCGGGAGAACAGTCAAAGAGGACCTCTGTTTACAAGTTCTTGCTGAAGGATGAGTCCGCGTACCATTAGCTGGTTGGTAGGGTAATGGCCTACCAAGGCGACGATGGTTAGCTGGTCTGAGAGGATGATCAGCCACACTGGAACTGAGACACGGTCCAGACTCCTACGGGAGGCAGCAGTGAGGAATATTGCGCAATGGGGGAAACCCTGACGCAGCAACGCCGCGTGAGTGAGAAAGGTTTTCGAATCGTAAAGCTCTGTCGGGTGGAAAGAAACGTATGGAGGCGAATAACTTTCATGCTTGACGGTACCACCAGAGGAAGCACCGGCTAACTCCGTGCCAGCAGCCGCGGTAATACGGGGGGTGCAAGCGTTGTTCGGAATCATTGGGCGTAAAGAGCGTGTAGGCGGTTGGATAAGTCAGATGTGAAATCCCTCGGCTCAACCGAGGAAGTGCATTTGAAACTGTTCAGCTTGAGTAGGGGAGAGGAAAGTGGAATTCCTGGTGTAGAGGTGAAATTCGTAGATATCAGGAGGAACACCGGTGGCGAAGGCGACTTTCTGGCCCTATACTGACGCTGAGACGCGAGAGCGTGGGGAGCAAACAGGATTAGATACCCTGGTAGTCCACGCCGTAAACGATGTTCACTAGGTGTTGGGGGTATTGACCCCCTCAGTGTCGAAGCTAACGCATTAAGTGAACCGCCTGGGGAGTACGGTCGCAAGACTAAAACTCAAAGGAATTGACGGGGGCCCGCACAAGCGGTGGAGCATGTGGTTTAATTCGATGCAACGCGAAGAACCTTACCTGGGCTTGACATTCCGGGAATCCTCTGGAAACAGAGGAGTGCCTTTCGGGGAGCTTGGAAACAGGTGCTGCATGGCTGTCGTCAGCTCGTGTCGTGAGATGTTGGGTTAAGTCCCGCAACGAGCGCAACCCTTGTCTTTAATTGCCATCATTAAGTTGGGTACTTTAAAGAGACTGCCGGTGTTAAACCGGAGGAAGG
>Ga0265296_1003795_pt1 | contig 13673 bp, 13 predicted proteins | sample MunlanPumphouse1_FD_189073 | JGI IMG/M metagenome (GOLD analysis project Ga0265296, IMG submission 189073) | Groundwater microbial communities from a municipal landfill in Southern Ontario, Canada - Pumphouse #1 | ecosystem: Environmental > Aquatic > Deep subsurface > Groundwater | place... | reverse complement strand
GGGTGTGGGGTGAGTATGTGGCGTTATGAAGGAAAGACAATAGACATTGATATAGGCGGATCATTTCTTGATGGCATAGGTGACAGAATATATCTCTTTGATTCTGGAAGAGATTGTAAGGTGTGGGATGCCGATGAGTTAAGCTCTGGATCTAATGCCCCCGCTTATCCTTTGCCTTCTTACAGCCCTACGCCGTCCACCTCATGTCCAGCAAATTCATATTCCAACGGAGATAAGTGTACCTGCGTTTCTGGATACACAGCTAATTCTGCAAAAACTGGTTGCGAATTAGCTCCTACTCCTACCCCGTTGATATGTGGTGCCGGTCTTCTTGCAAAAAATGGTCAGTGTATTTCCTATAATCAAGACTGTATTAATACTTTTGGATCAAATATAGTTGGTTCGCTCGGTCCCAATAACAATAGTAGTTGTAATTGTGCATCAGGTTACCAGTGGAACACTACTCAAACAGCTTGCGTCAAAATAATTACGTCTCAATCAATGCCGGTTCCAATACAAGCCCAAAATGCACCAGCAGTAGTTTCTGCACCAAAGAAAGAATTTTTAATCGATGATGTCAAAATTAAAAACTATAATCTAGAATTATTAGGAGAGATTAATACATCAGCCGCTTTAAGAAAGTGTCCGTCTAAGGGTGATTGCGACGTGTTGAGATATTATGTTGAAGGAGTACGAGTAAAAATTATAGGTGATTACAATAATGCGGAGTGGTACAAGGTTATTGTTGTGGACACTCAACAGGAGGGGTGGATGCACTCTTCGGTAGTTAATAAGGTCACACTTCAGGAAGCTAAACCACAGCCGAATGAGCTAAAAGAAAATGATGCCAATATTTCTGAAAAAATCCCCGTAAGTGAAAAAACACAAAAAGAGGTGCCGTGGTATCAAAAAGTATTCGGTTTTTTCTCTAATCTTTTTAAATGAAAAATCGCATTTACATATTAGTAATAATATTTTTCATTTCTGTTGCATTAGGTCCAACGGATGTTTTAGCTCATCGCTCTGGGTGTCATCGGTGGCACTCCTGTCCTTCTGATAGTGGCTCGTATTCGTGTGGCGACGCGGGACATCCTTGTTCCTATCCAACCTATCCAGCGAGTGGTGGTGTAGTATATCCGCCGAGTGGATATTATAAAGATTGTTATGACTGTCCATTAAAAAAAGTTCCAAATAACGCCAACACTTCAGGAATCGGTTGGTCTTGTAATAGTGGCTATAAAAAAGTGGGAGATGTATGCAAAAAAGCCGTAGCGCCAACATTAGATGTCCCCCAAACAGCCACATCAATAACTTATACCCTTGCTAAGGGAATGCAGAACAATCAAGTCACTAAACTACAGCAGATTCTTGCTCGCTATCCTGAAATTTATCCAGAGGGTCTTATTACGGGATACTTTGGTCCTGCGACTGAACGAGCCGTTGGGCGGTTTCAAAAGAAGTATGGTTTAGAGCAAGTGGGATATGTTGGACTAAAAACAAGAGCAATGTTAAACTCACTATAATAAATTTATATGAACTCGCAGATAAAAAACATACTCTTGGGTATTGCCATCGGTGGGATTATTGTTATTGGCGGATATACACTCTTTAGTGATAAAGAGAACTCCAACTCAAACCGAGCAACTCCCAAACCATACATTCGAACTGATAATCCTAAAGAAACACGCTCTTTTCTCGATAGCGGAGAGGCAGATAAAGATTGTAGTGATTTTCGTACGCAATTCGAAGCTCAGTCATTTTTTGAGGCAAATGGCGGACCGTCCAATGACTCGCATAATCTTGATCGTGATGGTGATGGTCGCGCTTGCCAAAGTCTTCCATAATAGAGATTGTACCCGCTTCGCTTCTCTACACTCTACCGAAAAACAAAACCCCCAGTAGAGACTTTCTCTCATACTGGGTGGGGGGAGGAATGCCGAGCCGTCCGAGCGAAATCAAATAGAGGCCAGTCCCGCCGCCCTGCTCGTTGAGAGCAGAACCCAGCAAAAAAGTTTTCTTTTCCTTTTAGAAGAAAAAATCGGGCGCGCGCAAATCGGGAAAAGCGAAGAAAACTTTTTTGTGATGTGGCGAGCTTGTCGAGCAGTGGCGGGCTGGCTTCCTTAGTTCCGTTCAAAGTAGGTTCGTCCAAAGTTCAGAATATCCCACCAGATAGTACTTCCAATTTTTTCCGAGAGGAGATTATCATTTTCCCCAAACAATGTGTCCATTTATGTCGTGTTTTTCATAAATTTCTAAAACATCAGCGCAGAAATTCATTAATTCTTGATTTTTCTCACTTTTTGCCAATTCGTATAAACGAATAAACATCTTCTTCCCCGTTTCGGTCTGCTTCAAATTTTTTTGAAAAACTCAATAATGAGATTTTTTGTATCGCTCTTTTCGTTCCTGAAAAATTGATGTTAACATCCGCTTTTCTCTTAAATTTTTTGTCCTCAATAATATGAACAGTAAAATCTGAAATTCAAAAAGTAGTTCCCTTTTATCTGTTCCATATTTATTAGAAGTGTCTATCTCCTTTATTACAAAATCCCATTCGCGGTTTATTGATAATATGCTCATATTTTTTTTATTTTTTATCAGGCGATAACTTTATTCGCTCGGGCATGGCGGAATTTCCACCATATTCTCTTTTGCCGCATCCTCGCTTGCGTTATTGTATCCCATTTTGGGATTATACCACAATAGGATATATCATTGAAACACCCATGAGCAAGTCTATTTACTCAAAAGAATACAAAGAAATAATTAAACGCTTGAAAGGGGCGCGTATTGAGGCTGGGCTTACCCAACAAGAGGTCGCCAACAAACTCGGCAAGCCGCAGTCATATATCTCAAAAATAGAGTCCGGTGAAAGACGGCTTGATGTAGCCGAGATGAAGAAATTCACAGAGATATACAAAAAACCGTCCTCATATTTTTTATAATATATGTTAGTACAAAAATTCGATAATTTTTTACAATCAGTTGATCTTAAATCCTATCGCGACAAGCATAGGCCTATTAAGATTGTAGAGATGGATTTACCTAAAGAAGTTCAAGCCATCAATATGCTTTACAAAGTATATTGGGACCAAAAGAAATTTTTGTCTTTTGAAGATTTTTATAAAGAGTACTTAAATTCACAAAAAGCAGAAATCGAATCTTTTAGACAAAAAATAACAATGTGCAAGGATTGTTTTTATCGTGGACTTCCTGCAAGAATTTATAGAACATGGGCAAGCATTATTACTCAAATACACGCCGGTTATGTAGCGGAGTCAGTTTTCGGTGAAGGTACGGTTGTAATGTCAGGAGAGCTTGACCATCAAGGAGTTGATTTTCAAGTTAGATATAAAGGAAAAATTTTAAACTACCAAGTTAAAAAGAAATCATTTAGTGGAGAAGTGAGGCGTGGTAAGGGTGGAGTTAAAAATAAAATAGAAGGGCAATTTATCGATATTAATTACGAAGTTCCAAGTAGTGATTATTTCGAAAACCCAAAGAAAAAGGATGGCGAATATAAACTCCCGTACAAAAGATTTCAAGAAAACAAAGAATTGAAAAGATTCTCGAATGGTTTTGTCGTTTTTGCTCCTTATGCTTTTGAGCAAAAGAAAAAAGAAATAGACGAAGCTCTAAAATAATTTTGCAATCAGTTTTTTATCATCTACCATTTTTTCTGCTAATCTTACATAATCTGGATTGATCTCAAAGCCAATATACGATTGTCCCAATTCTTTTGCCGCCGCACACTCCGAGCCGGTACCGACAAAAGGTACCAATATAACGCCATCCTTTTGGGGCATAGCAGATTTTATCAATTTTTTAGATAGTTCAAGTGGTTTTTGTGTTGGGTGCTTCATTATTTCATGCCCATCATGATTTTTTAGCTGTCGTGGTTCGCAAACAAAATCACAGGTTTTACACAAAAACCATCTCTCAATCATTCCGGCTCCACCAGCAAGAGCGGGGATTTTGATAACATCTCTCGGTAGAGCTCCGCTCTCGTGGGCTTTATAAACGGTTTCTAAACCACTACTACTAAATCTCCCTAGTGTTCCTTTTCTTACCTTTCCAGCGGCTCCGTTTAGAAAGCCATCAGTATATGGCTCTCTAACTTCGTCTCTGTTGAAAACTGGCTTGTCTTTCCACGCGCAAATTATAGCTTCGTGGCTTCGTTGCCAGAAATTGAGCGAAGCAACATTTTTGTTCGTATAGTGCCAAATCAACCATCGTTTTTGTATCGGAATTTCAATTGAAAGATACGCCAAAATTTCACTAAAACCATAAATAAACATTGTTCCATTTGGTTTTAAAATTCTTATACTTTCGTCTATCCAACTTTTACACCACTCTACATATTCTCCAAGTTCTCGTTTATCTATGTTATTTCCAAAATCTTTACCGATATTATAAGGCGGATCAATTATGATTACATCGCAACTTTCATCAGGAAGTTTCCTTAATTCTTGAACAGCATCTCCTAAAATTATTTTATTGAGTGGTAATTTTCTTTCCTTTCTTACCCCTTTCGTTATTGTAATTTTTTCCGCCTGTAATTCTTGCTCATTTTTTATAACATCAATAACAACGCCTTGAATTTTAATATCGCGATCTTTTCTTATGATAATCGGCTCAAAAGTTTTATTTGCTGGTTGCAAACGAATATGTCCGCGCTCGCGATAGTATTTTTTAAGAGTTGCTTCGTGATTATCAATAAGTGCCACAACTTTTTGTCCGTTCTCCGCTGTTTCTTGTTGCTTCACTAAAACAATATCGCCATCGTTTATGTTCTCATCAATCATGCTGTTGCCAACTACGCGGAGAGCGTAAAGATTGCCGGTGTTAGGCAATATATTTTTTGGAACGGCAATAAATTCATTTTCCTGAATTGCTTCAATTGGTTGTCCTGCGGCAATAGTTCCTAAAAGCGGAATTTTGACCATCGGTTTTTTAGAAGCAACACTAATAGTACGGGCTTTATTTTCTATATTACCTAAATAACCACCTTCCTTGAGTTTTGAGATATGAAAATGAATAGTTGAAACAGAGGCGAGTTTAAGTCGTTTTCTAATTTCCTCAAACGAAGGAGGGTATCCTTTCTTTTGCGAATAATTCTCTACGAAATCAAGGATCTCTTTTTGGCGTTTTGTGAGCATATAGATTTGACTTGTTTACTATACATCAATTATAATAGAACAAAAGTAGAAAATCAAAGTGGAATTATCCTCAATTAACATCTAACCAAAATATCTATGACAAAATACGAAACAACAATAAAATATGATAAGTGTGTTTTCTACGAAATAGTCGCCGGAAATATTAAAACGCCAGTCACGACAGTTAAGATTTGCAATATCTAACGAAGTTCATATTATTTAATATCCCATTTAAATAAACGTTCGGGGATATTGCCAATGTCTTTAATCTTCAATTTTACATATACCGACATTGGATCAATCGCATTAAATACCAACACTCCTTCTCTATGATGACCACCTGACCCCGAACCCTCCCAAGCCACTGGTTCGTACTCGTTATTTTTATCATCAATCAACACGGCAACTTTAGTCATATCCTGACCTAACTCCAGAGAATGCGTATCAAGAACAACGTCAAATTTCCATTCTGTAGTTTTTGGCAAAAGTTCTAAGGGAGTAACTTTGACCGTGACCGTCCCCTGGGTATCAATTTTTGGTTCCAAATTGCCACTGGAAAAGTCCCGTACTTGCGCAGGGCTATTTACATCGGTAATGTTTTTGTTGTTTTTGAAAAAATATAATATTCCAAAAACAATGACTGCCGCAAGCGCTATTAACAATAATATTTTCTTTGTATTCATACCTATTTTTTTCCGCCAAAGGCGGATCCGCCTCGGGCGGAAAATTTAATAATCTGATTGCTGATGTATAAGATTCCCAAAAAGTTAAAAAACAATCCCACCCAGAAAAGTCGCGTTTGATACTGGGCCACAAAAGTAACTATTCCCGCCACACCGAGAATGGGAAGCAGATTGGCAAAATAATGAGTACAGCAAGAAATCATCGCGGCGGTAGACGTTGTGCCCGTTACTCCCAAAATCTTACCGCTTCCTTGACCGCTTTTTATGAGATTTTTTAAATATGTATACAGTCCGATTTGAATGCCAAAGCCAACAGCCAAACTAACTATGAAGTACCAAAAGGAAAAAAACTGATTTTGAACAAAGCTCCATCCAGACACCAACGAAAGAATGGTAAAATAAACGCCAAGCAAAATTACACTTGCTAATCCTCCATAAATAATTGATTTTAGGATAATTTTGTTAAACATAGTTGATTAATTCTTCTTACTTGTTATAGAAAACGCCCCACGGAATTTAGTAATGATAAATTCCAGACGAGCCAAGCGCATTGCATACAAGGTTAAAATTTTAATTCTGTTTTTATTATCCCAACCACTTCCGTAACTTTGGAAATTTTGAACAAATTGGCAGATTGGAACACCAATTTTCCAAACCCCACACTCGTCCCGCGCGCTCGCTCGCAAGCGCTAACAACGCGAATATATAAATAATATGTTCATCAACTAAAAAAGAATGCGGGTTGGGATATGGAAACTGAAGAATTGGCAAGTAAAAGAGAAACATAAGTATCGATCCAAAGACAGAACTTAATCGGACAAATATTCCAAGAATAAGGGCTGCGCCCAAAAGCGTAAGCCCCCATTCAGTCACAAAGTTTGTGAATGGCAATAAATCCGGTGTCGCAAGCCGCTGGTAAAAGTCCACAAATGTTTTTGCGCCTTTCAGATAACCGGCCGAGGACCATACGGGATCAAGTACTTTTGTAATACCCGCCCAAAAGAAAAGCCAGCCCAAACTTACGCGGAGAAGAAACATTGATATTTTTTGAAATTGGGTCATACGATTACTGAAAATTAATTTTAATTCTATCACTTTCTCAAGCGCGATTCTACTCGCATCAAAAGCGCCACGTACAAATCGCTTCGCGATTATACGGAATAAGCCGCATTTAGGTTTTTAATTTGGGCTCGATTCTTTTTAATAATACGGCATTCGTCGCTACAATAATTGATGATGCCGACATTAAAAGGGCCGCGATTTCCGGACGCAGTGACCAACCTAATGAATTATAAAATACTCCGGCCGCAACAGGAATAGCTAACACATTATATATAGCAGCCCAGAAAAGATTTTGTTTCATTTTAACAACGGTGGCTTTGCTCAAACGAATAGCAGCCACAATATCATAAGGGTCTGATTTCATCAGCACAATATTTCCGGTTTCTATCGCCACATCAGTGCCGGCGCCAATGGCAATACCGATATCCGCTTGCGCCAAGGCCGGAGCATCATTAATTCCATCCCCAACCATGGCCACAAATTTTCCTTCGCTCTGAAGTTTTTTTACCCAATTCGCTTTTTCTGCAGGCAAAACTTCGGCAAATACGCGATCAATACCCAATTCCCGTCCAACCGCTTCCCCTGTCCGTTGGTTGTCTCCTGTTATCATAATGGTTTCAACACCTATTCTTTTTAATTCATTAATAGTTTTTTTTGAATTTTCGCGCGCTGTATCCGCCACCGCCACGGCGCCGACAATATCGTTATCCAAAGCAAGAAGCATCGCCGTCTTGCCTTCATTTTGCAATCGTTCCATTTCTTTACGCATTTCAATATCAAGATTTATTTTATGAACTTCCATAAGGCGTTCATTACCTAAAAGTACAAGGTGATCACTATTTGCAAGTTTGCCTTCTAATCCATAACCAGGATTAACTTTAAAATCACTAACATCGGATTTTTGAACGCGCATCGTTTCGGCTTCACGTTGTATTGCCGTATCCAGCGGATGCGAAGATTGTTTTCCCAAAGAGGCAGCTAATCCCAAAATAAATCCTTTTACTCCATGTCCCGCTATGGCTTCAAATTTTAAAACTGACAAAAATTCAATGCCTTCGCTGGAAGCTTTGTCTGTAATCGCTTTCGCCATCGGATGTTCAGATTGTTTTTCTATAGAAGCGGCGATTTGAAGAATTCGCGTTTGGATTTCTTTATCTTTTTTCTCCAGAAATGAAACTATGTCTGTGACTTCCGGTTTGCCTCTCGTAAGCGTCCCTGTTTTATCAAGAATCATAGCATTAATTTTTGATGTCTTTTCTAATGTAGTTGCATCTTTAATGAGAATATTATGCTTTGCTCCAATACCGGTGCCTACGGCAACAGCCGTAGGAGTTGCAAGACCCAATGCGTCCGGACAAGCAATTACCACTGTGGAAACTGCAAAGGTAAGAGCAGTGATGAGCGTTGCTCCCGCGCCTAAATACCACCCGAAGAAGGCAATAAGTCCAGAACCAATTGCTACAATAACCAGCCAACCAGCCGCTTTGTCTGCAATACGTTGTCCGGGCGCTTTGGAATTTTGCGCCGTTTCCACCATTTTGATAATTTGCGCGAGAACCGTATCGCTTCCCACTTTTATCGCTTTGAATTTTATTGAACCGTTCTGATTAATAGACCCACCGACGACACTCCCCCCTAATTTTTTATGTACCGGAAGCGACTCTCCTGTAACCAATGATTCATCAATATATGTCTCACCCTCAGTCACTTCGCCATCTACCGGAATTTTATTGCCAGGCTTAATAAAAACAATGTCCCCTTTAATAATTTCTGCGCTAGGAATAGTTATCTCTTTGCCGTCGCGAACAACAACAGCTTGAGGTGGAACAAGATCAAAAAGAGCGCGTAGCGCGTCCGAAGTGCCTCTGCGTGATTTCATTTCCATCCAATGACCAAACAAGACGAATGTAACAAGCAAGGCCGCTGCTTCATAAAAAGTCTCGCTATTCGGCCGAATAAAAGTAAGAAGCACGCTAAAAAGATACGCGGCCAAAACGCCTGTTGCGACTAGTACGGCCATATTAAGTTTGCGCGCTTTGAGTGAATAATATGTACCAGTAATGAAGATTGATCCAGCCCAAAAAACTATCGGAGTAGTGAGAATTAAAAGTAGCCAGTTAATTGGAATTGGAGTCGGTAAACTCAATTTTCCGCCAAAGGCGGATCCGCCTATGGCGGAAAAAATACTATCACCAACTGGTGAATACAAAAAAATCGGGATAGCAAGTAAGAAGGAAATGAAAAATCTTTTTCGCATATCTTTCTCCATAGCTTTGGCCATTTGAGGATTGGTCATGGCCATTTCATGATCAGCGTGACTAATTTTTTGCATATTATGATCCGCATGATTCTCTGTATTCCTTTTTGACTTGCCCGCCGTAGCTTTAGCAGGGACGGGGATCAACTCCATCCCGCACGCTGGGCACCTGCCAGGCTCATTTTTCCTGACCTGCGGATGCATCGGGCAAGTATATATTATCCCTCCTTCTTTTTGTGTTGAATTATGATTGTGTTCCATTTTATTATTAAAAAATTCAAAAAATAATTCTCTTTTTGATTATCTAACCGATTTATATCCGCAGGGAATCCCTTTCTTGGATAAAACGATCTGCCATAATTGATTTTTTCTGGCGCGAAATGACCCAGCGCAGGATAATAAATAATATCTCCACATCCTGTAAAATCTGTCATCATAATTTGATTTTATTCTGTCCCAGTTGTCTTCAAAATTTTTATGCCAAGCCATAAGCGTCTTATCATAGTCGGCTCCAAAATTATGCCAATCTTCCACCACAAACAGCCCTTCAATGGATTTCCCAATTTGCTTTATAGAAGGAAGCATGGAATTTGGAAATATATACTTTTCAGTCCACAAGTCGGTTGCTCTGACGGAGCGATTACCGCCTATCGTGTGCAATAAAAATAAACCATCATCTTTAAGAGCATTGTGCACGACCTTCATAAAGGTACGGTAGTTCTTTACTCCGACATGTTCAAACATTCCCAAGGACACAATATGGTCAAATTTTCTTTGCCCTTCTGAAGCTTTATGCGAAGGGGGGTCACTGACATCGCGATAATCTTGCAGTCGAGTTTCCACCGGAAGATTTTTGTATAATTTATCGGCCAATTCTTTTTGCTCTTTTGAAACCGTAATTCCTAACGCGTTTGCGCCGTATTTTTCAGCGGCATAGCCGATAAAACTTCCCCAGCCGGAACCGATATCAAGTATTCTCTGTCCGGATTTGAGTCCGATTTTTCTGCAAACAAGATCCAATTTCGCCTCCTGAGCTTCGTTTAGATCTTTTGCGTCCTGCCAGTAGCCGCAGGTATATGTGAGGCGTTTATCAAGCATGGCGCGGTACAAGTCGTTGCCAATGTCATAGTGTTTTTCTCCTATTTCAAAGGCCTTTGATTTTCTCCCTGTATTTAAGACAAAATTCCAGGCAAGTTTAAATAATATACTCCAATTTTTCTTAATTTTCTTATCAAGTTCGGCCTCAAGGACTTTATGGAAAAACTGGTCAAGACGTTCGCAATCCCACCAGCCGTCCATATAGGACTCGCCGAGCCCTAACGCTCCTTCCCGCAATACACGGCCATAAAAATCCTCGTTATGTATTTGCGGGTCATATACATCACTTCCGTTTATTGTGATACCCGTGCCTTCAAGCAACGACTTTATAATTTCTTTTTCTTTTTTCATATTATTGAATACATCATTTATTGAATAATTTTAGCACATTTTACCATTTGTTTTAATCGTCTTTTTTAAACATATGCGTTAAAGACAAAGCAACAATGGTGGATAAAATGAAAACCCATATCGCGCCCAAATAGATATCAAACGTTTCAGCTCCACTTTTATTGTTGGCCGCTAAAATAAACAGGAGACTAAAAAAGCCCGCTAAGATGAAAGAAATTATAAAGAATTTTTTAGATTTATTATTTTTCATAAATGTTTTCCGCCTCCATCGGAGGTCAATCCTCCTTTGGAGGAAAAGGCGGATCCGCCTCCGGCGGAAAATTTATATCGTTTTAAAAGCAAGGTGTTTAAAGTTACCGAAACAGAGCTAAGAGCCATAAATAAGGCGGCTAATTCCGGACTGACCAAGAACTTAAACCACGGATATAATACGCCAGCAGCCAGAGGCACGCCAAGCGCGTTATAGACAAATGCCCAGAAAAGATTTTCTTTTATCTTTCTCATCGTTTTCTTGCTCAAATCAAAGGCATTGATAATATCTCTTAAATCTTCTTTCACTAACACTATCTGTCCTGCCTCCTTGGCGATATCGGAACCGCTCCCAATGGCAATGCCGACATCCGCTTGGGTTAAGGCCGGCGCGTCGTTGATGCCATCGCCGACCATGGCAACTACCTTTCCTTGTTCTTGCAGTTTTTTAACCTCTAACGCTTTGTTTTCCGGCAATACTCCGGCTAATACATTTTGAATGCCTATCTGCTTGGCGATGGCTTGAGCGGTACGTAAATTATCGCCTGTCAGCATCAGCACTTCAAATCCCATTTTTTGTAAAGTCAAAACTGCCGCGGCTGAATTTTCTTTTAATGTATCAGCCACTGCAATTACTCCTTCAATTGTTCCGTTCACAGCCACAATCATTGCTGTTTTGCCATCTTCTTCAAGTTTTTGCATCTTCTTTTCAATAGAATCACTCAAGGCAACTTTTTGAATACTCATTAACTGACGATTGCCTAAATAAATTTTATTCCCGTCAATCAGCGCTTCAATCCCATGACCCGGGATTGCTTGGAAACGATCAATTGGACTAAGGGTGAGATTTTTTTCCAAAGCATTTTTAACCATGGCCTCGCCTAAAGGATGCTCGGAACCTTTTTCAGCCGAAGCGGCTATTTGCAATATTTGATTGGCATCTAATGATCCGACATTCAGTATATCCGTCACAGCGGGCTTACCTTTGGTTAAAGTTCCGGTTTTATCCAAAACTACCGTGTTAACTTTTGACGCGCGTTCCAAGGCATCACCTCCTTTTATCAAAATGCCATGTTCAGCGCCTTTAGCTGTACCAGCCGCGATAGCGCTTGGGGTAGCCAATCCCACGGCGCAAGGACAGGAAATAATCAATACTGTTATGCTCAATAGTACGGCAAAAACTGAAATTGGCACCGAAGATAAGGAAATACTGGAAAGCAAAAATTGGCTTCCGGGAGTAAAGAAAATATCATATCCAATAAAAAACCAAAATAAAAAGACGAGCAAAGCCAGAATATGGATAACCAAAATAAAATTACCAGAAACCTTGTCGGCCAGTTTTTGGATTTTCGGTTTGGCCAGCTGAGCATCTTCAATAAATTTAATAATTTGAGAAAGCATGGTGTCTTTGCCAATCTTTGTCGCCTCAAATTGGATAAGACCGGTCAAATTAATAGTGGCGCCGATAACTGTGTCATTTTCCTTTTTTTCAACTGGAATACTTTCTCCGGTAATCATTGATTCATCCACGGCCGAATAACCAGATCGAATAATGCCGTCCACGGGAAATTTTTCCCCCGGCTTCACCACAATCAAATCGCCAACAATAATCTCTTCTATGGAAATTTCTTGTTCAATTCCATTTCGAATTACTCTGGCGGTTTTTACTTTCAATCCCATTAATTTTTTAATCGCTTCGGACGCTTTTCCTCTGGTTAAGACCTCAAGATATCGCCCAAGAACAAGAAAGGCGATCAAAAGCGCCGCTGTTTCAAAAAAGGCTACCTCTCCGCCACCAAAACCAAGGTTTGGAAAAAGCGTATTAACCGCGCCAAGAAGATAGGCCGCGCCAGTGCCTGTTGCGACCAAAAGATTCATATCAGTGAAACCATGTTTTAATCCGCGGTAGGTGCCGACAAAAAATTGCCGGCCGGGACCAAACATTAAGGGCGTGGTCAAAAGCCACAATATATAGCTGTTTGCCAAAAATGCCGGCACAAATGAGCTCAAAATCCAATATTCTTGAAATGTTCCAAGCATAATCGGAATAGCCACCAGCCAGGCAAAAATTGTGTAATTCCTCTGCTGTTTGATCTCTTTTTGATATGAGCGGTTTTCTTCCTCTAAATCTCTTCCTATTGCGGAAGTAATTTTATATCCCAACGCGTCAGTAATGCTTTTTCCAATAGCTTCAATAGTGGTAATATTTTCATCAAATGAAACCGTGCCTTTCTGCAACGCAAAGTTGACCGTAAGAGATTTTACTCCCGGCAGAGTTTTTGAGAGGTTCTCAATATTGATGGCGCAACTGGCGCAATGCATACCTTGTATTTTAAAATCTTCTTTTTTCATATTATATTTTCCCCTCCTTTCGGAGTTTAATAATATTTGACCTACTTATAGGATATACCCCCACACCCCATTTGTCAAATTAGGACTTGTAGATAACCCCATATTACATTTTAATTTTACGCCAAGTAAAATGTTCATAAACACTCGACCAGAAGAAACCGAAACTTAACGCGAATAATAATTCTTCCAAAGGAATACCAAAAATCAAAATCCCTGAAATTGCATTCAAATTCCATACCCGTTCCACATATCCGGGATACATAGCGATGAGCGTAAGAAAATAGACGAAATAAATCCCTAAAAATATAAAAGCGCTTACAAACATTTTCTTTTTTAGATCGGGACGGCAATACCAAGTGGCGATTCCTCCGATAATCATTGCAATAATCGCGGAATGAAGCGGATTGAGCGTGGTTATCAAAAGAAGAGCGGCGAGAGCCACCGGGGCGGAAATAATCGCAA
>Ga0265296_1003794_pt1 | contig 13677 bp, 11 predicted proteins | sample MunlanPumphouse1_FD_189073 | JGI IMG/M metagenome (GOLD analysis project Ga0265296, IMG submission 189073) | Groundwater microbial communities from a municipal landfill in Southern Ontario, Canada - Pumphouse #1 | ecosystem: Environmental > Aquatic > Deep subsurface > Groundwater | place... | reverse complement strand
AAGCTTCTTCATAAATAAAAATGCCGTGCCCTGATACAGCTTCTCAACTCCCTGCTCTGACAGAGAAATGGTCTCCACCGGATAATGCCACAAATCCATATCTTCATCAAAGGAAAACGCCATCCTCAGATTAAGGAACTCGTCTTTAACAGAAAATTCATTTAAGGCATTATGCATACCTTTATCCTTTATGAAAAGAGATTTACCCCGCCCCTCATGATTAAAACTCGGGCAAGAGGAGCGGGGTTTATTTCCTGCATGCACTGTGGCATATGGAGAACCTAAAAAAGAGAGATTAAATTCTATCGCAAATATGCCGGCGTACCTGCCCTCGAGCAAGTAATCAACCCTTATCCCTGATTTTTTGTCCGCCCCGGCGGATCCCCGAAATAAAACAGTCTTGTCAATTTTTACCCGACAGCCTGAAGCAATTCCTTCCCTTGACAGCCTGACGCCTGTGTCCCCCTTCTTTTTAATCTGCTCCAGATGATAAGGACTGCCGATAAAGTCGCCCTTTTCATCGTATTCCGACCTTACCAAGTCATCAAGCTTTATATTATAATCGAAAAAATGGTCCAGCAGCGACATTCTTCTGTAATTATCATATACAAGGCAATCCAAAAGGCCTTCCTCTTTAACAAAAAATCTGTCGTGAATTGTCTTTGTTTCTCCTGCATCATTTTGTGTTGTCTCTAATATTTTGGAATGATATGCCTCCGGCCTGCGGGTGAGTATATCAAGCGTATTGACCTGCCTGCTTTTTATTGAAAGCTCAACAAGCGCCCCGCCCTCTTCTGTAAAAAATGCCGTCATATCTCCCTTGCCTATGCATATATCCTTAAACCCGTCGCAATCAAGGTCGCCTTCCTCAATAAATTCTGTAACCTTTTGAACCCTTGAACCCTTGAACCCTTGAACCCTTGAACTTAATATGTCTTCTGCCATTAATTCTGCATTGAGGAGATGCCTGTACAATGAAGACCTCAGATGGGGCAGGTAAAGGCCTCCAAAGATGCCGTGCCAGTATGCGTCATTACACTGGCCCTTCCAGAGTTCATGCAGCATCAAGTGCTGAGCGTTTAGCGTATAGCGTGTAGGTTTCTGAGATTTTTTCCCTTTACACGCTACACCCTGCACGCTACACCCTTTTATAGCTTTGTGTACTTTCCTGCTTATCATCAACATTCTCTTATGGATGTGGTTTGATTCGGGATATTTTGCAAAAAAGGAACGCCAGGTCCCTCCCCTCAAAAAACTTTTTGCCCTGTCTCCGAACAGCTTCTGCATCTCAGTTAACGCATACTCATAATCAAGCGCGCTGTCAGGAGGCAAAGTCCACTCACCCATTTCCCTGTAAGACGCAGCAGGCAGATATACCATTCCATTTGGATAGAACCTTTCCTGATGCTCTGCAAAAGTTGTAGTCTCTATCCAGTCGGAGTTCTCTTCGAGGGCAGAAAAAAATCTGTTAAGCCATCCTTCCTCATAGCAGTGTTTATAGGTGTCAGGCCACAAACCAAATTTTTCACCGTCATCCGCCAGGGTAAGGAGTGGAGAACCTCCTGCCATGGAAACCTCTTTCAGGTATGACATCACATTATCAACATCCTTAAAGGGTATGCGATATCTCAATTCTTCGCTTCCCGGAAAAACCTTTATTGAATGCCCATTTTCTTCTGTCATGTAATATCCGAAAAGGTCCCGGTTCTCAAGCCCTGCAAGCTTGAAATGATAATCATCTACTGACAGATATTCTATCCCTGCCTGTAATATATCCTTTGGCATATGCGGCTCCCATACCCTTTCTGCAAGCCACATGCCCCTGGGCGTATAACCAAACCTGTCTTTTATATAGGCAGTCATCTCTTTTATCTGCAAAACTCTGTCGTTCTCCGGAAGGGAACAGAGGACCGGTTCGTAGAACCCGCCTGAAAGCAATTCTGCCCTCCCGCCTTTTATCAGTGTCCTTATCATGTCAATTGCCTCAGGATGTCTTTTTTCGAACCACAAGAGGAGATTCCCGGAGTAATGCAGAACAACCTTTAATTTCCTGCGCTCAAGAAATCTCTCCAGAAAAGGCAGATATGAGCGCCGGTAAGCCTCTTCAAGCACATGCTCAAAATTTCCCACAGGCTGATGGTTATGAATTGAAAGTATAAGCTTGAGTTTTGGCATTAAATTATATTTCTTCCCCTGTCATTAATTTTAAGAATTACCTTGCAGAACACACCCGCTTAAATTTTATAATTATAGCATATATGGTAATGTTACTAATACGGCTATTTGTAAGAATACATTGGTTTCTATTTCTGTCATGCCGGCTTGTCCGGCACAAAGAAGAATGAAATTACCCCTCCCCCATCCCCCTCCCTCAAGGGGAGGGGGTGAGGGGGAGGGTGATAAGGTATTTTCAGATGAACCTTATTTTTATAAAGAAAAACTTCTCGGTTCACGGCGGAGCCGAGAATTACATGAAAACACTTATAGCCCACCTGCGCGATAAAGCTGATATCCACGTCGTAGCAAAAAAATGGATAGAAAGCCCGGGGATAACCTTTCACAGAATAGATTCACTGTCGCTTGGTTCATTCCTGTCAACAATAGCATTCAATGCCGGTACATGCCGCAAAATAAAAACCCTCAGAGCCGATTGCATAATAAGTTTTGAACGCACGACGTGTCAGGACATATACAGGGCAGGAGAAGGATGCCACAGGGAATGGCTCAGACTAAGAAAAACTGTCGACCCCTTCTGGAAAAAATATACCTTCATGATAAACCCGCTTCATATCGCGCTTTTGAGGATTGAGAAGCAATTGTTCTCAGACACAAAAATTATCATTGCAAACTCCAATATGGTCAAATCCCAGATAATAAGGCATTACAATATACCTGAAGAAAAAATACAGGTTATCTACAATGGCGTTGACTTAAAAAGATTTTCACCTGAAAATACAGAATTGTACGGGGATAAAGTCAGGCAGGAACTCTCAATAGGCAAAGACACAAAACTCATCCTTTTTGTAGGTTCCGGTTTTGAGAGAAAAGGCTTAGGCGCACTTTTGCGCGCAATTTCTCTCATACGGTCAGAAAAGAACCTCGCATTACCGAGCAACAAAGATTACCCCTCCCCCATCCCCCTCCCTCAAGGGGAGGGGGCGAGGGGGAGGGTGAAAAATATATCTTCAGATGAAGATATAAAGCTGATAGTTATCGGTAAAGGCAATATTAAGAAATTCAGTTCCATCGCAAAAAAATATGGAATTAATGACAGGGTCTCCTTTTTGGGTCCTCAAAAAGAGATAGAAAAATTCTATGCAGCAGCAGATATATTTGCGCTTCCGACAATATATGATCCTTTCAGCAATGCAACACTGGAGGCAATGGCGTCAGGACTTCCAGTCATAACAACTAAAAACAATGGGGTATCAGAACTAATACAGGACGGCGAAGAAGGCTTTGCAATAGAAAACCCTCTGAATCACAATATGCTGGCTGAAAAGATAAAATCCGCCCTTGCAGAGCATGAATCAATGGGACGCAAGGCAAGGCTCAGGGCAGAAAAATTTCCAATAGAAAAAGCAGCGGAGGAATTTATAAGGATAATCCTCACATTAAAATAACCTCAGAAGTTTACTTTTTTTATTAATAAGCACATAAATAAAATGTCATTCCCGCTTGTCGGGAATCCTTCTTTGGAAAGACTCCGGACAAGCCGGAGTGACAAAACATATACTCATCACTAAAACCTAAAACGCTACACGCTTCTTACTTATGCACCTTGCTGTGGCACGTGAGATTGCACTGAGCCCTTCCGCTGCCATAGTCCAGATACTGTCCGGCGCCGGTAACCACAGAAAGATTAAATTGTATCAAATGAGGATTTGTGCTGCTGCCGTGAGAAGCATGGCATGTATAGCATGAGGTATTTTGATATACTATGTGCCCCTTATGTCCATAATCGTTTGACTGGCTGCCCTTGAAACTCTGATTGGAAAGAATACTGTCTCGGTTATGGCAGGTATAGCATAATTGATAAGCATACAGGCTTTCACCGCCATCTGTCATATTATAGTTCACCCTGAGCAGGGGAAGATAATCAGAACCATGAGGTTCGTGGCACTGCGTGCAGGTTATAAAACTTCCCTGACTGATATCCCTGAAAAGGCTGGTGCTCCTGCCTTTTGCGACCCTCTCGACGGGATGATAAGATGCATTTGCAGGGTCAAATTCTAATCTCATATTGGAGCTTGAAGAAGGAAGGTTTATGCTGTCTGAATGGCAGTTATAGCATACCTCTGATTCTTTTTCCGCCTTTATCTTTTTACCGCCTGAAAGGGCAGTGCCTTTTATCCAAGCGAGCCTGTTGCGCGGGCTTGTCATGTGTGCGTTATGGCAGTCCTGACAACTGACATGCCTCGGCATTGCCGGGTCTTTTTCCGGCAGTTCTTCATTGCGTATATGATATTTTGCCGTATCTATAATGGGATGGTTGGACCTCTTCATCAACAGGCTGTATATATTAGTCTTGGCCCTCTCTTCAATTGAGGCCGAAGGACCATGACACCTCAGACAAATGTCTGCCACAGTGCCTCTTAACAGTCCCCCTTTCTTCCCTCTGCCTGACACATCATGACATGACGAACATCCGGCCTTAACCTTTGTTTTATCAAAATGAGTGCCCTTATCAGTATCGCTGAAAATAACGGTAGGTATTAACAGTGCAATCAATGTTATTAAAATTCTCTTAAGCATTATTCCTCCTGCAAAATTAACATGACTCTTACGTTTCTTTTCACCATAATCCCTTCACCTTCCCTATGGACAAGTATAATGGCATTTATAACACAGTGCAGTATAATCATTATCATAAGTTTTACCCATTGATGGACCACACGGACAGGTTGTACAGGTTATCCCGGACACATGTACAAGAAAACACTTGTAGTCACCCGAATCCTCATGCGGGTCATGACAGGTTCTGCACTGAATGCCCTTCCCTCCCGTGGGAGGACTGCCATACGTATTATTTGTCGCATAGAGCTTTACAGGGCTGGAGGCATCAGGGAATTTAATTCCCATAGTCTTGTCCGAAGCACACTGGATTGTTTTAGCATCAATAAAGGCCTGATTAATCACGATTGACACTATATGTTTGCCTGTTAGATTTGTACCAAGAAGACTAGTGCCAGTCATATACGTTTGTGTCATTTCAACAGTCCCTGCCATTGCAGGGCCGGGCATATTAACAAGCAGGCCCACTGCAACAGTCCCGTCATGACAACCAAGGCATAATCTTGAACTGCCGTCAGGCTGGCCAGGAAGGCTAATCTGTGTGGTAGAACCACATAAAGATGCCGGGTTACAGACAACATAAGTTGCGCTGCTAAGTGAATGATTCCACAAAGGTCCTGCCTTGGTTGACGAATGCGGTGTATGGCAGAAAACACATCTTTGGGTTTCTGCCGTAGCCTTTATGCCCGTACCAGTTATAGACATATCGTGTTTTGTGCCTGCTATGCCGGCAAAAACAATAGAAGTTGCAAAAGTGTAAATAGTTACAAGAGTTACAAAAGTTGCAATACAAAAGTTGCAGAAGTTACAGAAGTTGAACCTATTGAAACTTTTTCCCCTATTTATATAAAACTTCTTGCCCTGTTGTAACTTTTTACACTTTTGAAACTTTGTAAGCATTACTTTCCTCCCAAAAACTGAAACACCTGAACCCTGTGGTTGTATGTATCAGCTACATATATTTTATCATCCTTATCAATAAATATGCCAGCCGGAAGCCAGAACATTCCCCTGTCATTTCCTTTTTCTCCAAAGAACAACAAAAGCCTTCCATCCCTGTTAAATATCTTCACCATATCCTGCCCTGAATCCACCACATAGATATGGCCTTCGCTGTCCGCGGCAACACCTTTTGGAATCGCGAATTTATCATAAGAATCCCCTGCCGAGCCGAACTTGAAAATTAATCTTCCTTCCCTGTCAAAACACTGTATCCTGAAATTCAAGGTGTCGGAAACACAAATCCTTCCGTTTTTATCAACATTTACATGGGAAGGATAGTTAAACTCGCCGCTGCCGTCGCCCCTTTTGCCAAAACTCATCTTGATATTGCCGTCGCTGCCAATGCCATATACCTTATGCGCAAGGGTATCCACAACATATATGAGGTCTCTTTCCTTATCATATGCAAGTCCTGTCGGCCTTTCGAAATTGATGCCGGAAAAGTTATTTATGAATTTGCCGGTCTTGTCATAGACAAAAACCTTTCTGAGGTCTGAGTCTGCTACATATATATTCTCTGCCTTATCAGCAACAACACCCACAGGATACTCAAGCTCACCCTTGCCGCTTATGCCTACCTGAAGGATATCCATTGTCTTTGTATTTACAACAGTAACCCTCATAGCTCCGGTGTCGGCTATGTAAAGCCTGTCATTTTCAAAATAAACGCTGTTAGGAGTCACCAGCACAGGGCTCGTTTTCGGGTCTGACGGGTCGCCTCCTCCGGCAAGAAAATCCACGAAAGACATCCTGGGGGCTAAAGAATAAAGGTTCCACAGGTATTTTATCCTTGGCTTTTCAGGTTGTCCCGGCCAGAGAATACCCTCGCTCGCGACATAGTCGATATTGGCCTTGTAAACAGGGGCGCATCCTATTACAACACAAAGGGTAAAAATAAACAGGGGAAAAAGTTTAAATAGTTTCATATAAGCAGGGGAAAAAGGGTAAAAAGTTACAATAGTTTCAACTTTTGTAACTTCTGTATTGTAACTACTGAAACTTCTGTAACTATTGAAACTTAATTTTAACGGTTTCATTTAAATTTTGCCCCCTTGATCTTTGAGACTTTCAAAGATTCTATCAGATAATATATTAACCTTGATACCTCAGAAGCCGTTTTTATAATTCTATCAAATTCTATGATAGAAATATACCCCAGGTCTAAAGCAATATAAAGCTGTGCCCGTAGTTCTCCGCAGGAACCTTTTGCTATATACAAAAATTGAATAAATTCATTATTTGACCCTCGCTCAAAACCTTCCGCTATATTTGATATTACTGAGATAGATGAGCGTTGAATTTGGTCTTTTAACCCAAAATCTTTCGAGAATCTTTGATCTTTTGTAATAGCATAAATCTGTTTGCAAAGTTCTCGCCCCTTCTTCCAAGCGATAATTTCCTCAAACTTCTTAATCATATCTTCCTCTTTTTTCCCTTTTGCCCCTTTTTAACCTTCTTAACCTTTTTCCCCTTCTTCACCTTTTTACCCTTACTTTATTGAAATAACCGCCTTCTCTTTCAGCGCCTTTACTATTGCCTCTTTTGCCTCTTTGTACCTCTTGGCCTCCAGTTCCTTTTTGAGAGAATCCTTAACCTCTGCAAAAGCAAGCTGTTTTTCAGGCTGCTTTTCCTCAAGCCTGATTATATGGTAGCCGTATATTGTTTCTATAAGCCCGCTTACCTCGCCAACATTAAGCCTGGATGCTGCTTCCTCCAGTTCCGGCATAAGCCTGCCTTTATGAGACAGGCCGAGGTCCCCGGCCTTTACCCTGTAATTATCCTCTGAATACTTATAGGCTAACTCTGCAAAGTCCTCGCCTGCCTTAACCTTCTTAAGCAAATCTTCTGCTTGCTTCTTTTTTTCTTCTCTTTCTCCCTGCGTAGCTGTGGGAGAAACGCTTACGGACATCTCCCTCAGCCTTATCTTGTCAGGCGAAACAAACTTGCCTTTATTTTTATTATAATAGTCTTCCAGTCCTGTTTCAGACAGTTTTATTTTATCCTCAACTGCCTGCTTTAAGAATTCCCTGGTAACAAGCTCTTTTTCTATAAGTTTTCTGTAACTCTCCTCAGTTAATCCTTGTTTCTCAAGAGCCTCGTAAAAATCTTTTTTCTTTTTAAATGCCTCTTTATTTTTATTAAAGACTTCTTTCACCTCTGATTTTTTGACACTGATGCCAAGTCTTTTCCCTTCCTGATACAGCAATTCTTTTTCAATAAGCGAATCAACCGCAGGTTTTCTGTACTGTTCCCGCTTTTCGGCAGTTACGGCGCCATGAAAAGAACTCGCAGGTATCAGCCTGTTGATAGCAATTTGAACCTCAGCCTCTGAAATATTCTCACCATTAACAGAAACAGCAATCTCGTTGCGAGCCGATTCCGGCTTATCTTCCCCGGCAAAAGAATAGGGTAAATAGGGGAAAAAGGTAAAATAGGTTAAAAAGGTAAAAAGGGCAAACAGTTTCATATAAATAGGGGAATAAGGGTAAATAGTTTCAATAGTTTCAACTTCTGTAACTTCTGTATTGTAACTTTTGTAACTGTTTACCCTTTTGCAACTTCTGTAACTATTGTAACTTATGTTTAAAGGTTTCATCTGACTTTAGCCTCCATAATTTTTCTTTCTACTTTTGCAACTATTTCAACTTTTGTAACTTCTTACCCTTTTTATTTTATTGTAACTTCTTACCCTTTTGAAACTTTTTAAATTAAAGTATCCTAAACGGCCTTGTCACTTTCAGCATTATTCTCTTCTCGGTTGTCTTTCCGGTGGAGTTTTTATCTTTTTTAAGCGATGCCTCAAGTTCCACAAACACTAACCGCCATCTCCATGTAATAGACGGCGCAATTTCCAATGTAGTGCTATTGCCCGGCGTTACCTTTGTGTATCTTGAGTTAAGGTTCAGCATCGTTACCCTCGACACCCTATACCTTATCTGGTTATATACATTAGAGTTTTTTGTTTTAGTCCCTTGTTCCGGCATATCCATGGTAAACCCTGTGCCTAAAGTAATGCCAATTTTCCCCATCACGGTCGTATAAATTGCATTGTCCCATTTAAAAGTCCTGTTTATCTGCGGGGAATACGCATACTCAGCATTTGATGCCAAGGTAAGCCTGCTCAGAAAGACATTCAGATTCAGGTTGGCCCTGTGGGTAGTAATGGTTTTCTGCTGACTGCGTATTGCGCCTCCTGCTGCTGTTGTACCTGAGGCGCCTCTATCGCCTGTGTTCTTTACAAGCCCGAAGTTGTATCCGGTCCTGACTGTATAATCCCAACCTGATACCTGCGGTTTAAAGGTCTGTGTCTTAAGGCTATTGTTTATGGGGTCAATCTCTATGCTGACCATATGTCCCTTGCGCGGCCTGAAGGTATACCCTATGCCTGTCTGAAAGCTGAATGTCGTACCTAATTTTCCGCCGGTTACACCAAGAGATGAATTCCAGTCTGTATTAAGCCCAAAACGTTTGAATGCCGATATGCTTCCATTACCGAAATAATCGCTCTTGCTGGTGCTCGAACGTGAAAATCCGGCTCCCAAACCATAAGACAGGCTCACGCCCTTATATAAGTATGGAGTGGCATTTGACATATTGGCGTTAATATTATATTGCCTGGCAGATCCAGGGGAAACACGGGAATAATTTGCATAAATGCCATAGCGCCACTTTTTTGTTGAGCCCGTAAGCGAAGAGTTAAAGTTGTATGTCGTTATATCATTTTTCCTGTAATAAAAATAGTTATCAAAGTTCTGGAAAAAAGTCCATTTCATTTTTGTCCAGGTTTTCAGGTTGCTGCCATATCCCTTATGAGACCTGCCGGCGTTGTTCCAGTCCTCATAGTCAAAATTCAGAAAATATGCTGTTTTTAAATTATATCCACTAAATCTCAGCGCCGCATTCTTCCAGTCAGATTTTACCCCTCTGGCACTATTAGTACTTCTGTCAATATTAAAATATGACGTTACAGGCAGGGTATCCACAACTGAGGAAAACAAGCCCTCAGATTTCCTCTGCGTCTGTTTGGGAGCAGTCTTCCTTGCAGAATTGGAATTTTCGTTTTCATTGTCATTGTCACTGTCATTCTCATTGATATTAGCATTTGTATTAGCGTTTGCATTGGCGTTTGTATTGGCATTTGTATTGGCATTTGCATTGGCATTTGCATTTGATTTGTCACTATCTACAACTGGAGGAGCAACCGCTCTTCTCTTAGGAACCCTTACTTTCCTCGTATAAGCCATAGACAAACCATAGTTTGTACTATCATAATCCTTTCCGTCTGTCCTTGAGGCCCAGAGAGAAAAAGTAAACGGCTTATAAGAAAAAAAGGTCGTATTAAAACCGTATGTCTTTGCAGTTATATCAGCGCCGGACTGCTTGCTGTTTACCTTATTAAATCCTGTATTTATCGAGTAATACATAAACCTTGGAGTAAACACATAGCTATGGAAACCCAGACTGTAATTCTGGGAAAATTTGCTGGCGTGAGTCGTAGTATTACCGCTTTTTCTGCTATCATCCTCGTATGTCAATCCAATAGCGCCGCCAAGTGAATATTTCGGCATACGCATCATTGCATCCCTTTCTGTCATTATGCCCGCCAGAGCGTCTTGCGGCAAAACAAATAAAATCAGGGTAAAAAGTGCAAACAGTTTAAAAAGTTTCAGAAAATTAAGCAGGGTAAATAGTTGCAATAGTTTCAACTTGAAACTTTTTACCCTTTGTTTATTATTTAGCCTTTTCATTTTTGTAACTTTTTACCCTTATTACCCTTTTTCACCTTTTTACCCTATTGAAACTTTCCTTCTCCCTTTTAAGTGAACAGCACACCCCTGTCTTTCGAGGCTGTTAACATCCCTTTTCAGAGTTGAGACAGATGAAAGGAGAAGCGCATTCAAATCTTCATAACTGAGAAGCATCCCCTGTTTCCGGGCCTCTTCAGTAAGCCTTACAATCCTCTTTTTCCTGAGCTCTGAGAGACCCTGAGAACGTAAAATATCTTCATCGCTCATATCTATGAGCGTAAGCATCAATGTTTTTGCAGAGAAATCCTTAGCCTCAGCCTCAACCTTAGCCTTAACCTTATTCTTTGCAGCTATGTAATATCTCAGTTTTCCAAAATCCATGTTAATCATAGCAACCTAAATTATGCCGCATACATCGCAGGGTTCCGTCATGCCGGCTTGTCCGGATATTGTCATTCTGGCTCTTGTCCAGAATCATTCTTTTCAGAAGGACTCCTGACAAGCAGGAGTGACAAAAAGCGGGAATGACAAATAATGCGACAATTATTATGCCGTTGTGTTTAATCATCATGTTGCATGCCTGCCGTTTCCATTTCCGTTTTTAATAAATACCTCTATCCCCTGTTTTCTCAGATAACTGATGTCCCTTTTTAATGTTGCAAGCGACGAAAGGAGTATGAGGTTCAGGTCCTTATAACTTAGAAGATAACCCTGTTCTTTTGCCTCCTGAAGAAGCCTTATTATCCTTTTCCGTCTGAGTTCAGAAAGGCTGCCATGTTTGAGGTCGTCCTCATGACAGACTGTCAGGTTTAAAGACATCAGCCTGTGCCCGTCTTCTATCTTATAAATCAAACTTCCGCTCATATTAAAAATAGTTTCAAAAGTGTAAAAAGTTTAAATAGTTTCATCTTTTTCACCTTTTGTAACTTTTTCCCCTTTTTAACCTTTTTTAAAAGCTCATTTGAGCCTTATTTTAAACGGACAAAAAAAATTTCTAACCAGTAATAATACAAGAACTGTGCCAGCAAAATAAAGGGGTTTTTTCAGAAATAGCAATGAGTTACAACATCTTTATCCTTTCAAAAACCGCAGATAGAGTGAAAAGACCCATAATTTTTTAGGCTGCTTCTCATTGTGAGTGGGTAATTCCCCATTAGAAAGGGGAAATAAGGCGGACGGATTGGGGCGTATATAAAATCCCCACTAACTATAGTCTGTTTATAAACTCAGGTTTTGTCATCCTCCGGTCGATGCGACTCCTCGCGGAGATCCGACTCGGACTTGACCGGGGGATCCAGAACCTCTTGAAACTTTTGTAACTTCTTCTACTCCCTACACGCTACACCCTTCTTTACACGCTACACGCTATTTCTTTGGCTGGGCTGGCTGTTCTGCCTGTTTTTTCTTATATTTTTCGCTCATATACTGAAATACCTGAACCCTTCTGTTCAGTGTCTCTGTTGTATAGAGCCTGTCTTCCTCATCCATGTAAATGCAAACAGGAAGCCAGAATTGCCCCGGCTCTATGCCTGTATCTCCAAGAACCAGAAGCAGCTGACCCTCATTGTTAAATATCTTAATTGCGTTTGCAGCCGCATCCACAACATAGATATTTTTTTCTGAGTCAACTGCTATCCCTTTTGGATGTCCAAGTTCACCATACGCTGTGCCAATCACGCCAAACTTCTTTAGGAACCTGAAATCACTGTCAAATATCTGGACCCTGAAATTGCCTGAATCACTTACATAAATTCTGCCGTCATCATCAACCGCAAGAGCGACCGGATAAGCTAATTCCCCGTCTCCTTTGCCGGGTTTTCCAAATGATGCAATAGGGTTTCCATCCCTGTTAAAAACAAATATCTTATGCTGCTTTGTATCAACTATGAAAAGCCTGTTATTTTTTCTGTCAAATGCAAGACCTGTCGGATTCTTAAGCTGCCCTTTTTGGCCCCGGCCAAGGGCAAGAAGAACCTCCCCTTTTTTATTATACTTATAGACATTCCCTGCCATGTCAGACGCCCATAGCTCTTCCCTCTCAGCATCTATGGCTACACCTATTGCCTTTGATAATGCTCCGGAGGTAAATCCTATATGCCTTATCCTTCTCTTCTCCATATCAAAGACAACAACACCCTTTCCGAATGTATCAGCAACATATATATTGCCATTCCTGTCCGCAACAACTCCGTGGGGCTGGACGAGCCCTTCCTTTTTAGTCTCCTCTCCGAAGAATTTCTCAACCCAGGTTGGACCAGTCCCAGTAAAACTATCCTCATTTAACCATATAGAGACATATCTAAATCGCGGCTCTTCAGGCGGCAGAGGCCAGACCAACTTTGAGAAATCAAAAGGCATTGGAGATGCGCACCCTGCAAGCAATAATAATACAGCGTATAGCGCATAGCGTGTAGCGTGTAGGGAAAGGGGAAAAAGTTTTAATAGGTTAAGAAGGTTCAAAGGGTTAAAAAGTTTCAAGAGTTTCAAGAGTTTCAAAAGTTTCACAGTATTCCTCCATCACGGCTGTCCAATCCAATTTTGCTCCTATTTTTTTCTCTATTTGTGGAAAAAGATTTGAAGAATTGCTGCTAATGAGGCAAGCTGTCCAATCCAGAACAGGAACATCCATTTGATGATGTCAGCCTTCATATTAGCCAAATCTGTTTTTGTAGCAAGTATATCGTGTTTTTCCTCAAGCTTCTTTTCAACCTTAGCCTCAATATACTCAACAAGGGTCTTTGCCTCTTTTTCACCGAGTTTGCTCTTCAGAATCTCATAAAGTTCTATCTCTGCCACCTGCATCTTAACCTCCGCTTTTGTCATTCCAGCTTGTCCCCGCACAAGCCGGGGATCAGTCCGCAATCCTTCCTGTCTGTCATTCCGACTTGTTCGGAATCTTTCTTCGGAAGGATGCTGGGCAAGCCAGCATGACAGAAAACAACGTCTGTTCGCCCTTGCCTTGCAATAAGTTTAACAAATAATATTTCAAAAAATCAAACAGAAAATAAATCACTGCTGTCCGATTAAAATAGCATTGCCTGTAATGGTTCATCCTGAAAGACTCGCAATCGTTCTGGTTTCAGGGTCAAGATATCAATCAGTGCCTTCCGGTCAAAGAGTGTTTCACGGATAA
>Ga0265296_1003792_pt1 | contig 13679 bp, 6 predicted proteins | sample MunlanPumphouse1_FD_189073 | JGI IMG/M metagenome (GOLD analysis project Ga0265296, IMG submission 189073) | Groundwater microbial communities from a municipal landfill in Southern Ontario, Canada - Pumphouse #1 | ecosystem: Environmental > Aquatic > Deep subsurface > Groundwater | place: Canada... | reverse complement strand
TTTAGCCGTAAAACTGTCAGGATTTTCTTTTAGCTTGTGTTGAAATGTTCTTGAAAACAGATTATTTGTTATGCCGATATACAATGTGCCGTTTCTTTTGTTTGTTAAAATATATAAATAATACTGGTGCTCTTTTCTCATTATATTGTGATTATCATCTCTCTCTTTTCCTCCTGGATTCCCGCCTACGCGGGAATGACAAGGGGGGGTATGGAAATAGGAAAAACGAATGCGGAAATGAAAAAAAGATTTTCTCGAAGCTACCACGCCCACATATATAAAAGACTGTAAAAAAACAGTCTTATATATATGTGGGCGCGGTGGGACTCGAAGGGGCAAGCCCCACACCCTCAGTGTTCTTGTTTATTTAAAATAATAATAATTTTCTAGTGTTGGAATTGCTGGAAAAATGTTTCTTGGTCAGCGTGGTTTCTCGAAGCTACCACACCCACATAGCAATAAAACCGCATTCGCGGATTTTCTTGCTATGTGGGCGCGGTGGGACTCGAACCCACATAGATTGCTCCGTACGCACCTGAAGCGTATGCGTCTGCCAGTTTCGCCACGCGCCCTTTTTAATTGATGATTTTAGATTTATGATTTAATTCTAAAATCATAAATAATACATCACAAATCATACATCTAACATCATAAATCTTACATCATACATTATAATACTGTCGGGCTGCGCGGAATCGGACCGCGGCTACAAGACCCCCAGCCTCGCGTACTACCATTATACTACAGCCCGGTATAAAAACATTAACAGTGTATAATAAAACACCCGCTTTTGTCAAAAATTTTCCAACTAAAAAAGCCCAGCCAGACGCGTAGTTCAAGAAATGGCTGATTTTACGGGGTTCTGCAAACTCAATTACAGATTGCGCCAAATCAAATTCTCTTAGAAACAAATCCGAAAGAATATAACCCGGAACAAATTATCACCCTTATTCCTGCCTCTGTTCCCAAGGAAACACAGGATGCGGAAAGCCATTAAATACAAGCAATCCAAATCTTGTAAAACGCCTGACAAGGCTTTTATAAAGCCGATTATTCCTAAAAAGATCGCAGATTAATCGATTCTTATACCTTTATTATACCAAAAATATGATTAAAGTAAAATTAAACAGCCGCAAACGGCAGGTTGCCCAAAAAGCCGGCGACAAGCAAAATATAATTCAAGAGAATCTTGGCCGGAAAAAAAATCAATGCCGACCAAGCCGGAAACAGCCAAGCCAGCGGCAAGCCGGCGAGAAGAAAGATCATAAGGAAAGGCAGTGTCCAGAGGATCAAAAAATTCGCCAGCGGCGCGATCAAAGAAAAATTGCCGAAATTATAATACGTGATCGGCGCCGTAAATGCCTGGGCCGCAAAAGTGAGCGCAAACACGTCAACCGGCACGCGCACGATCGCCTTGGCGGACAGCCTCTCCCCTAAAAGATTTGCGCAGATCTTCTGTAAAAACGGATAAACGTAAAGCATGCCCAAAATCGCCAAAAAAGACAGTTGAAAGCCGATATCATCGCGCAAAAGAAACGGATTCAGCATTAGCAAGATCACGGCCGCGAGCAAAAGCGAATTATAGAGCTTGTTGATCCGCCCCAGCTTGAGCGCCCACAGCACGCAAAAGCCCATCAACCCGGCGCGCATCGCGCTGGCCGGCAAACCTACGATTATTAAATACAACACAAGAAAGAGCAAGGCGAAATAAAACGCCTGGTTGCGCTTCAGACCTATGCCCAGCAAGAATGTCATTACGATCGCGGATAAGACGCTGATATGCGCGCCGGAAATCGATACGACATGGCTGATCCCTGACGCGGAAAAAGCAGTCTGATGATCCTGCGACAGCGTATTCCGTCCGCCCAGGATCATCGCCCTGGCCAAACTGGCGGCGTCCTTGTCCATTCCCCTATCCAAGAGAGCGCTCAAATGCGCGCGAAATGAAAAAAGGCGCTTGTAAAACCTTTGAAGCAGATCAAGATTATCCGAATCAAGCTTGCTGATTTTCGGCGGATAATAGCAGACCGAATAAATATTATAGCGTGCCAGATAACGGTCATAATCAAAGCCGGAAAACGGTTCCGGCGCCTGCAGATCGCAGACGATCTCCAGCTCGTCGCCATAAGCATATTCCGGATATAGCTCCGTGCTTAAAAGAACTTTTCCGCTGATATTTTTTGTGCGCCCTTGGACAAGCGAACGCGCCTGCAGCTCCAGCTTTTGCACGCGCTCCCGCACATCCGGCTCTTTGGCGATAACGGCGCGAAAAGCGATCGTTTGTCCGTTGTAATGCCAAATCTTGTCCGGCGCATTGCCTGGCAAAGCAAAAGCATAGCGCCAAAGCGCAAACATAAAAAAACAAAGCGCGAATAAATAAACCAGCACTTTTGTCTTTTGCCAAAACACGATCAAAAGCGTAAGCGCGCAGATTGCTCCGCAAAAAAAATAAAAATCATGATCAATGATTTTTCTGGGCAGAAACGAAGCGAAAAGAATGCCGCCGATAAAAGCCAGGCAAGAGCCATAAAATGCTTGATGTTTTAGCATATCAAGTCGTCCCCGTATTCGCCTTTAGGCAGGAAATAAGCGCCCAGGGCAGTCGCAATAGGCATTGATAAAGCAACGCCGATACTGCCGGCCAAAGTTCGCACAACCTCGGTTGCAATCGCTTCGTTGTTAAGTGCTTGGCTAAAATCGACAAAAACGCCCTGGTTAGCCGTGAACAAAAGCAAGAGCGGCAAAGATGCTCCTGCATACGTAAGAAACAAAGTATTCACCATCGTGCCAAGATGCGTATTGCCGATCTTGAAAGCGGCTTGAAAAACCTGCTTGCGGCTCATTCGCGGATCAGCGTCCTTGATTTGGCGCACCGCTTCAAGCTGGCTCACAATCACATCATCCAATACCCCGATCGCGCCAATCAGCATTCCGGCCAAAAGCAAGCCGCGAAAATCGATCGCCTGCCGGCCCAAACCGATCAAAAATACCGACTCTTCCTGCGCAAGGCCGGAAAGCCGCGCCAAGGCGACAAACAACCAAGAAAATGTCAAGGTAATCCCTAAAGAAACAAGCACGCTTAACACGGCCAAATGCGATTTGCGGTTCCAGCCCTCGGTAAAATAAATCATCAGAGCCAAAATCAGCAAAGCGCCGACCAACCCGACTGCCAAGGGATTCGCGCCGGCTAATATCTGCGGCAGAATAAATCTGATGATCACGAAAAAGCTGGCTATCAGGCTTATGAGGGACCTCAGACCCTTATTCCGTCCGATGACAAGTATGAGCAAAGAAAAAATTCCGGCCAAAAGATACAAGTAGCCGCGCCGCACAAAATCGGCAACATAAAATTTTTCCAGCCCGTCCTCTGCCAAAGAATGTTGAACTAGAACCCGATCGCCTTTCTTGTAAATTCCGGCATTTGCGACTTCAATCTCGGAAATCCCTTCAGACGCAAACTCCTGCCCCATTTGCGGACCGTTCAAGGCTTTCAGGCGAAGATTCTGCTGGATAACCCTTGCCCCGTCTTCGCGGACAAACTCTTTCTGATCCAAAACCTCAAGCACTTCCGCTTCGAACGATTCTGGTATCTGCGCGTTATCCGCGCCAGCCGGATCGCCCTGAGCCAAAACCGGCACGACAAAGAAAAAAAGCGCAAAAGCGATTATTATTAGACAATGCTTTTTCATTGGGCGCAAATATCTTTAAAGATTAATATTCTCGTCGATGAATTTCAACGCTTTGCGCGCGACATCCCTATATTGGAAATTCGCCATCGTGAACTCGCGTCCTTTCGCGCCCATTTCCGCGCGCAGATTATCATCAGTCAAAAGCTGAAGCAGATATTTAGAAAGATCGTCGATGTCGGCGCGATAAGCAAAAACTTTCGGTTCGTCAAATTTAATCTTATGATCAGCCGCAAAACCCATGCTTTCGTAAGCCCACTCTTCTTTAAGGTCAATCGTGGCGCCGACCGCGGCTAAAAAGCCGGTCTCGCCGTGCACGATCGTATCAGCCGGACCGCCGACATTGATGGATAAGACCGGAACACCGCAAGCCGAAGCCTCCATTTGGATCATACCGAAGCCTTCAAGACGGCTGGGCGCGGCATAAACATCGCAGGCGGAAAGAAGATAGGGCATAAAATCATGCGAGAATGCGCCTGATATGAATCGGATTTTGCCGCGGTCAAGGCCGAGCTGGTCGATCAAAGCGTCTTCTTCGTGGCCGTGAAGCTCGGCAGATTCGCTATCCCAGTGCTTAAGCACATATTTCCAATCTTTGAATTCTTTATCAACTTCCGCCAGCGCGCGGAACATCTCTTGCGCGCCCTTGCTTGAAACATCGCCGCCGATCGTTAGCACCATCTTTTCGTGCGGCTGGACGCCAAGCATCTCGCGCAATTTTATGATTTTTGGATCGGTCTTAGGAATAGGCCGCATCTCTTCCGCATCGAAACCGATCGGCAGAACGCGGAAATTTTTGGTTTCAACTCCATCGCGGCGATAAGTATCCGTCACCCAGCGGCTGGTAGAAAAAACCAAAGGCAATTTGCCGATCGCATCGTGATAATTGGCAACCCAACCGTCGGCAACCAGCCAGGGAATCGGGACAATGCCGTGATTCTGCGGACTATAAATGATGTCTGGAGTATAAGTCCAACAACCGATGCCAATCGCGATATCCGGCTTAAAAGCATCGAATACCCATTGCTTCTGGAAATTCGGCGCATAGTGGCAAGGCATCACATCCGCGCCGATCTCTTTCAGACCGCGGTATAAAAGATTGCCCTGGATGCTAAGTCCATCCGGTTCCGGAGGATAAGCGTGCAAAACAACGATTTTCATAATTTTTACTTTAAGAATCTTTATAAAATTTCAAAAGCTTCAATGCTTGTGCAATAGCCGACATCGATCCCTTCCCGGGGGTAGCCGAACATCTCCGCAACAATCCGCTTCTTTTCATTCAGCTCGTCCGGCGTAAGCTTGCAGCGGATGCTTTTCGCATCCGGAACCAAGCTTTTGTTGTCCGACGATCTGCGATAAGCGAAACAGAACAAGGTTTCCGGGCGCAAACGCCCTTCGCGCATAAGCTCGCAAACGGCATTATGCACAGCGACATGCCGCGGATGGCCGTATTCACCGTTCTTGCCATGCGTAAAAATATATGCGAAATCATCAGCCGAAATATTCTCCTTGATCAGACTTTTTGCTTCTGCCTGTGCGCTTTCATCATCCAAGATATCCGCATCATCAAGGTCGGCAATCAGGCACTCGGCGCCGTAATACTCGCAGACGCGGCGGAATTTGGGCGCGCGATCCGCGTCACTGGCGCGGCATAAAGAAAAAATCGTCCAAGCAAGCTCCGGGTAGCGGCGGATCGTCGCCCCCATCCAGATCGTCTCGTCGTCCGGATGCGCGACTATGACAAGAGCGCGACGGTGCGGCTTTAAACTCATTTTATCTATCATATTTTAATTATAACAAGCGAAAAAAAATAATGCAACAAAAAAGCAAGCCCTTGGCTTGCTTTGTTGATGAGGCGATAAATCGCATAAGCCTTATTTCTTTTTTGGCAGGCGGATCTCTTTCTCGACATCCGTCACTTCTTTGCTGATGAATTCTTCTGAAATATCAAGCGATTCCTGCAATTTTTCCTTGACGCGGCGTTCAGAGTCGGAAAGTCCCGGCTTTTTATCCGCCATTTCCATCAGCTCATCCAACTCGTCGCGCAGAGCCAAAAATATCTTAGCCAGCTTGGTTTTAACCTCTTCGGTTTCACGCAGAATGCGGCGTTCTTCTTCGGCAAACTCCTTACGCTGATACAAAATATACAACACCAAACCGGCGATCGCGGACAAAAGGAATACGATCAGCCACAGCCCGAAACGATCGATCAGGGATAATGCGATCACGGATAAAATATAGCGCGTGCTATCGGAACTTTGTGCACCGCGATCGTCGATGATCTTGGCCCAAACCTCGTAATTGCCTTTTTCCAGCTCGCCGGAATAGAAATAAGACCAATTACCGTCGCCATCGGTTTTGACTGAGGCGATTACCGGATCTTTTCCGCTCTTGCCGATGTTGATCTTGACATTCACGTTCGGATAAAAGGAGGTGCCACGGATAATGAATTCTTCGCGCGAATTGATGGATTTCGGAATGCTCGTGATAATCGGCGCGCGCAAAGGCTCGACAATGAACTTAACCGAAGACGACGCGACATTGCCGGCACGATCGGCGGCCGCAACTTGAGCCGTATATTCGCCCGGGTCAAGCGGACCGGCCTGATAATAGCCTTTTCCGACATCCTCTGGCCTTACTTGCTCGATTTTGTCGCCCAGGCTGATCTTGTAATAATCCAGGCCCGAAGCCTTGTCTGCGGTCTTGAAGATCAGGCGCGGGGAAGGATTAGTCTTGTCTCCGCCGTTATCAGCGCTAACGCTAAAATTATCCGGTGCTGTCGCGTCAACACGCAATTTCCTGTGAGCGGTCTGGCCCCAGCCGCTCTTATTTTTGTATTTAATATGAAAATACAGTTCACCGTCCAAAACCGCTTCATCAAATTTTACATCTTCGACAATACCGTCAATCTCGTTGCCCGGATCAGCTTGCGGGTTGGCGCTGATATCATAACTCACACCAACAAGATCCGCCAATAATTTCCAGGAAAATTGCGGATGATTGTCCGAATACCATTTTTCTGCATCCGGATGGGTGGCTGACGACACTTCCGGCAGAGGCGGCAAAAGCCCTTTTTGCGCCGGCTTTTCTTCTTCGGTCTTGGGTTTTTCTTCAGTTTTGGGCTTTTCTTCAACCTTGGGCTTTTCTTCGGTGACGTTAAAGCTGGCATTGCCGAATCCGGAAAAGACATTCGTGCCCTTGCCATCTGCGGCCAAAACAATTCCTGATGTAAAATTAACCGCGGTTATTCCGGCTTTCTTTGCTGTAAAATATATGGTAAAAATCGTTCCATTCGCGCCGGTATAAGGTCCGGGCGAACCGCCGCCGAAGCTTACTGTGCCGGCAGAATTGGAAAAAGACGGATCAGCCGTCCATAATTTAAAAATCGATCCACTGTCCGATACCTTGGTAACATTCAAGGCTGAATTGTCAAACTTGATCTGGCCCTCGGCCGCGTTGATGCCTGCACCGCCGCTATTAACCGCGACTTTGACCGTAAAATTCGAATTGACGGCATAAGACCCTGAATTTGGAGACAAAAAAAGCACAGCGGTCTTATTTTGAGCCGTACAATTTTGAAAAGGAAGAATTATTGAAGCAAAAATTATAAATAAGAGGACTGAGCTGAAAAATTTTTTCATAAAAATTGAATACGAGAATTTTAGAAAACTTAAATATACAGCAATTGAATATGGATATTTGCCTTGACTTTTATTTAACGGTAATCTTCTTTTTCCCTTTTGTTTGCAATAATAACAACGGTAATCTGAGGGATAATATGCCCTTTTTCAGCTTTGCCTCGACTTCGGCTACATTTATCTCCTGAGGTAGGATGATTTGGCGATAAAAATGTCCCCAGCGACATTCTTGGCGCAGAAATTTCGATTTGTCGTTGCCGACACCGTCGTCATCCGGCCGTGGCCGGTCGCCTTGGATCGTTACGACATCGTTTTCGTTCTCGATGCTGATGTCGATGTCTTTAATATCAACACCGGGCAGAGGCGCGATCACGACAATCGCGGAGTCGGTCTGATAAATATCGACTTCCAACTGCATAAAACCCGAACTTTTATCGATCTTGCCGTCCTTGATCTCTTCGGTATCAACTTTCTCATCGACTTTAAATTTTATTTTATCCAAAAATGACATATATTTTATCAATATGCTTATTATAACATAATATCAAAAAATCACAAAATTTTGTTTGCAAATCCGCAACTGGCTGATTCTATACTCCTTCGCTTTATTAATTCCGATTCTACATTTTTATTATATCTAAATAATAACATAATAATAGCAAATAATTTAATTAAGCTTCCTCCTTCATTAAAATTACGGAGGACGAGTCGGAGTATTATACGGAATTAATAAAGCAATTGAGTATAATAACTAGAAAAATTAGGAAGAGTTAAAAAATCTTTTTACTTTTCCCCAAACCTCGCCTCTCCGCCGTTATGATCAACCTTGGCGGCAAAATCGTCCAGGGCGTAATTCCAGATTTTTATCTCGTCCATTTTTATATTGGCATAATTCGACAAATACGGATCTCCGCCGAACTTAAGGCTCGGGAGGGATGAATTGAACAGGGATGCGGGAATAGAGCCGTTAAAAGACAGGCTTAGCAGTTTGCCGTTCAAATAAATCTTAAGGCGCCCGGCATTGCCTGTTCCCTTGCCATTATAGACCACAAGTATATGCGACCAAGCGCTATTCGCCAATGTTCCGGCAGAAGTCTGGGCGTAATTGGCGCAATTATCCGACCCGGAATCGGCAATGCAAAAACGCAGGCGGGATGAATCCGCGTCATCGGTCTTGGCAAGCAAGCTGTTGCCCGTGCCATTCCAGAGCGAAACCAGAGGCTTGGACAGAGAAAGCGAATTCGGATACGCCCAAAACGACAATGACATCTGCTCCGTATCCGGCCAGCTAAAAGCGCTGGTCGAGGCATAATCGTCTGTGCCGTCAAAATTAATCGCATGGCCGTCGAATTTGCCTGCGCGGCCGTTGTAGCGCGCGGAAGAAGCGGAGGAAGAGGCGCAATCGCCGGCAATAATCTGCGTGCCGCCGGAACCGATTGAAAGGGTGCCGATAAGTCCGCTCTTGGCATCGCCAATGCGCGTGCCGGCGCATTCAGCCAGGCGCCACCAATGAACAGGCTGATCGCGGAAGAACTCTTGGGCAAAAGCACTTTGTTCTTGCGCGTATTCTTGCACTGCAAAATCATCCAAAATAATATGGGAATAATTCGCCAAATCAGCGTCTCCGCCCAGCTCAAGATTGGCGGCTTGATTCTGCAATAACGAAGGAATAGTGCCGGCAAACGAGAGCGGCTTATTAAGTCCGTTTAAATATATTTTTAATCTCTCGGCATTGCCGGTCTTGGTGCCATTATAGTAAATATACAGATTATTCCAAGTATTGGCCCGCAAATCCGCGGCCGTAGTCGTCGCCCCATTGGCGCAATCATCTGTGCCGGAGCTTGCGATGCAGACAGTAATTTCGTCTGATGCTGAATCGCTAGTCTTTACCAAAACATTATTTTTCGAATCCCCCCAGTGGGAAATAATCGGTTTGCCCGTTGCCAATGTTTGAAAATTAAACCATTGAGACATTGAAAATTGATTGGAAATTGAAAATTGCCAGCCCGAGGCTGGTCCGCCTTGGGCGGAGATATAAAGAGTATCATCAACCCCGTCCAATGATAATCCGGAATTGATTTTACCGCTTGTCCAAACTGCGCCGCTCGATGTGGCATGAATGCTATTGCCGGAAGAATCATAAAGCCTGTCCCCTTGCCGCTCATCCATGGCCAGATGAACGTATTCGCCGGGAGCCCAGGAATAAAGCGCATTAACCTCGCTCTGGCTAAGCGCGCGGTTATAGACGCGTACATCATCCATCTGCCCTGCGTAATAGCCGGCGCTGGCGCCCGCAAACTGCGATCCGAATCCGGAGGCGATATGATAGCTGGATTGGGATACGGCCTTGGGACGGATCGAGCCGATAGTTTCACCGGAGAGAACGCCATCAATGAATATTTTGGCGGAATAGCCGTCGTAGGTGGCGGTAATGTTCTGCCAGACGTTGTTGAGATTATTTATTGGGGCGGAAACGGAGAGGTCGTTATTTGAAGAGTACTTTAGGAGATAGGGGGTGAAACTGCCGCCGACGTAGAGCTCGCCGTTGTAGGTGGCGAGGGAATAGACAGTGAAATTTATATTCTTGATGTCGCCGACTGTATTCCAATTTATGCCGTTCCAGCGTGCGACATAGTTACGGCCGGTTATACCTGAAACATTAGTAAACCATCCACCAACAAACAAAGAGTCTTTATAGACGGCCAAAGTTAAAACTGTACTATCGATGTCATTTATGGCGCCGACTGTGTTCCAACTTGTGCCGTCCCAACGGGCAATGTAATTACAGCCGTTTATGTCACAAGCGTTTGTAAAATTACCGCCAACATAGAGAAAATCGTTATAAACGGCAAAAGCCAAAACACTGCCGTTTATATTATTAATAGCCCCAACAGTATTCCAGCTTGTGCCGTCCCAACGGGCGATGCGGTTACAGCCGGTTACACCGGCTGTGTCCGTAAAAGAACCGCCCACGTAGAGCGAGCCATTGTAAACGGCAAAAGCCAAGACAGAGTTATTAACATCATTAATCGCCCCAACAGTATTCCAGCTTGTGCCGTCCCAACGGGCGATGCGGTTACGTCCGGTTACGCCTGCCGTATCCGTGAAATCGCCACCCACATAAAGTGAGCCATTATAAACGATGAGGGCATAGACCGTGCTATTGATATTATTAATCGCCCCAACCGTGTTCCAGCTCGTGCCGTCCCAACGGGCGATGCGGTTACGTCCGGTTACGCCTGCCGTATCCGTGAAATCGCCACCCACATAAAGTGAGCCATTATAAACGATGAGAGCATAGACCGTGCTATTGATATTATTAATCGCCCCAACCGTGTTCCAGCTCGTGCCGTCCCAGCGGGCGATATAGTTACGGCCAGTGACGCCTGCTACATTTGTAAAGTTACCGCCGATATAAAGAGCATTATCGTAAACAGCTAGTGAGCGGATAGTGTTATTTATATTATTAATAAAACCAACAATGTTCCAGCTTGTACCATCCCAACGAATAATGCGGCTAAGACCTGCTATACCCGCTACATTAGTAAAAGAACCGCCAGCATACAAAGAACCATTATAGACAGCAAAAGCTAAAATAAAACTATTAATATCATATAAAGCGCCAACAGTGCCCCAGTTATTGCCATTCCAACGAGCGATGTTATTACGCCCGACTACACCAGCCACATTCGTAAAGGGACCGCTAACATATAAATAACCACCAAATACAGCCAAAGAATAGACGGAGCTATTCAAGCTGTTTATAGCACCAACAGTATTCCACGAACTGCCATTCCAACGAGCAATGTTATTACGTCCGGATACGCCGGCAACATTAATAAAATCACCACCCACATATAACGACCCATTAAAAACGGATAAGCTCCTAACAGCCGCACTTATATTATTAATTGCACCAACAGTATTCCAGCTTGTGCTGTCCCAACGAACGATGCGGTTACGACCAGTGACATTGGCAACATTAATAAAATTGCCGCCAACATACAAAGAATTATCATAAATAGCAAAAGTATAAACTACACCACCTAGATCATTAACAGCACCGACAGTATTCCATGTCGATTCATCCCAACGTGCGATTCGATTACGGCCAATTACGCCTCCAGCATCAGTAAACCAGCCTCCTACATATATAGAGTTATTATAAACAGCAATAGCAGTAACGCTATTATTTAAATCGTTTGCGGCACCGACCGTGTTCCAGTTCGAACCATTCCAGGAAGCTATGTAATTACGCCCGCTCATGCCGGCTACATCAGAAAAATATCCGCCGACATAGAGGGTCCCATTAAAAACCGCAAATGCAGAAACAAGGCTATTTAAACTATTTGCCGCACCGACAGTGTGCCATTTTTTTCCATCCCATTTGGCTATATAATCCCTTCCGAATACGCCTTCGGCGGCCTTAAAATCTCCACCTACATAAAGCTCTCCATTATATTCCACCATTGCTTTTACTGAACTATTCAATCCCCCAAACTCCGACTCCCCCTTCTCATTCGTAAAACTCTCCGGCGTATCCGAGTCAACTGTGAATTTGATCGTGCCGTCCGTATCCATGAATATCTTGTGCGTGCCGGAATCAATCAAATCTTGAATCGCGCCCGAAGTGGCAGTGATGGTTTCACTCGGATTAACCCAGGAAGAAATAGTGATTTCGCCGGTGTCAGAGAGAAGCGGGGTGGAGGAGGCTTGGATTTCGCTGTTTATGCCGTCAAATTGTCCGGCACGGGAGAATTTGCCATCGGCTGTCGTTGTCGCGTTTCCAAGCGGACGGGCATTGTTTTGATACTGGCTCGCATCGATCGCGCTATTTGTGCTGGTGCTCCAGGCATTTTCATTCATTTGATAATGAGCGACAAGACCGTTTTGCAAAGAGCCTTTATTGTTAATGCCGAAATTCGCGCCTGCGCCTTTGCGAGTTGAATATCCGGCCAGTCCGGATGAATAGTCGGCTCTGATTTCGCCATTGCTTCTTTGATAGGGATAGAGCTTTATTTCATCAATATGGCCGGAGTAATAGCTTGAATTTATCTTGCCGATTGTCATGTCAACGGCTGAGGTGGCAGTATCAAAAACGATGGTGATCATATTCCATTGGCCGGGGATGATTGTATTTGACTCTCCCCCGTTGACGTAAATATCAGAGCCGGAGAGATTATTGGCGCTGATAGTATTATCAGCAGAATTAATATTGGCGAGATTATTAAGATAAATAAACGGATTTGAGCCTGTGGCTGTCTTGGCCCAGAATTGGACAGTCTGGATATCCGGGATCGTGCCGGTGCGAGAGAGATAATCGTCCGCGCCGTCAAACGAAAGGCAAGAGCCGGAGAGACAGGCGTCTTTGGCGAGCCAGGAAGGGCCTGTGAGGGAGGCGTCGAAAGCATTCATCTCGTCATTGGCGACTGCATCCTTTCCTTCATTCAGACGATAATAAAGCAAAGGATCGTTTAAGCGGCAATATTCCGTTTGATCGCAAGCTCTCATATTTTTCAATATTTCATCTTGCGCGCGGGCATAACCATATACCGTTAATTCATCCAAAATAATATGGGAATAATCTGCCAAGTCTGCATCTCCTCCCAGCTCCAGATTGGCGGCTTGATTTTGAAGAGAAGATGGAATAGTGCCGGTGAACGAAAGCTCTTTTGACGCGCCATTAATATAGACCTTCAATTTCTCCGCATTAGCGCTTCCGGCTCCGTCATAAACAACGCTAACATAATACCAGACGCCTGCCGCTAAATCCGCGGCCGTAGTCGTTGCCCCATTGGCGCAATCATCTGTGCCGGAGCTTGCGATGCAGACAGTGATTTCGTCTGATGCTGAATCGCTAGTCTTTACCAAAACATTATTTTTCGAATCCCCCCAATGGGAAATAATCGGTTTGCCCGCTGATAACGTTTGAAAATTAAACCATTGAGACATTGAAAATTGATTGGAAATTGGAAATTGCCAGCCCGAGGCTGGTCCGCCTTGGGCGGAGATATAAAGAGTATCATCAACCCCGTCCAATGATAATCCGGAATTGATTTTACCGTTTGTCCAAACTGCGCCGCTCGATGTGGCATGAATGCTATTGCCGGAAGAATCATAAAGCCTGTCCCCTTGCCGCTCGTCCATGGCCAGATGAACGTATTCGCCGGGAGCCCAGGAATAAAGCGCATTAACCTCGCTTTGGCTAAGCGCGCGGTTATAGACGCGCACATCATCCATCTGCCCTGCGTAATAGCCGGCGCTGGCGCCCGCAAACTGCGATCCGAATCCGGAGGCGATATGATAGCTGGATTGGGATACGGCCTTGGGACGGATCGAGCCGATAGTTTCACCG
>Ga0265296_1003791_pt1 | contig 13683 bp, 14 predicted proteins | sample MunlanPumphouse1_FD_189073 | JGI IMG/M metagenome (GOLD analysis project Ga0265296, IMG submission 189073) | Groundwater microbial communities from a municipal landfill in Southern Ontario, Canada - Pumphouse #1 | ecosystem: Environmental > Aquatic > Deep subsurface > Groundwater | place... | reverse complement strand
AAGAGCCATCTTGCGCAGTTCCGGACGGTCATCGAAAAAGGGGGCGAGGTGTCGAAGAGTCTCACCTTCCTCCTCCAGGAGATTCACCGGGAGGCCACGACGATGGCGAACAAGGCGGCCGATGCGGCGATCATCCGCGAGTGCCTTTCCCTCAAGGAAGGGATCGAAAAGATCCGCGAGCAGGTTCAGAACCTCGAGTGACGCGCCGCGTCTCGCGCCGCCGCGACAGCCTGCGCGTCCCGCGCAAAAGGAGCCGTGCCGCAGTGACATCATCCTTCGCCGTTTCCCGGGAGCCGCTCCTCGTGGTCGTTTCGGGGCCCTCGGGCGTCGGCAAATCGACGATCGTCGATCGTGTCCTCGCTCGCTCCCCCACTATTGTCGCTTCGGTTTCGGCCACGACGAGGCCGCCGCGCGGCGGAGAGCGGGACGGGTTCGAATATTTCTTCGTGACGCGGGAGGAGTTCGAGAGGCGCCGCGACGCGGGCGATTTTCTCGAATGGGCCGAGGTGCACGGAAACTTTTACGGCACGCCCGCCGCGTTCGTCGAGAACAAGCTCGCCGCGGGAACGAGCATCATCCTCGAGATCGACATCCAGGGGGGGATGAGCGTCCGGGGGCGCTTTCCCGGAGCCGTTCTCATATTTCTCTTTCCGCCCGATCTCGAAACGCTCAGGGCCCGGCTCGACGGCCGCGCGACGGATGACGAGGCGGTCATCCGGTGCCGTCTCGAGAACGCGAGGAGGGAGCTCGCCCGTTTCGACGGGTACGATTATATTGTCGTCAATGACGACGTGGAGCGTTGCGCCGGGGATTGTCTGTCAATCATCCGCGCCGAAGCGCTCCGCCGGGAGCGCTCGGCGCTCGATTAGACGCGGGGGCCTTTCCGCGGCGGGATTTTTCATCCTTGCGTAAGGACCGTATTTATATTACCATTGGGAGTATTCCTGCCGGTGCGCATATCGTCGTACACTATAACGTTGAGAGGGTATGCTATGATTATCGCGGCGCTTGAGAGAATTACTGAAGTCATTCCGAACAGGTATGAGGCGGTTCGGATCATGGCGAAAGAGGCGAGGAGGATCAATACGTTGATCCGCCTTTCCGGCGAGGAAATAGAGGAGAAACCTACCTCTATCGCGATGAAACGACTCATCGACGGGAAAGTGAAGTACATGTATGCGGAACCAGAGGGGGAGAAATAGCCGCGAGGGAGGGCTATCGGGCACAAAGATCCTTCTCGTGGTGACGGGCGGCATCGCCGCCTACAAGTCCGCGCTCCTGGTTCGACTTCTCAAATGCGGCGGGGCTGAGGTCCGCGTGGTGATGAGCGCCGCCGCGACAGAGTTCGTTACGCCCCTCACGTTCGAAATTCTTTCGGAGAATCCCGTATCACTCAATATGTTCGCGCGGCGCGAGCGTCCCGTTGTCGAGCACGTCGAGCTCTCGAATTGGGCGGACCGTGTCGTCGTCGCTCCGGCGACCGCCGACATCATCGCGAAGGCGGCTCTCGGCGTCGCCGACGAGATCGCGAGCACGGTGCTCCTCTCCGCTCGCGCCCCCGTCATGTTCGCCCCCGCGATGAACGAGGCGATGTGGGCGAGCCCGGCCGTTCGGCGCAACATCGAAACGCTCGGGGCCGACGGGAAGATAATTCTCGATCCCGGCTCGGGCGCCCTTGCATGCGGGGATGTCGGGCCCGGCCGCATGGCGGAACCGGAGGATATCGTACGCGCGCTCGAGGCCTCCTTCGCTCCGGGGGATCTCGCCGGAATCAGGGTTCTCGTTACGGCGGGACGGACCGAAGAGGAAATAGATCCCGTGCGCTACATCACGAACCGGTCGTCGGGGCGCATGGGCTTTGCGATCGCCCGCGAGGCGCGATCGCGCGGAGCGTACGTGACGCTCGTTCACGGCCCTGTCGACGTGCCGGTTCCCGCGGTTGACGCCGTCCGGTGCGTCACGACGGCGGCGGAGATGCAGAAAGCGACGACCGCGGCGTTCGCGCGGTGCGACGTGTGCGTCATGGCCGCGGCCGTTTCCGATTTCACGCCGGCGCGGCGGAGCGCGCAGAAAATAAAGAGAGCGGGGAAATCGTTCGCGCTCGAGCTCCGCTCGACCGGGGACATTCTTTCCTCGCTCGGGAAGCGGAAGAGCGGCAGGATCGTCGTCGGCTTCGCCCTGGAGACGGCGGACGGCGAGGCGAACGCGATGCGGAAAGCCCGCGAGAAGGGCTGCGATTACATGGTGCTCAACGCCCCCGGGAAGAAGACCGGTTTTTCCGCGCCGACGAATCAGATCACTCTCTTCAAGGGGCAAAAGAAGCTTTTCGCCACTCCTCTTATTTCGAAGGATGAGGCGGCGGTTCTCATCCTTGACGCAGTCGCCGCCGACAGCCGCTTGAAGCGGTTCGGGCGATAAGGGGCCGGATGGAACGGGACGCTCTCGGAGAAATCAGGCGATACCTCCTCGCCCGGCGGGGCTCGGGGGTCGAGGTCGCATACCGGCTCGCGGCGGTCGAGCAGGCTTCCCTCTTCGGGGAGCCCGTTCGAAAACGAGGGCTCGATCTCTCGGGATTCGATCTCGCCGGGCTCGCCGGGCTCGTTTCGAAGTGCGAGCGCTGCGGTCTCTCCGGGGGAAGGACGCGGACCGTATTCGGGAGCGGAAATCCCTCCTCGAAGATCGTTTTCATCGGCGAGGCGCCGGGCCGCGAGGAGGATCTCCAGGGGCTCCCCTTCGTCGGGCGGGCGGGGCAGCTTCTCACGAAGATGCTCGCCGCGGTCGGATTCGCCCGGGAAGACGTATACATCGCCAATATCCTGAAATGCCGGCCGCCGGGGAACCGGGAGCCGCAGGAGGATGAGATGACGGCGTGCGAGCCATACCTGGCGAGACAGCTCGAGCTCATCAGGCCCGTCATGATCTGCGCGCTCGGAAGGATCGCGGCGCACGGTCTCCTCAAGAATACGACCGCGCTCGGGATCCTCAGGCAGGGCATGCATTACTATAACGACGTTCCGGTCGCGGTGACGTATCACCCGGCCGCACTGCTCAGGAATCCGAATCTCAAACGCGACGCGTGGGAGGATCTCAAGACGATGAGGAAGCTCTACGACGAGACGGCCCGGGAGGGCGAATGACGGACACCGGCACGAATACGCGCATCGAGTTCAAGGGAATCGAGCGCATTCCGCCGCAGAACCTCGATGCGGAGCGCGCGGTCCTCGGCGGCATGCTCCTCGAGCCCGAGGCTTCGACGCACGCGGTCGAGATCGTCGCGGCGGAGAACTTCTACCGCCCCGTGCACGGAAAGATCTTCGCCGCAATGCTCACACTCTTCAACAAGCGCGAGCCGATCGACGTCATGACGCTCTCGGAGGAGCTCGGAAAAGCAGGGGATCTCGACGCGGTGGGCGGCATCGCCGCGCTCACCGATCTCGTCGACAGCACGCCGAGCGCGGCGAACATCGAGCACTACGCGCGCATCGTTCTCGACAAGTACATACTCCGCCGGCTCATCCGCGCGTCGACCGACATCGCCGAGGACGCCTACGCGGCGAGCCGCGAGGCGGACGCCATCCTCGACTCCGCGGAGCAGAAGATATTCAGGATATCCGAGTCGCGGGTGAGCCAGGGGTTCGTGCACATCAAGGACGTTCTCAAGGAGCGATTCGAGGAGATTCAGCGGGTGCACGAGACGCGGGTAAGCGTCACGGGGCTCGCGAGCGGCTTCATCGATCTCGACAAGTACACCGCCGGGTTCCACCCGAGCGATATGGTCATCATCGCGGGGCGCCCCTCGATGGGCAAGACGAGCTTCGCGCTCAACATCGCGCAGCACGTCGGGCTTATCGAGCGCAAACCGGTCGCGATCTTCAGCCTCGAGATGTCGAAGGAGCTCCTTGTCCAGCGGCTCCTCTGCTCCGAGGGACAGGTCGACGCGCAGAAGGTGCGCAGCGGATTCACCTCGTCGAAGGACATCGAGCGCCTCACGAACGCGGCAGGGCTCCTTTCCGAGGCGCCGATCTTCATCGACGACACCCCGGCGATCTCGACCCTCGACATGCGCGCCCGCTCGCGCAGGCTCAAGTCGGAACACGACGTCGCGCTCATTGTCATCGACTATCTCCAGCTCGCCCGCTGCAGCGAGCGGTCCGAGAACCGGCAGCAGGAGATATCCTCGATCTCGCGTTCGCTCAAGGCGCTGGCCAAGGAGCTCTCGATTCCCATCATCGCCCTTTCGCAGCTCTCGCGCGCCGTGGAGGCGCGGGGTGGGGACCGGCGACCGATGCTCTCGGATCTTCGCGAGTCGGGCGCCATCGAGCAGGACGCGGACCTCGTCCTCTTCCTCTACCGGGCGGAGCTCTACGATCCGGACGATCCCGACAAGCAGGGGAAGGCCGAGCTCATCATCGGGAAGCAGCGGAACGGCCCCACCGGCATGGTTCCGCTCGTCTTCGAGAAGACGTACACGCGCTTCCATTCGGCGGCGCAGAGCGGCGTCGGGGAAAAGCCGGAGGTGTTCTAGGTGGCGCCGTTCGTTATTTTCGGCCGGTTCTTCCTCGAGTTCGTTCAGGACACGGGCGGGGTGTTCATCCTCATCGGGCGCGTGTTCCAGACGATCCCCCGCGCATTCGCGAACGCCAAGGGCATCCTTCAGCAGATGGACCGGATCGGGATCGGCTCGATCCCGCTCGTGCTCGTGACCTCGCTCTTCGTCGGCGCGGTGACCGCGGTTCAGGCGGCGTACCAGTTCCACGGATACGTGCCTCTCAAGTATATCGGCACGGTGGTAGGCAAATCGGTCATCCTCGAGCTCGGTCCCGTGCTCACCGCGCTCGTCGTCGGGGGGCGCGTGAGCGCCTCCATCGCCGCGGAGCTCGGGACGATGAAGGTCACCGAGCAGATCGACGCGATGGAGATGATCGCGATCGACCCGGTCGAGAATCTCGTGATGCCGCGGGTCATCGGTGCGACCTTCATGCTCCCCGTACTCACTATCTTCTCCGACTTCCTTGCGATCCTCGGCGCCATGGTCGTTGCGAACGTCTCGCTCCACGTCGGTTTCAATGCGTTCGGGAGCGGCCTCAAGCTTCTGTTCCGGACGCAGGATATGGCCGGTGGGCTCATGAAGACCTTCGTCTTCGGTTTCATCATAGCGCTCATGGGATGCTATCACGGCTTCGAGACGAGGGGCGGAGCGGAGGGAGTCGGGATCGCGACGATGAAGGCGGTCGTTTCCGCGTGCCTCCTCATCCTCATCTCGAACTATTTTCTCGCGTCCCTCATTTTCCGTTTCCTTTTCGCGCCCTCTTCGTAGGAGGCCCGGTTTGAAGCAGCCCGACGGCGACGCCGCAATCATCGGAATCCGCGGCCTGAGAAAATCGTTCGGCCCGAAGCTCGTGCTCGATTCGCTCGATCTCGACATCGAGCGGGGGGAGACGCTCGTCGTCATCGGACGGAGCGGCTGCGGGAAGAGCGTGCTCCTCAAGCACATCACGGGGCTCGTGAGGCCCGACGCGGGGGAAATCCTGTTCGAGGGCGAGGATATGACTCGTTTCGACCGGAAAAAGCTGTTCCAAATGCGCATGCACTTTGGTATGCTTTTCCAGAGTTCCGCGCTCTTCGACTCGATGACGGTCGGCGAAAACGTGGCTCTTCCGCTGCGGAAACACTCGAATATGAGCGAGGAGGAGATCGCGCGGACCGTGAACGAGAAGCTTGAGCTCGTCGGGCTGACCGGCGTGCAGGGCCAGTATCCGGCGGAGATGAGCGGGGGGATGAAGAAGCGGATCGGTCTCGCGCGCGCCGTCGCCATGAACCCCCAGGTGGTGCTCTACGACGAGCCGACGACGGGGCTCGATCCCATCATGGCGGACGTCATCAACGAGCTCATCATGACCCTCCAGCGGGAGCTCAAGGTTACGTCGGTCGTGGTTACCCACGATATCAAGAGTGCGTATCACGTGGGGGATCGCATCGCGATGCTTCACGAGGGCAGAATCATATATTCGGGGACGCCGGACGAGGTCCGCCGGTCGGACGATCCGGTGATCCGGCAGTTCGTCGAGGGAAGGGCCGAGGGCCCCATCAAGCCGATCTGAAACGGAACGGCGGGGGAATCGATGGAGTACAAATCGCTCGAGATCAGGGTCGGATTAACCGTCTTCATAGCCTCTCTCATCCTCATCGTCGGGCTCATGTGGTTCCAGGGCTTCAAGGTGGGGCACGGCAACCACCAGATCCAGGCCGTGTTCCCGATGGTCGGCGGCATCAGCCCCGGGGACAAGGTCAACCTGAACGGAGTCGAGATGGGGAGCGTGAAACGCGTGCAGCTGCGCGACAACGACGTGCTCCTCACGATGGATATCAGCAAACAGGCGAAGATTCCCGACGATTCGCGCATCGTTCTCCAGACCGTGGGGATCATGGGCGAGCGCATCATCACGGTGCTGCTCGGCACGTCGGAGCGATTCCTCGAGCCGGGAGCGACCATGCAGGGGGTGTACGAGCCCGGGATCACGGAGGCGCTCGCCTTTCTCGGCGGCATCATGGACGAGCTCACCCAGCTCACGAAGGACATGCAGCGGATCGCCGGCACCCTCACCCAGGGCGACAAGCTCAAGGCGATCGTCGAAAACCTCGCCGACGTCAGCGGTCGGCTCCGCGCGCTCATCGAGCGCGACGCCCCGGGTTTCGAGGCGGGGGTCCAATCGTTCCGGCGGTCGGCGGAGAAGGTGGACAAGCTCCTCGAGAGGAATTCGGGAAACATCGACACGCTCATGACCTCGTTCGCCGCGGCGAGCAAGGATTTTCCCGAGCTCGTCCGGCGCATGCGAGCCGTCACCGACACGCTCGCCGAGATCGCGAACGGCCTGCAGAAGAACGACAACACGCTCGGCGCTCTCATGACCGATCGCGCTCTCTTGGACAAGCTCGAAAAGGCGGTAAAGAACCTTGACGACCTCGTCACCGACGTCAAGGCGAATCCCAAGAAATACCTGAAGGTCGAGATATTCTGACGACGGAAGGGAAGTTGTTCGCATGAAAGAACAGATCGTATGCCTCGTCGCCGCGGCGGGCAGGGGCGTGCGTTTCGGGCGCGAGATGCCGAAGAGCTTCCATCCCGTCGAGGGAAGGTCGCTGCTGGCGTGGTCGCTCCGCGCGTTGAACGCATGGGGGGGCATAACGCGCTACGCAGTGATGGTTCCGGCCGGCTGGGAAGGAGAAGCGGAAAAGGAGCTCGGGGCCGAAGTGCCCGGAGTGCCGCACACGGTCGTTGTCGGTGGCGAGACGAGACAGGAATCGGTCGCCATCGGGCTCGCGGCGGTCGGGCGCGCGGACCTCGTGATCGTGCACGACGCGTGCAGGCCGATCGTCTCGGTCGAGCTCATCAAGCGCGTCGTCGACGCGGCCCGGACGCACGGCGCGGCGGTTCCCGCTCTCGGCGTGACCGAAACGCTCGGGCGGCTCAGGGACGACGTGCTCGAGGGGATCGTCCCGCGCGATCGGGTCATCGGGATACAGACGCCGCAGGCGTTCTCGTTCGACGTGCTCTCGAAGGCGTTCGCCGCCGCGGGTGAGGCGATCCGCGTCGCGACCGACGAGAGCTCGCTCGTCCTCTCCGCCGGATTCCCCGTGAAGGTCGTCGAGGGAGAAGTGTGGAACATCAAGGTCACCGTGAAGGAAGACCTCGAGATCATGGGGAGCTTCCTTTCGGGACGAAAGCTCGTTCTTCCCCCGTGCGCGGGGGATTCATGACGCCGGCTCCAACGAGGCTCCATTGAAAAAAACGCACGGATCGTTCAGGGTAGGAATCGGCTACGACATCCATCCGCTCGTCGAGGGAAGGCCGCTCGTCCTCGGGGGCGTGCGAATCGCGCACGGCGCGGGGCTCGCGGGGCATTCCGACGCGGACGCCCTGATCCACGCCCTGTGCGACGCGCTCCTCGGCGCGCTGAATCTCGGCGATCTCGGCGAGCATTTCCCCGAGACGGACGAGTGGAAGGACGCCGCGGGCACGAAGATCCTCGGCGCGGTCGCCGGCATGGTCGAACGGGCAGGTTACGCTCTCGTGAACGCCGACTGCATCGTAAACGCCGAGGAGCCGAGGCTCGCGCCGCACCGCGCGGCGATGGCCCGGACGATCGCCGCGGCGCTCGGCGTCGATGCGGAATGCATATCGATAAAGGCGACCCGGGGAGAAGGGCTCGGTCCCGTGGGCGAGAAGCGCGCGATCGCGGCCGAGGCGATCGTTCTTCTCGAGAAGATCGAATGAAGATTCCGCGCGGGCACAACGGGGAAAGGGTTCTCCAGTGAAAGAGGTTCGCGTACGGTTCGCGCCCAGCCCGACGGGGCATCTCCACGTCGGGGGAGCGCGCACCGCGCTTTTCAACTGGCTCTTCGCGCGCCATGAGGGCGGGCGATTCATCCTGCGCATCGAGGATACGGACGTCGAGCGGTCGAGCGCCGAGCTCGAGTCGGGGATCCTGGGGGATCTCATGTGGCTCGGCCTCGCCTGGGACGAGGGCCCGGATCGGGGCGGAGCTTTCGGACCGTATCGGCAATCCGAGCGCGTCGCGCTTTACCGCGAGGGGGCGGAACGGCTCGTCGCGGAGGGAAAGGCGTACCCCTGCTTCTGCACGGATGAGGAGCTCGAGCGGAAGAAGGAGGATCTCCGTCGCGCGAACCTCCCGCCGCAGTACGACGGAGCATGCCGGCGTCTGAGCGAAGCCGAGCGCGAGCGGAAACGCGCCGCGGGGGAAAGGGAGAGCGTGCGCTTCATCGTTCCCCCGGACTCCGAGCGGCGGCTCGACGATGTGCTTCGAGGCGAGGTCGTCTTCCCCGCCGGGATGGTCGGCGATTTCGTCATCCTGCGCTCGAACGGGCTTCCCACCTACAATTTTGCCGCGGCGACGGACGACGCGGCCATGGCGATCACGCACGTGATCCGGGGGGAGGAGCACCTCTCGAATACGGTGCGCCAGATGATGATCTACGAAGCGCTCGGCCTCGATCCGCCGCGGTTCGCCCATATCCCGCTCATCCTGGGCCTCGACCGCTCGAAGCTGAGCAAGCGCCACGGGGCTCCGAACGTCGGGGACTTCCACACGCGGGGCTATCCGGCGGAAGCGATCGTCAACTACCTCGCGTTTCTCGGCTGGTCGCCGCCCGGGGATCGCGAGATGCTCTCCCTCGACGAGCTCACGGCAAAATTCAGGCTCGACCGCGTGTCGCCGTCGCCGAGCATTTTCGACGAGGTGAAGCTGAACTGGTTTTCCTCCCAATACGTAAAATCGCTCGGCGCCCGGCGCTATCTCGACGACGCGCTCCCCCATTTTCCCGAGGACGTGAAGGAAGCCTACCCGCGCGAGCGGCTTGCGGAGATATTCGAGATACTGGCGGAGAATCTCTCGAGCTTTTCGAGAATCGAGGAGGAGATAGCGCCCTTCAGGCCGGGGATTCCGGCGCTCGCCAGAGAGGCGCGCGAAGCCGTCGCGGGGGCGCGAGAGCTCCTCGCGGCGAGTCTCGCCTCTCTGGGCGAATGCGAGGAGTGGAGCGCGGCGTCGATCGGCGGGCGCATCAAGGAATTGGGAACACGGCTGAGCGTCAAGGGCAAGGCGCTCTACATGCCGCTCCGCGCGGCCGTCACGGGGTCGCTGCACGGCCCCGATCTTTCGCGGGTCATGGAGATCCGCGGCAAGGAGAGCGTGCTTCGGGCAATCCGGAGCGCGCTCGCCGGAACGGAGACGCCGTGAAGAGCGCGCGAAAGGCGAAGGTGCGAGAATGAAAGTGACGGTGCTCCTCGGCGGGGATTCGCCGGAGCGTGACGTCTCGCTCGCAAGCGGCGCCGCGATCCTGAAGGCGCTGCGCGCGGGAGGCCACGAGGTCCATGCGGTCGATCCGGCGCTTCCGGCCGGTTCGAGCGCGGAACCGCGGTCGACGAAGATCGGCGAATATCCGCCCGGCGATGTCGCGCCGCTCTCGGCCGCCGAAACGTTCACGTGGCTGAACGCGAAGCCGATCCGCTTCGCGGGCGTGGTCTTCATCGCGCTGCACGGGGGCACGGGAGAGGACGGCACCGTCCAGGCGCTCCTCGAGACCGCCGGGGTCGTCTACACCGGCTCGGGAATACTCGCGAGCGCGCTCGCGATGAACAAGGATCGCTCGAAGGCGCTCTTCCGCGAGGCGAACGTCCGGACCGCCCCGCATCTTCTCATCGATGCATCTTCGGAGAAGGAACGCGCGGGAGCGGGAGCGGCGGTCGCGCGCGCGTTCGGATATCCCGTCGTCGTGAAACCCAATTGCCAGGGCTCGAGCGTCGGATTCTCGTTCGTTCCACGCGCGGAGGATCTCGACGAGGCGCTGCGCCTCGCGGGGCGCTTCGGCGACGAGTGCATCGTCGAGCGATACATTCCGGGACGCGAGATCACGGCGGCGATCCTCGGGGGGGAAGCGCTTCCCCTCGTCGAGATCATCCCCGAGGGGGGCTTCTACGATTACAAACGAAAATATCAGAAAGGGACGAGCCGTTACGTCGCTCCGGCGGAGCTCGACGCGAAAACGTCGGAGCGCGTCCGGCGCGAGGCGGCGCTCGCTTATCGGGCGCTCGCCTGCAGGGATTACGCGAGGGTCGATTTCAGGCTGTCCGGGGACGGAGAGCCGTACTGCCTCGAGGTCAACACGCTCCCCGGGATGACGGAACTCAGCCTCGTTCCCATGGCGGCGAAGGCCGCTGGTCTAGGTTTCGATGAGCTCGTCGAGCGCATCGTGAGCGCGGCGGCGGCGAGAAAAAAATAGAACAAGGAGCGGGTGATGGATCGCATTGAAACGTTGATGAAGGAATTCACCGAAGCGACCGGTGTCCCGGGTTTCGAAGGGGAGATTTTCGCTCTCATGGAGCGCCGGCTCGCCTCGATCGCCGTTATCGAGAAGGACCGTCTCGGCTCGTGCATCGCGCGGCTCAAGGGGCGCGCGGAGCGCCCGCGGATCATGCTCGCCGCGCACATGGACGAGGTCGGATTCATGGTGTCCCATTTCTCGGGATCGTTCGTGCGGTTCAACCCGCTCGGCGGATGGTGGTATCCGCGCATGATCGGGCTCCCCGTGAAGATACGCACCGCGAAGGGGGAGGTGCCCGGGGTCATCGCGACGAAGAACCCGTACGAGATGGAGGAGGAAGAGCGCAAGGGTCCCTTCAAGGCGAAGGATCTCTACATAGACGTCGGGCTCTTCGGGAAGAAGAGTCCCGAATCGCTCGGGATCTGCCCCGGGGATCCCGTCGCGCCCTGCCTTCCCTTCACGATTCTCGAAGGGGGCCGCTCCTACATGGCGAAGGCATGGGACGACCGGGCCGGCTGCGTCATGCTGATCGAGGTGCTCCGCGCGCTCTCCCGCACGAAGCTTCCGAACGCCGTCTACGGGGTCGGAACCGTGCAGGAGGAAGTCGGGATCCGCGGCGCCATGACGAGCGGCTTCCGGACGAATCCCGACGTATGCCTCGTCCTCGAAGTGGACATCGCGCAGGACACCCCCGGCTCGTCCGAGGGAAGCCCGGGCAAGCTCGGCGGCGGCGTTTCGATCTGCGTCTACGACGCCACGCTCATCCCCAACGCGAAGCTCCGCGACCACGTGGTCGCCGTCGCGAAGCGGAAGAAGATACCGTTTCAGTACAGCGCCGTCGCTTTCGGAGGAACCGACGGGGGGCGCGTGCACACGACCGCGGCGGGAGTGCCCACGCTTGTGATCAGCGTGGCGACTCGCCATATCCACAGCTCCGCCGGGATCATATGCCGGAAGGATTTCGACAACGCGGTGAAGCTCGTCACCGAGGTCGTGAAAACCCTGGACGAGAAGACCGTCGCGGGCCTCGTCTGACGGATCGACCGGGAGAAAGGACTCACGGATGGCCCTCAAGGTCTACGATACGCTCCGCGCGCGGAAGGAAGAGTTCGAGCCGGTGAGCCCCGGCAAGGTCGGAATCTATTTCTGCGGCATGACGGTTCAGGACCGACCGCATATCGGGCATATGCTCGCTTTCGTCGCCGGCGACATGATACGGCGGCACCTCCGGTTCAAGGGCTACGAGGTGACGTACGTCCAGAACTTCACCGATATCGACGACAAGATCATCGCCAAGGCGAACGAGGAGGGCGTCGACTATCGCATCATCGCCGAGCGGAACATGAAGGAATATTTCCGATACGCTGAGGAGCTCAACATCCTGAAGGCGGACGTGTACCCGCTCGCGACGCAGCACATCGCCGAGATCGTCTCTCTCATCGGCGCTCTCGTGGACAAGGGGTTCGCGTATGACGCCGGGGGGGACGTGTATTTCCGCGTCCGCTCCTTTCCCCGGTACGGGAGGCTCTCGAAGCGCAACGTCGACGAGCTCCAGAGCGGCGCGCGCATCGAGGTCGGCGAGCGTAAGGAGGATCCGCTCGATTTCACCCTCTGGAAAGGGGCGAAGGAGGGGGAACCCGCGTGGGCAAGCCCCTGGGGACCCGGCCGCCCCGGCTGGCACATCGAATGCTCGGCGATGTCGATGAAGTACCTCGGGACCACGATCGATATGCACGGCGGCGGCCAGGATCTCATTTTCCCTCATCACGAGAACGAGATCGCCCAGAGCGAGGCGGCGACGGGGAAACCTTACATCCGCTACTGGATGCACAACGGGCTTCTGAACCTCCGCGGCGAGAAGATGTCGAAGTCGACGGGGCATTTTTTCGCGATCGAGGACATCAACCGGGAGTTCACGGGCGAGGTGATCCGGTTCTATCTCCTTTCGACCCATTTCCGCAGCGGCACCGAGTTCAGCCGCGAGCGGCTGAAGGAGGCCGAGGCGGGCCTGGAACGCATCCGGAACGCGTGCGTCTACGCCGACGAGCGTCTCGCGACGCTGCGCGGCGCCTCCCCGCGGCCGAAGACGAACGAGACGGAGAAGCTCGGCGAGCTTGTCGAGGACGTGAAGAGGAATTTCGTCGAGGCCATGGACGACGATTTCAACAGCGCCGAGGCGATCGGGCACGTATTTCTGCTCGTCCGCGAGATCAATCGCATCCGCGCCGAAGGGGACGAAGGCCCCGTTCAGCAAGCGGAGGCCTTCGAAAGGTTGCGCGAAGCACTCGGGATATTCGATTCCGTTCTCGGCCTGTTCAAGGGAGGGCTCCCGAAGGCCGGGCTCGAGATTCCGCGCGAGGTCGCCGACCTTGTCGCCGATCGGGAGCGCGCCCGCAAGGAGAAGAGATGGGCGGATGCCGATATTTTGAGAAAGAAAATCGCCGGGCTCGGTTTCGTCGTCGAGGACCGGCCTACCGGTTCGTTCGTCAAGCCGGCGAAATAGGATGAAACGGAAAAGAACCGCGCCGGCGAAACCGGAAAAAATCGCGGCGATGAAACCGGGAAAAACCGCGCGGAAGCGAATCGAGATTCAACCTCTCACAAGCGACCGGTGGGAAGACCTCGTCGCCCTCTTCGGCAAGAGGGGCGCGTGCGGCGGATGCTGGTGCATGTGGTGGCGTCTCGCGCGATCGGCCTTCGTGAAGGGCAAAGGCGCCGGCAACCGGCGCTCCCTCAGGAGAATCGTCGGCGCGGGGGGCGTACCCGGTCTCATAGCCTATTTCGACGGAACGCCGGCAGGATGGTGCTCCGTCGCTCCCCGCGAAGACTACCCCGTTCTCTCCC
>Ga0265296_1003790_pt1 | contig 13683 bp, 17 predicted proteins | sample MunlanPumphouse1_FD_189073 | JGI IMG/M metagenome (GOLD analysis project Ga0265296, IMG submission 189073) | Groundwater microbial communities from a municipal landfill in Southern Ontario, Canada - Pumphouse #1 | ecosystem: Environmental > Aquatic > Deep subsurface > Groundwater | place... | reverse complement strand
ATCGGCCGCTATCATACCCCGCTAATTAATCCCGCGCAGAACGGAGTACCTCAATGACCGTCTTTAGCCTTGCCTACACCCTGCATGTATTGGCCGCCCTGGTATGGGTCGGTGGTATGTTTTTCGCCTGGATGATCCTGCGCCCGGCCGCTGTGGCGGCGCTTGAAGGGCCGGCGCGGCTGAAACTGTGGACGAATGTGTTTCCGCGTTTTTTCGTGTGGGTCTGGGTGGCGGTGCTGATCTTGCCGATCAGTGGCGTCGGCCTATTGCAACTGCGCTTCAACGGGTTTGAAACCGCACCGCGTTATGTGCAGGTGATGATGGGGCTGTATGTAGTGATGACGGCGCTGTTTATCCGCATCCAGGCGTTGCAACTGCCTGAACTGCGCACGGCTGTGGCGGCCGAGGACTGGGCGACGGGCGCGCAGGCGCTGGGAAAAATCCGAAAGTTGGTAGGGATCAATCTGATTGTGGGATTGGTGGTGGTGGCGGTTGCCTCGGCTCGGCCGATGTTCTGAGGGTGTTCTTCAGGGCCTCATCGCGGGCAAGCCCGCTCCCACATTTGAATCGGTTCGCAAATCAAGTGTGGGAGCGGGCTTGCCCGCGATGGCGTCAGTGCCTATAGCTCAAAGCCGTTGGATGGTCACCGTGCCGGCAGGTCCGGAAGGCCCTGCCTGCCCTTCCAACCCCGGCCGGCCTTTCTCGCCGCCATCGGCGCGGTACACCAGGCACCCCTTGGACTGCCCGCCCTTGCCCGGTTTGCCGGCAACACCTGGCAAGCCGCCAGCACCGCCGTCGACCCAGACCTTTATCTGCTCGCTCGGATAATCCTGTGGCAATTCGATGCGCACTGCCGCACCCGCAGCGCCTGGCAGCCCGTCGCCGCCGTTGTCGCCATTGGCGCCACGCCCGGCCGAACCCCAGGTGCACCCTGGGTCTTCGCCATTGGCGCCATCCAGGCCGCTATAACCTTGGGCGCCGGTGCCACCCCGGGCATCGACAGACAATAGCTGCGCATTCAATGCATTGATCCGCAACGTCAGGTCACGCCCCGGCTTGGCCGGTTTTTCATGGGTGCCGGGCGCCCCCCGGGAGGTGATCTGGCTGCCATGCTCCAACTGCGCATGCCGTACCTGCAATTGCAGGGCCGAGGCGCTGGGCACGATGGCGATCCGCGCGTCGCGGCCCAGGTGCAGTTCGTCGACGGTGACCTGGGTGATATTCGCCGGAATCAACAAGGTGCCATAGTCGGCCACTTCCAGGCGTTCCAACTGCAGCACGCTGGTGCTGTTGGGCAAGCGCAGCAACGAGTTGGTCTCGACGCTGACGCTTTCGGCCAAGGCAATGGGGCTGACCAGCAGGGCCAGGAGAAAAACGTTACGCATGATTGCCATCCTTGTTGTCTTGATCAGCCGTAGGTGCAGGCAGGCTCTTTATATGGAACATCCCCAGCAACAGGATCAGCAGGCGGTCACGCCAAGGGTGGGCACGATGTTTGACGCTGGCGTTGAATAACACCAACTCCAGAAGATGGGTCAGCAATAAAAGGATACCGACCAGGTTGACCAGCAGATGAAATGGATTGGTCAGCGGTTTGAACAGATTGACCAGCACAACGACCCAGAACAGCAACGCCAGCAACTTCCCCAATCGCAACAACAGCTTCATGCCCTACGCCCCCTTGCACATTATTCTTTGGGCGCACAGTAACGAGTTCTACAGGCGATTTGCCAGTGAAGGATAAAAAAACTTGAGATAGCTGCGATTTGGCGACCAGATCGCCGAGGATTGTCTGAAGCTTCCGTCAGAAATACCCCTGGAGTCACCCAGGGGCAGGCGTGCAGCGCGCTAGCGGTTGATCTGGATTTCCACGCGGCGGTTCAGGGCGCGGCCGTCGGCGGTTTTGTTGTCCGCCACCGGGTGGGTTTCACCAGCACCTGTCACCGACACAAAGTTGCTGCGGGGCACGCCGGAGCTGACCAGGTAGTCGGTCACCGAATGGGCGCGTTTTTCCGAGAGCTTCTGGTTGTACGCATCTTTACCGACGCTGTCGGTATGCCCGCTGACCCGCAGTTGAGCACTCGGCGCCTCCTGTTTCAGGCGTGCGGCGACGGTGTCGAGCTTGGTTTTATCAGCCGCCGTCAGCCGGGCCGAGTCGAACTCAAAGTGCACGTCACGAATCACGATGGTATCTTCCTTGACCACCACCACTTCTTCGACGACTACCGCCTCGGGTACTGGCGGGCAGCCATTGGCATCGACCTGCACGCCTTTGGGGGTGCCCGGGCATTGGTCGCGGCTGTCGGGTACACCGTCGCCGTCCTCATCACCGTCGCCATGGACCCAGCAATAGGCGCCGGCCATGCCGCCGATCAACAACGCACCACCGCCGGCCCATGACGAACTTTCGGTGGCGCCCAGCGCGGCACCGGTTACGCCGCCGAGGGCTGCACAGGTGGGCCAATCGGTTTTTTGCAAGCCTGCGCAACCTGTCAATACTCCGGTTAGCAGAACCAAGGGTAGAGCTGTCCGCATGATGCTCATTTGATTTCTCCTGAGGGGATCGGCCGCAAGCCGATGGGTGGAGTAAAGACCGCTCTTTTCATCCGCGCCAGCGCGCCACACCCCCGTATTCATTGGCCCACGCTGCTTTTTCCAGCCGACAGGCCGCCGCCCGCTCTAGGCCCGCGCGCTCAAGCAGGCTAGTCTTCACGGTTCTGATGTGAGGATCTTCGATGACCGCCGGTAATTCTTCCCGTACGCCGCAGCAATCACTCGCTGCCCTGCTTGATCGCCAAGCCCCCAAACGCCTGCTGGTATTGGGTGCCGGCCACTTCCCGGCGCTGGATGCGTTCAAGCAGGCCCACCCGGACACCGTGGTCTGCGTCGCAGGGCCGGGGCCATTGCCTGCCGACCTGGCGGCCCAGCGATTTGACCTGGCCCTGGTGGTCGACTGCCTGGAGCACCTGTCAAAACGTGCAGGGTTGGAGCTACTGGGCGGCGTGCGCAACCTCAATGCCAGCCGTATAGCCGTCCTCGCCGACCTGGCGGCCTGCGGCTGGAAAGACACCGACTTTTTCTCCCTGGCCCTGCAGACCAGCGAACACTTTTGCCGCGACAATCAGGTACTGACGCTGTTTACCTACGATCTGCTTGAATACAAACAGGTACCGGACTGGCTGAACGCCCGGTTCTGGGCCAACCCGGAAAATTTTGGAAAGTACTGGTGGTAACCATGAGCACCTCCATTTGCCCTTGCGGCAGCGGCAACCTGCTGGATGCCTGCTGCGGCCATTATCACTCTGGCCACCCCGCACCCTGCGCCACGGCGTTGATGCGCTCACGCTACAGCGCCTATGTGCTGGGGTTGGTGGATTACCTGGTGGCGACTACGCTACCGGCACAACGCAGCGGCCTGGATCGTGAGGCTATCGGAGCCTGGAGCGCGCAAAGCACCTGGCTGGGCCTGGAGGTCGAAAGTTCCGAGGTGTTTGGTGGGCAGCCGGAACATGCCTTCGTCACCTTTACCGCGCGCTGGCATGACAGCACCGGCGAACATAGCCACCGGGAACAGTCGTCTTTCGTACAGAACGATGGGCACTGGTACTTTATTGACCCTACCGTGGAGGTGAAGGCGGGACGCAATGATGCCTGCCTGTGCGGCAGCGGGCAGAAGTTCAAGAAGTGCTGTTCCAGCTACCTGTAAGAATCCGCTTCTTTGTAGGAGCAAGCTTGCTCGCAAAGAAGGCAAGCGCACCGCATTTACCCAGACTGCCCTCGTCATCGTTGACGACCATCGCCGGCAAGCCGGCTCCTACAAAGGAATGCGTCATGGTCAGCCGATTACGAAGCTATAGCTATTTGTTGATGCTGGCCGTTGGGCTCTCGGGATGCACGTCCTGGTTCGCCGATGACACGCCGCCACCGCAGATCCACCTGGTCAAGGTGGAGTTGGTGCGTGCCAAGTTGCTGGAACAGAAATTCAAGCTGCACTTTCGTGTGGATAACCGCGGCGACTCGGACCTGACCGTGCGCGGCCTGATCTACAAGATCAGCCTGGCCGATGTGGAACTGACCGAAGGCGAGTCCAACGAATGGCTGACAATTGCGCCCCATGGCCGGGGATTTTTCAAAGTCACGGTGCGCACCAACCTGTGGCCGCAGGTGCGAGAAATCGCCGACCTGTTGAAAAACCCGGACCGGCCCATCCCCTATCGCCTGGAAGGTGAACTGAAAACCGGATTATTCATCGGTAACGACGTGCACGTGATGCGCAATGACGAGATAATCCCCGGCGATTTTATTCCGGAGCGACACCAATGACTCAGCAACCCCATGTCCATGGTCCTGACTGCAACCACGATCACGATCATCACGATCACGACCATGGTCATGTCCACGGCCCGAACTGCGGCCATGCCCACCAGGAACCCGTGCGCAATGCCCTGAAGGATGTGGGCCGCAACGACCCATGCCCATGCGGCAGCGCCAAGAAGTTCAAGAAGTGCCACGGCGCCTGATACGCCTTATGTAGGCGCAGGCTTGTCGGTCTTTACCAGCAAGCCGGCTCCTACGGTTCTATCGATAGACCCAAATATTTCATTGAATTTTCCCTAGTCGACCATTACCTATACCTACAGGCACATCATCGGGCGCCCTGCCCGTTCAAGCATCACTAATCCTGGAGAGCTTCATGATCGACCTGTATTACTGGACCACCCCCAACGGTCACAAGATTTCGTTGTTCCTGGAAGAAGCCGGCCTGCCCTACGAGGTGCACCCGATCAACATTGGCCAGGGCGACCAGTTCAAGCCAGACTTCCTGAAGATCGCGCCCAACAACCGCATTCCGGCGATTGTCGATCAGCAGCCGAGTGACGGTGGCGCACCGATTTCCCTGTTTGAATCCGGCGCCATCCTGCTGTACCTCGCGGAAAAAACCGGTCAGTTCCTGCCCAAGGACCTGCGCGCTCGCCAGGAAGTACTGCAATGGTTGTTCTGGCAAATGGGCGGCCTGGGCCCGATGGCCGGGCAGAATCACCATTTCAGCCAGTTCGCCCCGGAAAAGATCCCCTACGCCATCAAACGCTACGTCGATGAAACCGCGCGCCTCTATGGCGTGCTGGACCGGCGCCTGGCCGATCGCAGCTTCGTCGCCGGCGAGGCCTACAGCATTGCCGATATGGCGATCTACCCGTGGATTGTTTCCCACAAATGGCAGAGCCAGCGCCTGGAAGATTTCCCCCACCTGCATCGCTGGTTCAACCTGATCAAGGAACGCCCGGCGACGGTGCGGGCCTATGACTTGGTACAGAAGGTCAACCCGCCGAAATCCTGATCGTGCCCTGTAGGAACTGGCTAGCCGGCGAAGATCGTCAACAAAAACGCCGGGGCCTGGATAAGCGTGGCGCCTGGTAGTTTTTCGCCGGCAAGCCGGCTCCTACAAGGGTTTATGAGTGTTTGAAAAAATTAGCATCGCCTCCCGCTTGCGTCGGTTCGCCGCGCTCACTAACGTAGCGCCTTTACTGACGCTACCCCCCGCAGGAGCTTTGCCATGGCCTCGCCAGCCCTCTCACGTTTTCTTCCCCGGTTCGGCGTTGCCGCGGCAGTGGCCAGTGCCTTGGGCCTGGCCGGTTGCCAGTCACTGAACAGCCAGGACACTCTGCCTCCCGTTTCCGGCGTACAGCCGCTCAAGGGCCTGGCGCAAAATGTCTCCGTGCGGCGCAACGGCCAGGGTATGCCGCTGATCGAAAGCAACACCTTCCACGACGCACTGTTCACCCTCGGTTATGTGCACGCCAGCGATCGGATCAACCAGATGGTCACCCTGCGCCTGCTGGCCCAGGGCCGCCTGGCAGAAATGTCCGGGCCGGATGTGCTGGATGTCGACCGTTTCATGCGCGCGGTAAACCTCAAGAAAAGCGCCAGCGAGCTATACAACGCCTCGTCACCGCGCCTCAAACGCTTCTTCGAAGTGTATGCCCGCGGGGTCAATGCCTACCTGTTCCGCTACCGCGACAAGCTGCCGGCAGACCTGGCCCAGAGCGGCTACAAGCCCGAATACTGGAAGCCAGAGGATTCGGCGCTGCTGTTCTGCCTGCTCAACTTCAGTGAGTCGGCCAACCTGCAGGAAGAGTTGTCCGCCCTGGTGTTGGCGCAAAAAGTCGGCGCCGACAAACTCGCCTGGCTGACCCCAAGCTACCCGGACGAACCTCTGCCTGCGGCGGAAGCCGACAAGCTCAAGGGCGTCAACCTCGGGCAGATTCCCGGCCTTGCCACGCTCACCAGCATCAACGAGCGCCTGGGCAGCCTCAACACCCTTGGGGTTTCCACTGCCAGCAACTGGGCCATCGCCCCGCAACGCAGCCGCAGTGGCCGCAGCCTGCTGGCGAACGACCTGTCGACGCCGATGCAGGCACCGTCCCTGTGGACGTTCGTACAAATCCGCGCACCGAAATACCAGGCGGCCGGGGTGTCGATTGCCGGGGTACCTACGCTGCTATCCGGCTTCAATGGCAAGGTGGCCTGGAGCATGAGCCAGGTCTCCGGCGATACCCAGGACCTGTTCCTGGAAAAGGTCAGACGCCAGGGCAGCGCGCTGTACTACGAGCACAATGGCAAATGGGTACCGGCCATCGTGCGTAACGAAACCTTCTTCGCCAAGGGCCAGCGGCCGATTCGCGAAACAGTGTACGAAACCCGCCACGGGCCGCTGCTCAACAGCGCCCAGTCGCTGACCAGCGGCTACGGCCTGGCCCTGCAAACCGCCGACTTCAAGGGTGACAAGAGCCTGGATGCGTTTTTCGACCTGTCCCGGGCGCAGAACGTGGAAAAAGCCTCGGACGCCAGCCGTGAGATTCGTGCCATCCCCCTGAACATGGTGTTTGCCGACGCCAGCAATATTGGCTGGCAGGTCACCGGGCGCTTCCCCAACCGCCGCGAAGGCGAAGGCCTGCTGCCGTCGCCAGGCTGGGACGGGCGCTTTGACTGGGATGGCTACGCCGACGCGATGCTGCACCCCTATGACCAGGACCCGCCACAAGGTTGGGTCGGCACCGCCAACCAACGCACCGTGCCCCACGGCTATGGCATGCAACTGTCCAACTCCTGGGCCGCACCCGAACGCAGCGAACGCCTGGCGCAACTGGCCGGCAACGGCAAACACGACAGCCGTAGCGTGATTGCCATGCAGTACGACCAGACCACGCTGTTCGCTGCCAAGCTCAAAGGCATGTTCCAGGCACCGGGTATGGCTCTGCCACTGAAACAGGCGATCGATGCCCTGCCTGCCGCCGATCGGGCCAAGGCCCAGGAGGCCCTGAGCCGACTGATGGCGTTCGACGGGCGCCTGGCAGCCACGTCGAGCGATGCTGCGATCTACCAACTGTTCCTGCAGGAAAGCGCCAAGCAGATTTTCCTCGATGAACTGGGCCCGGAAACCAGCGCCACCTGGAAAGCGTTTGTCAGCAACGCCAACCTGTCCTACGCCGCCCAGGCCGACCATCTGTTGGGACGTGAAGACAGCCCATTCTGGGACGACCTGCGCACGGCGCAAAAAGAAGACAAACCGGCGATCCTCGCCCGCAGCCTGGTCGCAGCAATCACCGCCGGCGACAGCTTGTTGGGTGCAGATCACAAGGCCTGGCAATGGGGCAAACTGCACAGCTACACCTGGAAAACCAGCAGTGGCCAAACCTTGCGTGGCCCGTTGGCGGCAGGTGGTGATCACACTACGTTGAACGCTGCGCCCTACAACTGGGGGCAGGATTTCGCCACCACCCAAGTCCAGGCCATGCGCATGATTGTGGATTTCGGTCAGGTAGAACCCATGATGGGCCAGGGCGGTATCGGCCAATCCGGCAACCCTGCCAGCCCGTACTATGCCAATGGCATCGATCCGTGGCTCAAGGCGCAGTACTTGAGCTTCCCGATGCAACCACAGAACTTTGACAAGGCGTACGGCAAGACCCGATTGACGCTGACCCCTGGGAAATAACCCGATGCAGGAGCTGGCATGCCAGCTCCTGCCATTGATGATCAGGCTGCACTGCAATGGTGCTGAAGCTATGTAGCGCCCGATATCGGGCGCTGACCACGTTGCCCTTCGCGTAATCCCTCCTATTAAAAAGACCGTTCGGAACTATGGTGCAGAAATTGCTACTTGCGATTTGCCTGACCCCGTTCAGTAACAGTCCTAATCGCGCCACAAGCGCTTATCGTGGTTTCCAGGGATTACATAATGAAAAAAGCATTGCTGACCCTTTCTGCACTCGCTCTGTGCATGGCCGCCGGTACCGCCCTGGCCAAGGAATACAAAGAATTGCGTTTTGGTGTGGACCCTTCCTACGCGCCGTTTGAATCCAAGGCCGCCGACGGTAGCCTGGTGGGCTTCGATATCGACCTGGGCAACGCCATTTGTGCGGAGCTGAAGGTCAAGTGCAAATGGGTAGAAAGCGACTTTGACGGCATGATCCCGGGCCTCAAAGCCAAGAAGTTCGACGGCGTGATTTCGTCGATGACCGTGACCCCGGCCCGCGAGAAGGTTATCGACTTCTCCAGCGAGCTGTTTTCCGGCCCCACTTCCTACGTGTTCAAGAAAGGCGCCGGCCTGAGCGAAGATATTGCGTCGCTCAAAGGCAAGACCGTGGGTTATGAACAAGGCACCATCCAGGAAGCCTATGCCAAGGCCGTGCTGGACAAAGCTGGGGTAAAAACCCAGGCCTACCAGAACCAGGACCAGGTGTATGCCGACCTGACCTCGGGCCGCCTTGATGCATCGATCCAGGACATGCTGCAAGCCGAGCTGGGCTTTTTGAAGTCGCCGCAAGGCGCGGACTACGAAGTCAGCAAGCCGGTAGACAGCGAAATGCTGCCCTCCAAGACCGCCGTGGGCATCGCAAAAGGTAACAAAGAGCTGAAAGCCCTCTTGGATAAAGGTATCAAAGCGTTACACGATGATGGCACCTACGCCACCATCCAGAAAAAACACTTTGGCGATCTGAACCTGTACAGCGGCAAGTAATGCTGCGGCGCCCACTCCGCCAAGGGGTGGGCGCACTATCGATGGCCAAGGGCATACCCCATGTTTGAAGACCTGCTGCAGACCCTCGGGCTTGGCGCGTTCAGCCTGCAAGGGTTCGGCCCGCTATTGCTGCAAGGCACCTGGATGACCATCAAGTTGTCGGTGCTGTCCCTGGCCGTCAGCGTCGTGCTGGGCCTGCTCGGGGCCAGCGCCAAGTTGTCGAGCGTGGCGCTGTTGCGCATCCCCGCCCAGCTCTACACCACCCTGATTCGCGGCGTGCCGGATCTGGTGCTGATGCTGCTGATTTTCTACAGCCTACAAACCTGGCTGACCAGTTTCACCGACTACATGGAATGGGAATACATCGAGATCAACCCCTTCGGCGCCGGGGTGATTACCCTGGGTTTTATCTACGGTGCGTATTTCACCGAGACGTTCCGCGGTGCGATCCTCGCCGTGCACCGCGGCCAGTTGGAGGCCGCCACGGCTTATGGCCTCACACGCCGGCAGCGCTTTCGCTACGTGACCTTCCCGCAAATGATGCGCTTTGCCCTACCGGGTATCGGCAATAACTGGATGGTGATGCTCAAGGCCACGGCACTGGTGTCGATCATCGGCCTGGCCGACGTGGTCAAGGCCGCCCAGGATGCGGGCAAAAGTACCTATCAGTTGTTCTTTTTCCTGGTGGTCGCGGCCTTGATCTACCTGGCCATCACCAGCGCATCAAACTTCGTCCTGCGCAGGCTGGAAACCCGTTACGCGGCAGGCGTTCGGGAGGCGGTGCGATGATCGAACTCTTGCAGGAATACTGGCGCCCCTTCCTCTACAGCGACGGCAACCACATAACGGGCCTGGCCATGACGATGTGGCTGCTCACGGCTTCGCTCTGCATCGGTTTCGTGGTGTCGATCCCGTTATCCATCGCCCGCGTCTCGCCCAACCGCTGGGTGCGCTGGCCGGTGCAGTTTTATACCTACCTGTTTCGCGGCACGCCGCTCTACATCCAGTTGCTGATTTGCTACACCGGCATCTACAGCCTGGCTGCCATTCGTGCCCAGCCGGTGCTGGATGCGTTTTTTCGCGACGCAATGAACTGCACCCTGCTTGCGTTTGCCCTCAACACCTGCGCCTACACCACGGAAATCTTCGCCGGGGCCATCCGCAGCATGGCCCACGGTGAGGTCGAGGCGGCGAAAGCTTATGGCCTGAGCGGCTGGAAACTGTATGCCTACGTGATCATGCCCTCGGCCCTGCGTCGTTCATTGCCGTACTACAGTAATGAAGTGATCCTGATGCTGCACTCGACGACGGTGGCCTTTACCGCGACGATCCCGGACATCCTCAAAGTGGCCCGGGACGCCAACTCGGCCACCTTCCTCACGTTCCAATCGTTTGGTATCGCTGCGCTGATCTACCTGACCGTGACGTTTGCCCTGGTCGGTCTGTTTCGTCTGGCGGAGCGTCGCTGGCTGGCCTTTCTCGGGCCTGGTCATTAAGGAGCCCCTATGCGGCAACAGATTCATCCCATCCTCGCACCGCTGCCCGGCACCGCACGGCAGATCCACAGCTTCCACTTCGGGCCAGAGCAGGCCGAAGGAAAAATCTATATCCAGGCCTCGCTGCACGCCGACGAGTTGCCCGGCATGCTGGTGGCCTGGCACTTGAAGGAGCGCCTGGCGGAACTGGCCACTGCCGGCCGCCTGCGTAGCGAAATCGTGCTGGTGCCCGTCGCCAACCCGGTAGGCCTGGAACAGGTATTGATGGATATTCCCCTGGGCCGCTACGAGTTGGAGAGCGGGCAGAACTTCAATCGTCTGTTTATTGACCTCAGTGAAGAGGTTGGCAATCAGGTCGAAGGCCTGCTGGGGGATGATCCACGGCTTAACGTCGCATTGATCCGCGAGAGCCTGCGCCAGGCTCTCGACCGCCATATACCCACCACGCAACTGCAATCCCAGCGCCTTGTGCTGCAACGCCTGGCCTGTGATGCCGATATGGTGCTGGACCTGCATTGCGACTTCGAAGCCGTTGCCCATCTGTACACCACACCCGAGGCCTGGCCCCAGGTCGAGCCGTTGGCCCGCTACATCGGCGCTGAAGCCAGCCTGTTGGCCACCGATTCCGGCGGGCAGTCCTTCGATGAGTGTTTCACCCTGCTCTGGTGGCAGTTGCAGCAACGGTTTGGCCAACGCTTCGCGATTCCCCTGGGCAGCTTTTCGGTGACCCTGGAGTTGCGCGGCCAGGGTGATGTCAATCACGGCCTGGCCAGCCTCGACTGTCAGGCGATCATCGACTACCTGATGCACTTTGGCGCCATTAGCGGCGAACCTGCGCCCCTACCCGGGTTGCCCTACCCCGCCACGCCGCTTGCCGCCGTCGAGCCGGTGACCACCCCTGTAGGCGGCCTGCTGGTGTTTCACGCGCTGCCAGGGGAATACCTCGAGGCCGGGCAGTTGGTCGCCGAAGTCATCGACCCCATTCACGACCGCGTCAGCCCCATTCATTGCCGGTACGCCGGCCTGCTGTATGCCCGGTCGCTGCGGCGCATGGCCACGGCCGGCATGGTGATTGCCCATGTCGCCGGACATACGCCCTATCGCAGTGGCTATTTACTATCGCCTTGAGGATGCACGCCCCATGTACAAATTGACCGTTGAAGGCCTGCATAAACGCTATGGCGACCATGAAGTGCTCAAAGGGGTTTCGCTAAAGGCCAAAAGCGGTGATGTGATCAGCCTGATCGGCGCCAGCGGTTCGGGGAAAAGCACCTTCCTACGTTGCATCAACTTCCTTGAACAACCCAATGACGGCGCCATGAGCCTTGATGGCCAGCCGATCCGCATGGTCGGCGACCGCCATGGTATGCGCGTGGCCGACGAGGCCGAGTTACAGCGCCTGCGTACCCGCCTGGCGATGGTGTTCCAGCACTTCAACCTATGGAGCCATATGAGCGTGCTGGAGAACATCACCATGGCCCCCCGCAGGGTCTTGGGGTGTGGCAAAAAGGACGCCGAGGACCGCGCCAGGCGTTATCTGGACAAGGTTGGGCTCCCGGCACGGGTAGCGGACCAGTTCCCGGCGTTCCTGTCGGGTGGCCAGCAGCAGCGGGTAGCTATCGCGCGCGCACTGGCGATGGAGCCGGAGGTGATGCTGTTCGACGAGCCAACGTCGGCCCTCGACCCGGAACTGGTCGGCGAAGTATTGAAGGTGATCCAGGGTTTGGCTGAAGAGGGGCGGACCATGATCATGGTGACCCATGAGATGAGCTTTGCGCGCAAGGTCTCGAGCCAGGTGTTGTTTTTGCACCAGGGCCTGGTGGAAGAAGAAGGCACCCCGCAAGAGGTGCTGGATCACCCGAAAAGCGCGCGATTGCAGCAGTTTTTGAGTGGCAACCTGAAATAAACAGCGCACAACGCTGAGGCCTGGCGAAAAGGTTGTTCAGACTCTGGCCTGGTTGTGGCGAGCGGGCTTGCCACAGTCCAGATAACTTCGCCGCATTTATCCAGGTGAACTGCGGTGTCAGGTTTCAGGGCTGCTGCGCAGCCCAGCGCGGGGCAAGCCCGCTCGCCACAGGTATCAAGCCACAGGCGCGGGTGGTGGCTCGTCCGGCAGGGTCGGTACGCCAGGTTCGGTAGGTTGTTCCGGGGTATCGGGGTCAGGCTGGCCAGGGATGCCGCCAGCGGCGGGGTCGGCCATCAAGGACCAGGCCAGAACACCAATCTGGTTGGGTTCAAGCCGGGCAAGTTCGGCGCTGATTCGCGGGTCGATCTTCATAGGGTACTCCTCAAGCGTGGCTCGGCGCGCTGTGCACGCGCCGAGGCAGTACACCCAATAGAGTGCCTGCCCGCTGACAAATTCCCTTGCTCTGTAAGACGTTTCGATCAGGTGCGTGGCAGAGTGACGCCGCGCTGGCCCTGGTACTTGCCGCCACGGTCCTTATAGGACACTTCGCACTCTTCATCGGATTCGAAGAACAGCATCTGCGCCACGCCTTCGTTGGCGTAGATCTTGGCGGGCAAGGTGGTGGTGTTGGAGAACTCCAGGGTCACGTGGCCTTCCCATTCCGGCTCGAGCGGCGTCACGTTGACGATGATGCCGCAGCGCGCGTAGGTGCTCTTGCCCAGGCAGATGGTCAGGACATTACGCGGGATACGGAAAAACTCGACAGTGCGCGCCAGGGCGAAGGAGTTAGGCGGGATGATGCACACATCGCTCTTCACATCGACGAAGCTCTTTTCATCGAAGTTTTTCGGATCGACGGTGGCCGAGTTGATGTTGGTGAACACCTTGAATTCATCGGCGCAACGCACATCGTAGCCGTAGCTGGAAACCCCGAACGAAATCAGGCGTTCGGCGCCCTCACCGCGCATCTGGCGCTCGACGAAGGGTTCGATCATGCCGTGCTCTTGCGCCATGCGGCGAATCCACTTGTCCGATTTGATGCTCATGGCGGGTGTCCTGAATAGCGAGGTGGAAAATTCTGTTGGGCATCTTACCGGGGCTGGCCTCGCGGTTCAAAGGACGCGGGGGTTTTTCTTGATTAAGTTGAGCCCGGTCACTGTCAGCCGTGCGGGGCGAGCGCTGCCCCAGAATCAAAGGGCCGCAGGCCTGTAAAAGGCACCGCCAGTCACGAAAATAGAGAAACCTTCGGAAATACCATT
>Ga0265296_1003789_pt1 | contig 13684 bp, 18 predicted proteins | sample MunlanPumphouse1_FD_189073 | JGI IMG/M metagenome (GOLD analysis project Ga0265296, IMG submission 189073) | Groundwater microbial communities from a municipal landfill in Southern Ontario, Canada - Pumphouse #1 | ecosystem: Environmental > Aquatic > Deep subsurface > Groundwater | place... | reverse complement strand
ACCCAACGTGCACGATGCCTACTACTACGGCGCAATCTATGACGATCGCCCCGTCAAGCCCGTGCGCCTGGTCATCCGCACCCACCAGGTCGACCTGGTAGCGACGACGCTCACGCGGGCTGGCTGGTCTTTCGAGGTGATTCCCGACCCACCCGGCGCTCCGCGAATCTGGATCGAGATCCCGCACGCGCGGGCGAGCGAACAGAGCCTCAACGAGCTGCTGCCGCTCATCCGGGTGTGGGGTACCAGGAGATAGGTCAGCGCGGCACGCCGCTGGGTTGAAGCCCGAAGGTGCGATGTGCATTTGACCATCGTTGGCCGCGGACGTATGCTTTCTGTGGATATGCGTTTCGACATCACCCACATCCCCACAGGGAGGAGCACCATGCCTGCTCGCACTGTCCGTGTCCGTCGCCTGGACGACGGCCACCTCGGGTTCCTCGATCCCGTCCGCAACCTGGAGCGGGAGTTTGAGGTGATCGTCATTGATCCAGATGTCGCGATCGATCCGAAGCAGGTGCGACCTGCGTTGCCAACGCACGCGGTGAGCTTCCTGCGCAATCCGATCGCCCGCAAAGATGTCCATGGCGAGCCCAGCTGACTGGGCGCTCATCGACGCCAACGTCCTGGTCTACGGCGTAGCACCAGGCGGGCCCCACCACGCCGCGTTCCGGCTCCTGATCTACCGCGCCTTTGAACCTGTCGGCGAGCTGCCGCCGCGCGCGCGCGACCTCCGCTTCGTTGAACCAGGGGGGAGTGGGGTCCATGGACACCGTCTTTCCTGTCTCTCGGGAAGTGTCTGCGAAACCGGATCACAATCAGTTTCAACGAAGAAGGTCGAAAGTTGGGATTGGGATGATTCTCATCTGCCCTTCTTGTTCGCTCGCTCTTGCCACGCTACATGCCCCCTTGCGGCTCGCCGTCCGCCGCAATTGCTGTCATAAGAGGTTGTAGATGGAGATCTTCGAGTTGGTGGCTGGGGCTCTACTCGGCCTTGGAGGCGGACTGCTCGCGAGACTTTTCGGACTTGAGGTTTTAGTTGACGCTGTCAGGCGGCGACTATCCCATGCGGTTGGAAATAAACCGCAGATCGCGGAACCGCAGATCGCGGCCACCTGTACCCGAACAGAGATTGATGCCCTCATCGATCAGCTTGGTTCCGAGCAGTTGATTTGCCTTCGTGGGTTTCTCGATGGCCTCCTGTCGCCTGGTCGCCGCTCGTGACGTTCGTAGTCGATTCTACTTGCCAAGATAGGATCGGATCACCCCTTTCTGGAGATACTCAATGTCCTGGTCATTCATCATTGCTGCCCTGATCGGCGGTGTCGTGGGAGCCCTGCTCCCAAGGTCGTTCCTTAAGAACGTCGGCCTGAAGCTCTCTGGCGCGGTCGCTCTCATTCTCGTCGGCTGCGGCGTACTGACGTACCCGAAGGCGAGCGCCACCGTGATGGACTTCAGCCGGTGGCACAACCAGTACCGAGTCGATCGATCGATCGCCTTGACGAAGTTCGCGGCCACCATCAAGAAGGACGAGCGCGTCCTCGCCGAAGTCTACATCGGCTGCCGCGACTGCACCGGAAACGCAGCGGTGTTGGCCGCCCTCGCGGATCGCGTGAGGTGGAGCAAAGACCACGGCGGTGCCGAGGACATCAGGGTGACCTGGGTCGCGTCTGAACACGCGGACCTGTCGGAGGTCGCCGCTGCGGCCCGAGCCTACCCGTGGATCCAGTGCGTGCTTCTCCCGGAGTCGCGGCAGCTTGAGCTGGGTCTCTCCCCTCGGGGCAGCGTCTTCAGCTACGCCAACGGAGAGATGTGGGCATCAGTGGTCGAGTCTGGATACGTCGGTATCGACGATGACGGCCGCCATCGGACCACCTACGACACCCACGACGGGGAATCTGCATCCTACGCGGAGTCGCGACTGAAGCAGTTCAAGCAGGCGGCAGAAGGCAGTATCGAGTGCGACGACTGAGAAGAGATGCATGCTACGAGGCGCTACCGAGGAGCGTCCCATCGTGCTCTCAACTGACAAGTCCTTCGCGGAGTGGGGCGAGGTGTTCCTCGGCGCCACCTGCGTCGTCACCCTGGACGACCGCCCTATCCACCTATCCGAGATCCTCACCATCGCCGCGGATTCCTACCGCCTCAAGGAAGCCAAGGACCGCACCGCCTGTAAGGCGAAGGAGTTTTAGACCATGTTCTCGCACCGCGTCCACCGCATGTACACGGTCAACGAGAGGCACTTCCGGCGTATCCCCGGCATCACGGTTCTCACTCCGTAGCCTCCCGCTCGTCCTACGCCCTCAGCCATGCGTCCATGGCTGATTTTTCTTGTTCATCTGCCGCGCCCTTGCACGCGAGCGCTCGCGAATTAGCCTACGCACTCGCCCCGGAGCCTCGATGCCCCCCAAGAAGAAGACCGAGAAGCCCGCCACGACCGTTACGACCGAGATCGTGAAGGCCCTGCCTGGTGAACAGGCCGTGGACGAGGCGCTCGTCGACCAAGTGGTAACACGCCTCAACCGCATCGCGAGCGTGAAGGGGATCGAGACCGCCCGAGACGTCGGCGAAGTCGTGCTCGGGACGATGTTCGGCGGGGACTCCGCCAACTTCCGCCGGCGGGGAGAGGATCACGTGAGCTTCCGAGCGCTGGCCGCGCGCGCGGAGAGCGGGGACCTGCACGTCTCGCACATCTTCATCTGGCGCGCGGTGTCGGTCATCGACCAGCTGCGGCTCCTCCCCGAGAACGTCCGGGACGCCCTGCCCTACACCCACCAGACGCTTCTGCTGCCGGTGAAGGACGAGAAGGCGAAGGTCCGGCTTGCCGAACAGGCGGCGGAGGGTGGCTGGTCGAAGCGGAAGATGGAGGAGGAGGTTCAGAAAATCCGGGCGAAGGAGAAGGGAGACTCGAAGGCAGGGCGGCCTGCGCTCCCGATGTTCGTGAAGGGGCTCACGCGCCTCACCAGCGCCGTCAAGCTCGCCACGTCGGCGGCGGTGACCGGCAGTGCGTTCGCCACGTACTCCCCGAACAAGGCGAGGGTTCTGCTAGAGGATCTCGACGGCCAGATCGCAGCGTTGCAGACCCTCAAAGGGCAAATCGCGGCGGCCATCGTGGAATGGGAGGACACGCTGCGGGAGTGAGCAGTCATCGACGTCGGTACCGAAAGGGGAACTGTGCTCTACAAGACCGTGACCGGGATGAAGCTCCGGTGCGAGAAGCTGCAAGAGGCGTTGCAGGTGAAGGTGCCGGGGTTTGCGTCTGCTGGCGGCTGACGCCGGGAAACCGGCCCTCGCTGCCGTTGACCACATCCACGGTTACAGCCTCGGACGGCGACGACCCGACGCCGTTCCCGGGGCGCCTTGTGACTGCAAACGTCCGCTCTATTTGCGGACAATAGCGTCGTTCAGGTTCTCCAAGAGTGCCATATGCGCGGTGTACGGCATCTCCGATGTGACGTAGTATTCGTTGTCGAGGAACTCCTCGAAGCTCTCAACAGTGAGTCGAAATCGGTATTTGGTCATCTTGAAAAATCGTGACGGTAAGTACACGAAAAAATCGAGATCTGCCGGCACGACGAACGCATGATCTGGGGCTCCCTCCCCAAAATACTTCTCCCAATACTCGGCGGTCGCGTGAACAACTGCTGGCTTGACGGGTGGCCATGCATCTTTCTCTATCAGCGCCGCGAGCGATCGGTTCTTGACGTCCATCCAACGCGCGAATTGCTCTTGGAGAGTGCTTCCAAGCAGGCGCACGACAGGTCCCCCGAATCGGATCTTCGTTGTAGTCTTATAGGTGACGTACAACGTCGCGGCCTTGAGAGCCTCGGGCACTACGTCGAACGCGCCCTTCGCCACATCCTCAACCACGGCCAGAGCCGTATGGGTGGCCTGTCCGAAGCATGTCGCTCCGGCAACCTCGCGACTCGAGAGAACGATGACTTCGCGGACGGAACCCGGGACGCCCGATACCTCCAAGGAGCCCTCGCTACCGATCAGATCGCGGTCATCGTCGAACGCCAATTTGCTGAACTTGTACCGTTTGCGGAGCAGGTTCATGCGTTCATCGGATGGTCTGGCCAACGTGATGAAGAATGACTTTTCCAGGTGAAGCTCAATGCTGCACTGTGTGAGTTGCCGGATCTCATGAATTCCCATGGCTACTTTCTCCGACTGTCTTGTTCCGACGACAGAATCGACCTGAGGATGTTGTCTTCGAGGCCCTGCCTGTGCGAGTTGGAACCTGACTCCGCAAGCGCGGTAGCCGGAGCCTTCTTGCCATCTGGGAGCTTCTCACTTTGGCGGCCGCGTTCCGGCGGCACCAAGCGGTCGCGTTCCGCAATCGGCCCCGGGTCCACGAATGCGACATGAAAGCCCGCCTCAATATCGGCGAGCAATGCCACGCAGCGTTCGCGATTGGAGTTCGTGATTCCGTCATGCGATCGCTGCATCAGGAGTGACAAGCTGCCAACCACGAGCGATGCGAAGGCCCCGGACCAGAGCGCGCCGGGCACCCATGCCGATATCCCGGTTCCACTGGAAGGGAGGCAGATCGCCGCAATAAAGGCGCTTGCAGAAATGCCAAACCCAGCCCAAGCGGCGTTTGCGAACACGACGCTAGCCGTTGGGATGGCCTCAACCTCCGTTCGAAGCCGGTTCCAATCGATGATTCGAACGGCATACGACTGGCGTCGGCCATCGATGGTAATCTCTGTTTCGGAGTTGTATCGCAGGGCGCCGCCCGTCTCGCTCAGCGGAAATGTTACCACGGACCCCCCCCGCGAGCAACGGGTTTGGTCGCGCGGCCCTCGGAGAATCCGGCTTCCTCCGCGGTCCGAGAGCAGCGCATTCTCGGCGTGCGACGGGACCCCCAGTCCCCACCGTCCCCCTCCACGCCGTTCTCCACTGATGCGATGATGCTCTCGACCAGGCCATGTCCGGTCCGGAGCCGCGTACCGGGGATCTCCGTCACCAACTCGGACGATACCCCTCAACCCAGGGATTCAGGATTCGCAGGACGGGAACAACTGCTTCCATTCGCGTTCATCGCACCACGCCCGAGGCCGGAGGAGACGTACACCTTAGTTCATGGCGGCCGGTGCGTTCGGGCTAACTTCGATGAACGGGAAGGGAAGCGGCACAGAGACCCTCACCCATGGCTTCTACCAGTAGGAAGAAGAGATAAGCCTTTTGTCAAAAAAATATGATGAAGTTTTTTTGGATTGCTCGCGAGTGCCACTGGTGCGGTAAGGCGGAGACCTACGGGGTTCGCCGCCATCGCGGCTTCCTGCTTTGGTGTGGCAAGGGCTGCGGGTACCGCGTCGCGCTGCGCTGGAGCGAGCTGTCCGACGACGAGCGGCGCCAGGCGGCGCGGTGAGCTGTTTCACCGGTGAAATAAAGCGGTGTCTTGCGGCTTCGTTCGAAGCAGAGCTTGACCCGACCCCAGCTTCAAGGCTATGATATTGACGGTATGTGGTCGCCCATGGCTCAGCAACATGAATGAAGGATTGTCAGGTCGCACACCGTCAGCGACAGGGTGTGCTCGCAGCGCCGAGCGGTGTGGCGCCTCAGTCTCCGCTACTCTCATGCAATCCTGCAAGCGGTAGGTCAGGTTGTTCATTTTCGCCACTTGTTGAGGATGATTCAGACATGACTTACGCATCATTCACTTGCCCCGAGTGCGGAGCTGAGCAGGATCCATGTCTTCACACCTACAACTCCTCTTGCGGCGGGCAAGTAACGGAAAATATGGATTGTGAGGATTGTGGCATGCATATTTATGAATTTATTTGTGACGAATGTGGTGCAACCCCCGATGAAGACGAGTGTATCGACTGACGAGTTCCCCACCGGTACGGCGCCAGGTTCACGGATGCGTGGGACGACCCGGAGCCGTTGGCGTCACTCAAGACCCGGCCATTTCAACACATCTTATGACGCACACGAAACGCGCCCACATCATCTCCATGGTCGTCGATGACGGCATGTCCGTAGGGGACGCAGCCAACACGTTCCTCGTCCCCGAGGCGACGATCGCCGGATGGTTACAGCGGCGTGAACTGAAGATCGACAAGCAGCGAGAAGAGATAGCTGTGCTGCGCCGGATCGTCGCTGACCTTCGCCGGGTGACTCGCGGTGGTGCCGCCCGCCGCAACAAGCACCGCAGTCGCACTTGACCGGAGCATGGCTTCAAGGCTATGATATTGTAGGTATGTGGCCCGCAACTCGACAAATCACAAGGAGTGACATAATGCCCCAGCGCACCGCTCGCCTTCGCCAGCTCGACGACGGCCACTTCGAGTTCGTGGAGCCCGTCAAGGTTCCTGCCAAGGAGTTCGACGTGAAGTTCGAGGAACCGGGACCAACCCGGTCTCGCCGCGGCGGAAAGCTCTCTCCCGCCTGGTCTATGGGCGACACGGGTGTCGTCACCCGCGCGATGTTGTATGACGACCTCGCGTGAGCGTGCGCTGGTCGACACCAACGTCCTGGTCCACGCCTACAACCTCGACGCCAAGGAGCACCTGGCCTGCCGCAGGCTCATCGAAGACGGTGGAACGGGAGAGCTCGACGCCGTGCTCCGTCCACAGATCCTCCTGGAGTTCGTCGTAGCGATTACCCACCCCAAGAAGGTCAAGAACCCGCCGACCCTGACGCGCGCGCTGGCTTGGGCAGCCGAGCTCGCGGACACCCTCGATGTCGTGCAGCCACCCGAGGATCTCGCGACCCGCGTGTTCCTGCTGCTGCGGTCGCGCAGGTTCGGGCGGACGCAGACCTACGACATGGCGATCGCCGCGACCGCGTTCGCCAACGGGATCACCCGGATCTATACCTACGACAAGGTGTTCCACCGTGTCCCGGGGATGACCGTCCTCCAACCGTAGCCCACCGAACCTGCCCACCTCCCAGCCTCGCCAGGCTGGTTTTCTGTTTCACCGGTGAAACAAGTGCCCCACAGTCCCCACGATCCCTCTGACCGTTGCCTCTCGCGCGTGGGACGATGACGCCATCGGAACGCAATTGGATTCGATCTTCGACTCCGTGCTACCGTGGCAGCGTTGCCCAAGGGGAACGTCGGCGATGTACACGCAGGCGTCCTTCCCGGCCGTTGCTCCTTACAAACTAACCACGTCAAACTATGACGAGCAACGAAACTACGCTCGGCGTCCACTCGCCGGGTCCATCGCTCCTCACCCTGCCCGAGGCCGCGGCCTATCTGCGGGTCTCCCGCACCACCGTGTACCGGATGGTCCGCCGCCGTGAACTCCCGCACTGCCGCATCGGGGCGCAGCTCCGGTTCCTCCACGGCGATGTGAACGAGGCAGCTACCCGCCGCCGTGTTCCTTCCTTCCACGAGTATGCCCGCTCGTAAGATCAACAACTGGTGGCACGCGGGCTTCTACTTCAAACGGGAGCGATACCGGGAGCGATGCCCCGAGAACTCGCGTGCTGGCGCGGAGGCGTACGAACTGCACCTGCGCCAACGGCTCGCCCGCGGCGAGGACATTCGCAAGCCCGCCGTGGCTGAGAAGCTCACGACATTCGCGGAGTTCTCGAAGGAGTGGTTCGAGACCTACGTGAAGGCGAACAACAAGCCCAGCGAGCAGCGGAACAAGGAGATCGCCCTGCGCAAGTACCTGGTGCCATCGTTCGGCGGCACCGCGGTCTCGGGCATCACCGATTTTCAGGTCGATCGGTTCAAGCGGTCGCTGAGCGAGGCCGGTCTGTGCAACAAGAGCATCAACAATTACCTGGCGATTCTTGCGAAAGCGCTTCGATCTGCCAAGTCGTGGAAACTCGCCTCCGAGGTACCGGTAATCACGTCGCTGAAGTACATTCTGAAGCCTGTGAACGCGCTGAGTGACGACGAATGCGCACGCCTCTTGCGAAACACCGCAGAGCCGATGTGGCACGCGATGATCGTACTTGCGCTACGCACCGGGCTCCGTCTCGGCGAGCTGTTCGGACTTCGGTGGTGCGACATCGACACGGACAATCACGTGCTCGTGGTCGGGCAGTCCATCGTCCGCGGATTCGTCTCGACGCCAAAGAGCGGGCGTGCTCGGTTCGTTCCACTTGAAAAGACCGTCGAAGACACCTTGGCAGCCCTCAACGATTCGCGCGAGGGTCTCGTGTTCCACCGCGGGGACGGCACGCCGTTGAGCCACCGCATGGCAGCCCGGGCGCTCGACCGTGCGTGCAAACGTGTCGGCATCCGACACATCGGCTGGCACACGCTGCGCCACACCGTCGGCACCCAGCTCCACAAGTCACGAGTGCCCATGCGCGACATCCAGACGATCCTCGGCCACTCGTCGCTCGCGATGACCGAGCGCTACACGCACGTCCTGTTGGACGACCTGCGCGCTGGCATCGCGGCGCTCGGGCTTCGCCAGGACCGTCTCCTTGACGAAAGTGGGCAGCAGGTGGGCAGCACCTCAGCAGCCGCCACGGCAGTGCCCAACTCGCTCGCGCAAGATTGTGCATAGCAAAGCAAAGAACACCGCATCAACGGTGCCCTCAACATGGTTGCGGGGGCTGGATTTGAACCAGCGACCTCTTGGTTATGCATACCACTTCAGTTTTCACTGCCCCTCCGAAGCCTCGGCGAAGGAGGGTTTGTGGTCTGGACTTTCCCTTATCCGTCTTCTATGTGAAGGACGGATCCTACCATCAAGTCTCTACACTTTCCCTGACATGGCGTCAGGACTTAGCTCGGGATTACCACCATTAAAGGCTTCCCCGAATTTGATAGGTGTTCATCCGACCGTTTCTGGTCGGACAGCCCATGCGATATCAGATGCCACTCGGATTGGATCACTGCATCTGGTCGAATCGAGCCAAGCGAGCTGCCAGACTGCTCTACCCCGCGGCATAGTTATAATGGATTGGGAGGCGACTGTCAAACAATCCTGAGGAAGGAGAAAAAAAATCCCGACAGGGTTAGCTGTCAGGTATGGAGTCTGGCATCCAGTTTTTTGGGTATCCTCTTGCGCGCCATTGAACGTAATGTCGGCGACAGAAATCTCGGGCGTAATGTTTATCCTCACAGTCAGGAACTTTACACGTCGTTGTGCGTTCCTCGATCTCGAGCACTTTGGGGTAGCCTCGGTTGCGCCAGTAGTTGTAGTGCTTCTGGCAGTAGCCATATCCGTAGGCCAGCTCATCGCAAGATGGCATTTTGCACAGAGGAGCCAGGCCACGAGGGAATCCTTCCAACCTTCCGCGGTGCCAGCGTTGGTAGTGGTTGTTGCAAAATCCTTGGGCGCGAATCACTCCGCCACAGTCTGGAACTTTGCACGCTGGAAGGTGAGGGGTCGGAAAGTCATGGAGGGCACCTTTGCGCCATTGGTAGTAATGGTGATTGCAAAACCCTTTGCTGGTTTTTGGTTCCGAACAGTTTGGAACTTTACACAGCGGGGAAGCCGGAGCCCAGCCTTGTTTGAATCCGCTGCGCCGCCATTGCTTATAGTGCATGCCGCAGTATCCACGATACTTTGCATCACCGTCGCATCCTGGCACCTTGCACGCCACAGGTGACCTCGGCGGTGTCCACTTCGCTGGGAATCCACGATTGCGCCAGAGTAAAAAGTGATACATACAGTACTCACGTTCAGAAACGACGCAGCCGCATCCTCGTACTTTGCATTTTTTCATCGTCCTCCCACTTGTACGGTATTTTATTACTTAGTGACAGCTTTTCAACTATTCGCGGTATTGTCAACTCCGATCGCGTTGTTTATAAAACCGTCGGGTGTCAGCCGGCGGCGAGGATGAGCTGTCTGGCGGCAACAAGCGTGAGTGGCTTGAGAGGCGGAGAGACAGCGACCATGGCTTCGGCTGGGTCACCTGGTAGGAAGCGCAGGAGAACTTCGATGTCTTCGCCGTCTGGAATGACGAAGATTTTCCAGTACTGCGGACGACCGAGTCGAGGGGCCACGATCACTTGTCCTTCTTGCTCCTGCGTGGTGACCGAGAGATCCAGACGCGCCTTGATTTTCAAGGCGGCCAGCAGATCGTGTGCCACGTTGGTGGGAAGCACTGCGTGCGTATTGATCTCATCGTTTTGCACAAAGCGGATGATTCCTTCACCAAGTGGAGGAACATGCAGCAGAATTCCTTCGACGCTGACTTCTCGTGCAGATGCGAACATCTGATGCATGAGGTCTCGTGTATGCATTCAATCCTCCTGGTTCCACAACTATGGATGAAAAACCTCTCGAGGTCAATCACGCTTCTGTCTTGTGACGGTCTCGGGTATAATATCAGAGGTCGGAAATCAGAGATAAGAAGTCGGTGGTTCTGATATCCGACCTCTGGCATCCGACTACTGTTCATATGGCTCATATTATTTCGGTTGTCAATCAGAAAGGAGGCGTGGGGAAAACGACCACGGCTTTGAATTTGGCTGCGTATTTGTCCGAGCTTGGGAAGTATGTCCTGCTTGTTGATCTTGATCCTCAAGCTAATGCAACTTCAGGGCTTGGGCTCGATCATAAGACGCTTCCGGCTGGTGTCTATGAGGGTCTTATCGGGAGTCACGCGATGCGCGATCTCATTCATCGAACCAGCCACGAAGGACTGCGCATCCTTCCCGCGACTCAAGCTTTGGCTGGCGCGTCGGTTGAGCTTGTGAACATGGAGGAGCGCGAGCATTTTTTGCGCAAGGCCCTCCTTGAAATTCGCAACGACTACGACTACATCTTCATCGATAACCCACCGTCCTTGGGCATGCTCACCATCAATGGATTGGTCGCGGCTGATTCCGTCCTCATTCCTGTGCAAGCAGAATATTTTGCGCTCGAAGGTCTCTCGCAACTTTTGAACACGGTGAACCTTGTGCGCGAGAATCTCAAACCAACACTCGAAATGATGGGTGCGGTGATCACGATGTACGACGGTCGCACACGGTTGTCTAAAGAAGTTCTTGAGGAGTTGTATCGCTATTTCCCGGACAAGATTTTCCGCTCGGTGATTCCACGATCCGTGCGCTTGGCAGAAGCTCCGTCGTTTGGCAAAAGTATTTTTCATTACGATCCATCGTCCAAGGCCGCAAAAGCCTACGAGCGTTTGGCGAAGGAATTTATTCTCCGCGAGGAAGGTCGTTTATAAAACTTACCATCTACAGATTACAGATCTTTACAGATTTACAGATATGCTTTGGAGGTTGGTGGTGAATCAAACCTTCATACCCATCTGTAAATCTGTAAAGATCTGTAATCTGTAGATCAATAGTTCTCTTATGTCCAACGTACTAGGTCGAGGGCTTGGTTCCTTGATTCCACAAAAACGATCTCTTACCGAGCAAGTGATTCCATCAGCCCGAACAGAGGTGCTGGAAGTTTCGGTTGGTGACATCCACGAGAATCCTCGTCAGCCTCGTCAGCATTTTTCACCTGCCGAGCTCGAGGACTTGATCGGTTCCATCAAAGAGCATGGGATTATTCTGCCATTGGTTGTGACGAGGGATTCGGGTGAGTACGAATTGATCGCGGGAGAGCGCCGATTACGAGCCGCGCGCACGCTTGGGCTCAAGACGGTTCCTGTCATCGTACGCAAAGCGACGGATCAGCAAAAGCTTGAGCTCGCGCTCATAGAAAACATCCAACGCCAAGATTTGAACGCCGTGGAAGAAGCGATCGCGTATCGAGCCTTGGTCGATGAGTTTAATCTCACACAGCAAGACGTGGCCAAGCGCGTTGGCAAGAGTCGATCGAACGTCGCGAACATTCTGCGCCTGTTAGATCTCTCGCCAGAAATCCTCGAGGCACTCAAAGATGGGAGGCTCACGAAGTCGCATGGACGTACACTGCTGGCTGAACCTGATGAAACGAAACGAGACATGCTGTTTGCGCAGATGCTCAAGGGCGGCGTGACGGTGCGCGAGGCTGAAGCACGCGTTTCATCCTCTGTGCGCCGCGCTCCTTCATCAACAAAAAAAGATCCTAACTTGCTCGCACACGAAAAAAAGCTCCGAGAGGTTTTAGGAACCAAAGTCGATATCAAAGAGTCGGGAGGGAAAGGATCTATTTCGATTGCGTTCTACTCCCGTGAGGAACTGCTAGCTCTGCTGGATCAGTTATCAGGATTCTGAAATGGGATCCTTCCTCCTCGAGGACTCGTCGTCCCCACTTCGTCATCAACCTTCGCTTCCGCCGTCGCCATCCACCTTCGCTGAAGCTACGGCGGACAGGAAAGCTATGGCGGACAAGAAAGCTACGGCTGACGAGAGACTTCGTGGGGCAGGCAGGATGACAGGAGGAGGAGAAGTGACTTTTGCAGAGGTCTCTAAAAATCATATCGAAATAGATACACCGCTCCTTCACCAACACTGCGCCAGTCGTCGGCGGTGGACTTGGCGGTTTCAATGATGCGTGGTGCGTCCCACCAGTAGTTGTTGACGAGGAAGAAGAGCGTAGTCACGTCGCCGTGCATGGGGACGATGTTGATGGCGTTCTGTGCTGTTTCGCGCGTCGGCGACTCGTTCATGAGGAGGAAGTACTCGTAGAGTTCTCCGCCGGTTGGGATCGGATAGAAGAACAGGTCGTCGAAGTAGCGGAAGCCGATTTCTTGGATGGCGGCGGCGGAGACGGATTGGTTGGCGAGGGCGAGATACGGTTTTCCTGCGGCTAATTCCTCTGTCAGATACACCGCGTCGATGTCCGATTGACTCACGTTGAATCCGCGATTTGTCTCATACGCGTCGCGTCTGGGATAGCTTAGATAGAAACTGCTTCCAGCGATCGCGATCAAGAGCATGAGTGAGGCGGCACGCAACACAACAGGTTGCGTTTTGAGATTCATGAAAACGTGCCCGAGTCCCAAGATCACATACGGCGCCAAGAAGAAGCTGATGAGCGGGAGCAATCGCGCGGCATAGTTGGCGCGTTCATAATCGATGAGAAAAGAAAACTCTAATGCCGTCACCATGATGAGGTAGTTCACCGACAGAGCGATCACGGTCAACAGAATCGCACGAAAGCGTCTTGAGAGATCTGTTTTATATTCTCTCCACGCGAAAAGCGCGATGACGATTAAGAGGATCGTTGCGTTTAGGCCGTAGAGGTAGACAAGATCGAGCAAGGGGGCGAATCGGTTTTCAAAAAAGACATTGAGGTTTAATTGTGAGAGCCACGTGAGTGGATTGAGCGCGCTTATATTCACGCCTAGATTTTGGTTGTTCACAAGCGCATTCACCACAAACGAGAGCGGCAAAATGATACAGGCGACGGCGATCAGGAGCGCGCGAACCACACGGTTAGTCTTTGGCGTGCGCGGATTTGTGCGACTGGGATCGGTTGTGAGGAACATGAAATACAAGAGTCCAGGGATGCCTGCGATCGGGTGGATCAGGAGAGTGGCGATGGCGCTCACGGCCAAGACGCGCAATCGCGGATGTTCTTTTTCAAGCAGATATGGAACCGAGGCGAGAACGAGTAAAAGCGTCCAGAGGTTTGAAAGCGCCTGCGGGGTTGTCACGATGAAGCTTGACAAAGGAAGGAGGAACAAGCCCATGAGGCTCATCATGGCAATGGATCGCTTGCGTGTGATGTGGGCGGCGGCGAAAAACCAAGCGGCTGGGAGAAGCAATGCCGTGAGAACAGGCACAAGAAAGGTATCGGCAAGATCAATGGGAATCAGAAATCCATGATGGAGGAACAGAACGAGCGCGTACTGGCCGATGTAG
>Ga0265296_1003788_pt1 | contig 13686 bp, 18 predicted proteins | sample MunlanPumphouse1_FD_189073 | JGI IMG/M metagenome (GOLD analysis project Ga0265296, IMG submission 189073) | Groundwater microbial communities from a municipal landfill in Southern Ontario, Canada - Pumphouse #1 | ecosystem: Environmental > Aquatic > Deep subsurface > Groundwater | place... | reverse complement strand
ATCTCAAAGAGGCAAGGTCAATACTTGAAAACCTGTTTTTTAAAGACTCATCCCTGAAGAAGCACATAATAAATGAAGACATAGCAAGATTGGTAAAGGCAAAGCACAGGGCCTATTCCCAGAGTGACAGGGGCTTTGAGCAGATACTCCTGGATACAGGCAAGGCCTGTGATGAGATAGCGCGAGAGACCAATGATTTCAGCATATTTGAAGAATTCGGCTCCATAGTCACATACTTTGACAGATACGATAATGTTCAGGCGTTACTCAGCCAGATAGCATTTATGGAGAATGTGGATTTCACAGAGGATTCCCTCAGGAGCCTTATAGGCAATAAAAAGGAGTTTGACAAGCTCGACACAGTGCTTTTTGATGATGTCACCGTAAAAGAGATTCTTCACAATAAATATATAACAGCCTATGGCAGAAGAAAGATTAGTGCAATATCAAAGGGGCTTGCTAAGGTATCCGCAGGAGATGCCTCCCTTAGGGATGTTATCGCTGAGCTAAAGATGATCAGGGACGAGGAAAGGCTTTATCATCATGTGCACAGCGCGCTCAAGGAAAGAATGCGCAGCTTTTATCCAAGGCTTAATGCCAGAGAGGGAAGGGATGAGATAAGAGAGGACATAGGAAAAGAGCTCTCCGAAAGAGGCATCGCAATAAAAGTGCCGCAAAAACTATTTGACAAAACACTTTTGGACCTCAGGAAAGAATCCTTTTATCTCAATCACCTTCTGCCGACAATCATAGAGACGAAGGATATAAACCTGAGGGAGGATTTCCTTAAAAACAGCGGGCTTGACAGGTTCTACATCGAGACCATAGAAAAGGAATATTTTGAGGATAAAGGTTTTGACAGCACTGCGCTGGAACAGATAAGGGAAGGCAAAGAGCTCTTAGAGGTTGAAAGATAGGAACAGAAAGCCGGGTATGAAACTTGTAAGGTTATCCGTCATCTTTTTTTTATTTCTTCTTAGTCAGATGGTATGGCTTAAAAACTCCTGCTTCCCTGATATCCTGGACACACAATCTCCTGTATTTAACAGTGACTACGCAGCATCAATCGGTGAAAAGGTCTATACCTTTAAGCCAGATGGTGAAGCCGTGAAAAAAGTAGACGGTGTAATCAACGGAATTAAAAAAAACCGCGATGATACAACATACATGCTTGTTAAGTTTCAGGAAGGGCCTGTGCCGGGTGCGCCGGTATTTTTTGACAGTAAAGTCATAGGCATGGTTTACAGGCAATCACAGGCAGGCAATTTATTTGAGGTAATGCCTGTTAAGGTTATACTTGATTTTGCAAAAAATCTTCAAAGCACCCGGCCCGATGGAAAGAGTATAAAGAGTGACAATCAGGGAAAAACTTCTTCCGGGGATAATATCTCTGCAGTGAGAGGGTATATCGAGGCGCGCGATTACGATAAGGCTGTAAAAATCCTGCGGGATGCACTCAAAAAAGAGCCTGACAATGCCGAACTTCATGGCTGGCTGGGTATTGCAATGCTTGAGATGGGTAATGCCGGGCAGGCGGCCCCGGAATTCAGGAAGGCGATAGCTATAGAACCGGGCAGCGCTGATTTTCATAATGGCCTCGGGTATGCTATGCTTGCAATGGAAAGTTTTGATGAAGCAGTGATTTCATTTAAGGAGGCTATCCTGCTTAACCCTAAACATGCAGATGCCCATTACGGTCTTGGAACAGCGTATGTAAATCTTGGAGAGATTAAACTTGCGACAAAGGAATATGTGATATTGAAAGATATGGATAATAAGATGGCAGACAGGCTTTTTCAGTTAATAATGAGGAGGGGCAGTCCTGAAACTGAATAAGAACATATTGACACTGATCGGCAACACGCCCTTAGTAAAAATCAATAATCTATGTTCAGCAGATGATGCTGAGATATGGGCAAAACTCGAAGGACATAACATCGGCGGCTCTGTAAAAGACAGGATTGCCCTTTCCATGGTAGAGACAGCAGAAAAAGATGGAAGGCTTAAGCCGGGCGGAATAATTATAGAGCCGACAAGCGGTAACACCGGGATAGGGCTTGCAATGGTAGCAACAGTTAAAGGGTATAAATTAATCCTAACCATGCCGGAGACCATGACGATGGAAAGAAGACAGCTGCTTCAGGCCTATCGAGCAGAGCTTGTTTTAACAGAAGGCAAAAAAGGCATGAAGGGAGCAGTTGAAAAGGCAGAGGAGATAGCAAAAGCAAACCCTGATTATTTCATGCCGCAGCAGTTTGAAAACCCCGCAAACCCTGAGATACATAAAAAGACAACTGCTGTTGAGATACTTGAAGCCCTTGGAACTGCTCCTGACGGATTTGTCGCAGGCGTTGGAACAGGCGGGACAATAACAGGAGTTGGAGAGGCATTGAGAGATAAAAAATCCGATGTATGGATAGCGGCTGTTGAGCCTGCAGCATCACCTGTTCTTTCAGGCGGGAATCCCGGTCCTCACAAGATTGCAGGGATTGGAGCCGGTTTTGTTCCAGGTGTTTTAAATACAACGCTTTATAATGAGGTCATTCAGGTGGCAGATGCAGATGCAGCGGATACGGCAAGAAAATTATCATTGAAAGAGGGGCTTCTCTGCGGCATTTCATCAGGCGCTGCGATGTGGGCAGCGTTGAAGGTTGCCAAGAAATTAGGTAGGGGCAAAAAAGTTGTTGTAATATTCCCTGACAGGGGAGAGCGCTACCTGAGCACAGGATTGTTCGCAGCAGAAACGCCGTAATAACTGACAGAACCATGGGCGATACCAAAACATTGCTGAATGAAGAACTTGTTGAAGCCTTCTATTTTGTCATATCCGATTTCAAGGCCCGGGCTTATTGATGATGAAACCCTTAAGGAAAGGCTCTTCAGGCTTGCAGAAAGATATGAAAGAAACAGGGACAGAGATGCCAGCGAAAAACAGAAAAACCTGTTCTGAGGTTCTTTAAAATCAACAAAGGTTTTTTTCCAAATGCGCAACTTGCATTTTACCCCGTTAGAAGGACGAAGGTCTTCTAACGGGGTTTACTCTCCATGACTAAGCGAGCATTTTATCGAATCGAAGGCAAGCAGGATGCGTTTTTCTTTTTCCAGCCTTTCAGGAGGAAGCGCCTTGAACTCAACCTTCTCCATCATCTCCTTTAGCTCATCCCTTGAAGGAATCTTTTCAAGGCCCTCGCTCATTACCTCACCTGTAAGTGTATTCATCACTGTTGCGTGATTGCCGTCCGTCACAACAGCAAAAGGTATCTGATAAGAATCCATTAAACGCGCACAGGCAACAGCCTGTCTCTCCCTCGAAACCAATGCTCCGATAGAACACTTCACAAGCATCAGCCTTTTCCCGGCTATGCTGACAACAATATCTGCCTTTGATTTACATTTCTCGTTGCCTACCTCAACATCGAATTCCCTGTCTGCCTCAACCTCGTTTTTGGAATAACCCTTATTATTAAGCAGGAATTCCCCAATGCCTTTCTTAATAACAACAAGCTCAGACTCTCCGGCATCAATCTCTTTTTTTGTGATTGACTCGATTGCCTCTTCCCTGTTATCAAACCCATCCGGTAGTTTAATTTCCATAAAAAGTATCTCTTCTATTCATTAACAAGCTTCCTCGCCTTCTCAAACAACCCATCCAGTTTCTTCGTATTCTCAGCAATCTCTTTGAGAATATTATATAGCTCTTTGTCTCCTGATTTCCCGGCCTTTTCTGCCCATTCGAGATATGTCTTTGCATGCTCCTCATTATGCTCTGCCCAGTGCTCCAGAAGCTTTTTAAGTTTTTCCAAATCCGTCATGGTTAAAATCTCCTTTAAATATTCTGCCTTGATAAAGGCAGTTCAAGGCCATTTTCCTCCAGCAAAACCTTATCCAGCAGAATTTTATGGCCAGGCCCGTCTTCAATAATTTTACCATCTTTTATAATCATACATCTTCCGCATACCTCAAGTATAAGGTCAAGGTCATGCGATGCAATAATCTTTGTATGCTCAAATTTTTTTAGAATATTAATCAGTTGCCTTCTTGATTTCGGGTCGAGATTCGATGCAGGTTCGTCCATAAGCAGTATGTCCGGATTCATTGCCATGACAGTGGCTATGGCAACAGCAGCCTTCTGACCTTCTGACAGTCTGTGCGGCGGCCTGTGGATTAGATGAAGGCAGCCCACAGTCTCAAGTGCGCTTTTTACCCTCTCGTCAACCATTTCAGAACTTAGTCCGAGATTAACAGGTCCGAATGCCACATCTTCGTAAACAGTGGGCATAAATAATTGGTCGTCAGGTCTCTGAAAAACAAACCCAACTTTCTTTCTTATCTCCTGCTTTGTCTTATTGTTGAGCGGCACCTCACCAACAGATATTAATCCCTTTGCAGGAAGAAGTTGTCCGCTCAGATTCATCAGAAGTGTTGTCTTGCCTGTGCCGTTTGCGCCGATAAGGCCGACTGATTCGCCGTGAACAATCCTGAATGAAATATCCTTTAAAACCTCGGTTCCGTCAGGATAATGAAAAAACACATTTTTTGATTCAACGATATGATGACTCATTTAAGCGCCGCCTCCAAGGCCTGTCCTAAGAAATTAACTATATTATATTGCCTGAAAAGATAGAACACGCCCGCTGAAAACAGGGCGAATACGATATCCTGCATCCTGAGCCTGTATTTTCTTCGCATCTTAATCTCGCCTTTAAATCCCCGCGACAGCATTGCCTGATAAATCCGCTCTGCCCTCTCCAGCGTCCTTATGAGAAGCACCGATATAAACTTTATGAATATTTTTATGTCCTTTCCTTTTTTACCGAACGATCTTGTTTCCTTTGCCCTGATCATTCTGAGGGTCTCTTCAAGGAGAACAAAAAGATACCTGTATAAGAATAACAATTGGATAACAAATGCCCGAGGCAGTTTGAGTCTTTCGAGAGCTTCACACAAGCCCGGGAATGAAGTGACTGCAACAAGAAGAAGCGCGGTACTCACCGTAAGCATAAATTTAATTATTATTGCCAGAAAAGATATCCAGCCTGCTGTAATCTGTACTCCATAAAATGTAAACAGCGCACTTTTGTCCAATACTGGATTGAATATCCCGATAAGAATGGCAAACGGCGCGACAAATATTATTTTCTTTGAGATTGCATTAAAAGGGATGTCACCTGCTGCAAATAAAAAAACAGGATAGATAAAAAACGGCAGAAGCCCTGTTATTTCATATTTCGGGAATGACACGACACAAAGAACAAATGCAAAAGATACGATGACCTTCACCCTTGGGTCAAGCCTGTGGACAAAGGTATCCTTATAAGAAAGGCTGTCAAGATAGCCGATATTGAAATACTCTGCATCAAAGGTCATAGACGATCCGCCAGGTGTACAGGATAGAGAACACTCATGCCATTACGATAACGGAATCAGGGGAGGAATATCAACGAGGCTTCCTCCCCGTGTTTTTCTCTCAGAAATGTTCAAGACTTGTTTCTCCTAATTACCCTGATACCAACCCCGATGAGCATAATAACGCCGAGAACAATAAGGGCTCCGAGAATACCGGATAGTGATGTTCCCATATCAACTCCGGGCCATGAAGGGGCTGCTTCTTCCTGTTTTGCTTCATTTTCCGGTTTTTTGAAAGTATAATCCGGCAGAAAAGCGGTCTTCTCCTGGAAGCCTTTCAGAACCCCGGCAATCCCATGCTCCTGCTCCGGAAGTTCAGCTTTGCCGAAAACCTTTTCAATTGACCATTCAAGCCCGTCAGGGAAGGTCGAGGCAAACCACGAGAGCGCACCGCCGGTTATTGCGGCAAGTATCACGAACGTCACGAGTACGGTCTTCAGGGATATCCCTGCTGCAAGCGGTCTGGACGCGGGAATACTTTCAAGTAACTCCGGCCTCACCGTGCGTATATAACCAATAACACCGGCAGTGACAATTCCTTCGACAATGCCGATGCCAAGATGGATCGGTTGCATCAGCAGCAGGAATGTCCCGAAAGGAAGCTCGCTCTTTCCTGAAAGGAGCGTCTCGATAACGACTGAGAATGCGCCCATCTGGAGGGCAATAATGCCGCTCAGTAGCGACGCAAAAAGTATCCGTCCGTTGCTCGTGCTGTTCTTCGTCAAAGGCTTGTAGATAAGCGGGTAGGCGATGAAACAGGGATAGATGCCGAGATTCCAGATATTGCAGCCGAGGGCGAGGAGCCCTCCATCGGCGAAAAAGAGCGCCTGGACAGTAAGAACTGATGCCATGACGATAAAGGCGGCATAGGGGCCAAGGACAATGGCGAGTATCATACCGCCCCCGAGATGACCGCTTGAGCCAGTTGCCGGAATTGTAAAGTTTATCATCTGCGCTGCAAAGATGAACGCGCCGAGAACCCCCATCAGGGGTATCAACTTCTCATCCATATTTTCTTTAAGTTTCTTTGAGCAGTATGCGATAGCCCCTAATGTCCCCGCCCAAAAAGTTGCTCCAACTGCCGGTGAAAGTAAAGCATCTGCCATATGCATATCATATACTCCTTTTTTTGTGAGGTTTTCCCATTCTTTTCCCTCTACATAAAATTAAAACTTAAATGCTATTCCTGCGAGGAATGTTATATCCGTTTCAGGCTTATTAAGCCCGCCCTTTACACCCATATCAATAGCAATGCTTTCAGATATTGAATAGATCAACCCGCCAAGAAGAAATGCAGGGTGGGTGTTTGATGCCCTGTCAGGATTCCTTTCGATGCCGATATTGGCAACTGCTTTCAGGTCTTTGATAACTTCTACCTCTGAGGCAAGGGATGCATGCCATATATCCTTTCTGTTCGCCTCTTTGTCTGCCTGAAGTTTATACTCATTGCGTGTGTAACCTAAGTTCAGATGAAACGCCAAGGGCTTCATCTCCTTTGTTGTTATAAACATAAGGCCGTACGAAGCCCTGCCGTTGCCGAGGCCTTTATTTTCGTCCCCGGTTGGAAACGTAATTCCGGGTTTAAGTGCAAGGCTCAATCCATCTTTATCAAAAAATCTCCACTTGACCTCTAATGACATATCAGATATGCCGTTGCCTTGCTCAGTTGCAGCAGTTGTGACAACACCGTCTATCCTTGTTTTTTTCCATTGATACGGCAGGCCGAGGACAATATCTGCATTATCTGTTATGCCGTAAGATAATATGGTTGCTAGCTCGCCGCCTGTCTCTTTTTTTGTTTCCCATCTGCTTTCGTCCGTGTTATACTGTCGCTCTTTTTCGATATTGAATTCGCTGTTAACTTCTAACTGAAAATTCCCCTTGCCCTGTGTGCCTGTATCGTCAGTGATGAGCGGATGCGCTGCATAAGAAACAGTGAAAAGTGAATAGTGAACAGTGAACAGCATAAAAAGCAGAAAAATCTTGAATTTTGACTCTTGAATCTTGAGTTTCATATATTCTCCTTGTAATAATATTAGTTTGTCACCCTGAATTCATTTCAGGGTCTCATAACCAGTTGATTTTAGATGCTGAAACAAGTTCAGCATGACATCTCCATTCGTGTTACCAATATAAATATCGTGCTACCATAAATACAAAAAAAATTATTTCAAATGTTTGCCGGTTGTTGTAACAGTGAGCTTCCCATGTTTTACACCCTTGGTTCCTATCAGCCTGTCGGAAATCTTCCTTATGTCTTTCCCTTTCCCTTTTACAACAAGAACCTCAAGGCAGTTATGCTCATCGAGGTGTATGTGCATGGCAGAGATAATAGCGGTGTGGTAGTGGTGCTGGAGGTCAGTGAGGGTGTCTGCCAGTTCTCTTGTATGGTGGGAATATACAAGAGTGATAGTCCCGACCGTCTCTACATTTCCGGCTTCCCATTCTTCCATGACGAGGCTGTCCCTGATAAGGTCGCGTATTGCCTCGCTCCGGTTTGCATACCCCTTTTTTCTTATGAGGGAATCAAACCGTTCGATTAATGCCTTTTCAAGTGATATGCCGAATCTTGTTATAGCCATCGTGTTACTTTTTGTATATTAGTGTTACTTTATCACCCGCGGGTTATGTTGTCAAGAGGGATATTTTTGAAGGTTTGTGGTGCCAACTTGTTCGCTTGCCTGCTTGCTGACTTGCCTACTTTCCCGCTTTTGAGCTTTTGACTATTGCACTTCCGCGCTTCCATTCTCCGTAGCTGCTTCTCTGCGAAGTACGCTACGAAGCACGAGACTGCGAAGGATGAATCCGCGCTTGCGCACTTCCAGACTTGCTTGCTTTCACTTGAATCCTTGACCCCTCGCAGTTAAGCCTTCCGCTCTTGCGCACTATCTATCTTGCTGACTTTCCCGCTTGCGCCCTTTATTACTTACTTGCCATTATAACAATTATGTTATAATAACTATGCGATGGATTGGACAGTCGAATTTTATAAAAGCAGGGACAATAAAGAGCCGGCAATGGATTTTTTAAATTCACTTTCCACATCAGCAAGGGCAAAGGTAGTCAAGCTTCTTAACCTGTTAGTTGAATATGGCGTCTTGCTAAAAGAGCCTTATACGAAACAGGTAAAAGGCAAGATAAGGGAATTGAGGATTAAAGACAGTCAGGGAGCTATAAGGATTTTATATTTCACGTACACAGGGAAGCGGTTTATCCTGCTTCATGGTTTTGTCAAAAAGACTGATAGAACACCCGTGAGTGATATTGAACTTGCAGAAAAAAGAATGAATGATTTTATACAGAGAGGAGGTTAAAAACATGAAAGGAACATATGTGAGAGGCAGAACACTTGATGAATATATAAAAGGACAGATGAAAAATCCTGAGTTCAGGGAGGCGTGGCATGCTCTTGATACCGAGTTTGAGCTTTTAGAGAGCTTTATAAAGGCGCGTGAAACAAAGGGGATAACACAGGCAGCGCTTGCCAGAAAGATCGGAACAAAACAGCCCGCTTTATCAAGACTTGAAGGAGGCAGATTTACAAAGGCAACACTGGAGACCCTGAAAAAAATAGCTGATGCACTTGATATGAAACTAGTCGTAAGACTGGAGAAGAAAAGAGCTTAAGGACTCTGCGCCTTTTGCCCTTCTGACTTCTGACTATTGTACTTCCGCGCTTCCATTCTCCGTAGCTGCTTCTCTGCGAAGTACGCTACGAAGCACGAGACTGCGAAGGATGAATCCGCGCTTGCAGACTTTCCCGTTTGCCTGCTTCCAAGTTGTCTTGTTATATTGTTATAAGGCTGGCAGGTTTTGGGAGGGTAAACTGTTTGCGGTTAAGAAGTATGAAAAAATATGGGAAGTGTCCCTACTTTTTTCCTACTTTTTTCCAATATATTCAAAATAGGGTTGAAAATATTTGATTTGGATTTTCAAAAAAGTTATACTCTTAACAAAGAGGAGTCATGACTACAAAAATTCTTCATCCATATATAACTTCAGCAAAAAAGATTGGCGGAGGAAGGCCAATTATTGCAGGGACAAGAACAAGGGTTTCAAATATTGTTGCATACTACAAACTCGGCCTCTCCCCTGAAGAACTCGCAAGGGAATTCCCGCACATTACCCTTTCCCAGATTCACGATGCTCTTTCCTACTATTATGAGCATCAGGAAGAGCTCGACAGGGAAATAGACGAAGACAGCGAAGATAACATCGAAAAGCTTCTTTTGAAATGAGAATAAGGCTCTACCTTGACGAAGATGTGCCGTTATCATTTGCAGAGGCATTGATAAACAGAGGCGTTGACGCAATAACTACCCAGCAAGCCGGCAACTACAAAAAATCAGACCCGGAGCAACTCGTATATGCTGTAAAAGAAGGCAGAACCATATTCACACACAATAAAAAAGATTTTATGCTTCTCCATAATGAATGTTTAGGGACCGGCAAAGAACATTCAGGGATAATCCTATCCGATCAACTTCCAGTCGGTACACTCCTAAAAAGATTTATGAAGCTCTGGTTTTCTCTTACTGCATCGGATATGAAAAACAGACTTGAGTTCCTAAGCAACTGGCGCTAAATCTTACCTTCTGCATAGTTCGCTCACCTGAATTTAATATTTCCAAACTGCCATGATGCTGGCAGGGGAATTTCGCGTCTCTAACTATTTTTACTAATCCCTGAAATAAGCCCCTTTGCAGCGGATAAGAATATGGCCTGCTTCTTCTTTCCAAGAGTTCTCAGTTGACTAAGAACTACTGCAAGGTCATTTTCGATATTCCTGTCGAGTTTGTCAGCCGATATGTTCAGAAGGTCCTGGAATTGTATATCCAGTGCCTTAGCAACCATGTAGTAGCTATAAATAGAGGCGTTAACCTTTCCTTGTTCTATATTGCTGATATAGGTCGGGTGAAGCCCTGCTAATTCTGCAAGTTTCTCCTGCGAAACTTTCTTTGATTTTCTGATTGTTCTTATCTTGCTGCCGAGTGTTTTTAGAAGCTCATTTGAATTCATAGCATTGAGAATAAGCAAAAAAGAAGGATTTTTTAATATTCAATCGTCTAAATTTTCATTGACTTAATAGACTATTAATGATATTTTCAATAGAAATTTGGCCTATTGACCTAATAATTTCTATTTTTATAGGGAGTTACCGCGTGCCTGTATCTTTTAGCGAAAGGTTTATAGCACTTCTCAAGAAAGACGCCCGCTTTGTTGATGAAAGAGGGGCGTGGAAATAAACTATGCCAACACTGCAATTCAAAGGGAAGAACATAATCTGGAATCATCACCTGTCTGTTCCTTATCATACATTAGATGAAGTTTCAAAACTGCATTTTCGGCCTGATAAGTCAAACGGCAATCTCATTATTGAAGGGGACAACCTTCTCGCGCTGAAAGCCCTCCTACCAATGTATGCCGGTAAGGTCAAAGTCGTCTGCATTGACCCGCCGTACAATACGGGTAATGAGGGATGGGTTTACAACGATAACGCAAATAGTCCTTTAATAAAAGACTGGCTTGGTAAAGAAGTTGGTAAAGACGACCTTACTCGCCATGATAAGTGGCTTTGCATGATGACGCCGAGATTAAAGCTATTGAGAGAACTGTTGGCAGAGGATGGAGTGATTTGTATTAATATTGATGATATTGAAGTTGCACGTCTTGTTAATTTAATGGATGAAATATTCAGAGAAGAAAATAAAGAGGAAATTATTTGCTGGAGAAGGCGGCATAATCAACCAAATGATAAAAGCAAGGCCATATCCAAAGTTGCTGAATTTATTATTGTTTACGCAAAAAACTTGGAATATCTGAAAACAAGAAAAGCCTTTCATGGCTTACCATTAACAGGCGATTTTTCAAATCCGGACAATGACCCTAAGGGTGATTGGGCTTCTAAACCATGGAAATCAGGCAGCAATCAAACAGGAACAAGCTATAGGATAATTACTTCAACCGGGAAGGTGATAGATGAAGAATGGCTTGGCACAGAAGAAACATATAAAAAATACCTTAAAGAGGGAAGAATGTATTTTCCTATGGGAGGCGATGGTTTCCCACGCAAAAAATATTATAAATTTGAGAGGGAAGAAGAGGGACAATGTGCACATAATTTTTGGGGGCATGAAGATTTTGGCTCCAATCAGGAAGCTTCCGAAGAAATAAAAACGCTTGGAATTGAATTCGACAATCCGAAACCTGTTAGGCTCATAAAGTCACTTCTTAATATATTCTCACAGAAGGATTCCATTATTCTTGACTCCTTCTCAGGCTCCGGCACCATAGGCCATGCAGTGTTGGACTTAAACAAGGAAGATGGTGGCAATCGCAAGTTAATCCTTGTGCAGATGACTGAGACTACGGAGAAAGAGCCGGATAAGAATATCTGCAAGGACATTACACGTGAGCGAATTAAGAGGGCGATTGAAAAGTATGGCTATGACAGCGGGTTTCAGTATCTGCGGGTTGGACAGCCTTTGGATGCGGAGACATTACTGAAAGGAAAATTGCCAGAATATAAAACATTTGCAAAATACGTGTATTACCTCTGTACAGGTGAAAATCTGAAAGAGGAAAAGAAAATTAGCGAGAAGAAGTTCTTTATTGGCACTTTCGGCAAGCAGACGATTTATCTGATTTATAAGCAGGACTATGAGACGCTGACCAGAATGGCGCTTAATCTTGAACTTGCCGAAAAAATCATTGCTGACCAGCCGGACAAAAAGCGCATTGTTTATGCACCCTCGTGTTTTCTTGATGAAGAATATATGGAGGCAAATCAAATAGAGTTTGTGAGCATTCCGTATAACCTGTTTCAAAGAAAAAACAGTTAGCCAATATGTTCCTTAAAAATTATCAGATAAAGGTTGTCGGTGAATTAAAAAAATTCTTTCAGACCGCAAGAGAAACCAAAGATGCAATAGAAACCGCTAAAAAGACATTACCCAAAAACTTGAAAAATACTCTGAACTGGGTACAGAGCACTTTGGATAATCTGCATAAACCTTACAGAGACAAATCAACTAACGGATTTGGTAATTATTATCCAAGAGTCTGCATTAAAGTCCCGACTGGCGGCGGGAAAACCCTGCTTGCAGTAGAGGCTATACGCGAATATAAGAATCTCTTTCACCAGAAACGAACAGGGCTTGTTGTCTGGATTGTGCCGAGTGAAACTATATATTCACAAACGGTACAAAAATTAAGAGACAAGAGCAATTATCTCAGGCAATTGCTTGACCAGTGCAGCGGTGGCAATACCATCATCCTCGAAAAAGGCCAGAGGCTTACCACGCAGGATATTGAGGAAAACCTTGTCGTTTTATTTGTAATGATTCAATCCATCAGCCGGAAAAATGCAAAAGAAGCGTTGAAGGTGTTTCAGGACAGCGGAGGATATGAGAGTTTTTTTCCACCAGACTCACGCTATGACCTTCACAAACAGATTATGGAGCAGGTGCCGAATCTGGATGTCATTTCGGATGCAGACTCAGCCTTCCCACAAATCCGCACAAGTCTTGGCAATGCCATGCGCATGTCAAAGCCGTTCATTATTATTGACGAAATACACAAAGTGTTTTCAGATCAGGCAAAAAACACAATTGATAACTTCAATCCTGAAATAGTGCTGGGATTATCAGCAACGCCGAAAGAAGAAATGAATATTCTGGTAAAAGTAACAGGGCTGGAATTAAAAAATGCGGATATGGTTAAACTTGACATGCATATCTTTCCACCTGCAAGCAATCTTGATAATGACTGGAAAGCGATGCTAAGGGAAATTAAGTTTCGCAGAGAGAAGCTAGAAAAAAAGGCAAAGGATTTGAAACAGGACAAGGGTATTTATATCCGCCCAATTGCATTGATACAGGTGGAGGCAACAGGACACGACCAAAGAGGAAAGAAAAGAGTACACAGCCTTGATGTCAAAGAACATCTTATTGAAATCGGCATCAATCCCGATGATATTGCCATCAAGACCGCAGCACAGAATGATATTGAGGATGTTGACCTTTTTGCAAGCCATTGCCCTGTTCGATATATAATTACCAAAGAAGCACTCAGAGAAGGCTGGGACTGCTCCTTTGCGTACATGCTTGGGATTATTCCGAATGTAGGCTCCAATACAGGTGTAACACAATTAGTCGACATTGTCCCTTCCTTTTGTTGAAGTAGGAAGGACGCTCTTGCCCATATGTTAAGCTGCAACCTCCTTTCTGTCAAGATTTTTCTGCCCTAATGCAACTATGAGTTTTGGGATTTCCCTATAAC
>Ga0265296_1003787_pt1 | contig 13691 bp, 15 predicted proteins | sample MunlanPumphouse1_FD_189073 | JGI IMG/M metagenome (GOLD analysis project Ga0265296, IMG submission 189073) | Groundwater microbial communities from a municipal landfill in Southern Ontario, Canada - Pumphouse #1 | ecosystem: Environmental > Aquatic > Deep subsurface > Groundwater | place... | reverse complement strand
AAGCCCGCTTCTTGTAATGTGGACGAAGAATCTAGTCAGAAGAAAATAGTCGATGAGTAAGGAACCCCACATTAAAATGTGGGGAATATTCCCCAGACTTCAGTCTGGGGTTTTCGTTTAAATGCCATGAAATCTTATCTCAAATTTAACGATATATATATAGGAAGGGAAGATTATGCCAATTTATCCTATAATGCGATCTGTAGTTCATCCACTAGAAAGACCTTGTCCTTTGGTTTATTCCGAGCAAATGCTTACGCGTTTTCCCACGGAAAATTATATATTTGCGGATGCGGCAACCCGCTTATTACCTAAAGAAACTTTTATTATGACAATGCCAAGACATTCAGCCATTCTTGTTACGTCGCAATTTATTGCTTATAGAGATCAGGCTATGGGGAAAAAAGGTTCGGAATATTTAAGAGATAAAAAATATGCAAATGATATGTTAAACAAATTGCTTAATAGTCTTTTTAATCAATCCGACCGGAGCTTTAGCGGAAATGGAGAAAATGGCGCTCTCTCTCTAATAAATAGAGTCGTGGAAATGTATCAAAATCGGAGGCAATCAGAGTTAAACAATTATTTTAACGGACTGTTTCCACATATTGGATTCGGATTTAGGGGTCAGCTTGACGCGATGACATTTATATCCGACGCGACAAGACTATTCCAGGCTGGAAAAAGCGATTATTCAGGACCTTTGGGGAAAAGTGCAAACAAAAAATTATCCGCAATTTACAGCGCTCTTTTTCCGCATATTGATTATTTTAGGCAAAACTGATTTTAATGCCTTAGACCGATGACTCAACTTATTTTTCATTTGTTGTGACATCTGCGCAAAAGTCTTTTTAAAACCATTTGGCATAAATACGGGATCATACCCAAATCCATTTTCACCTTGCATCTCTAAGGTAATTTTGCCTTTGCATATACCTCTGGCTATATTTATTATTCCTTGCGGATCAGCGATTGCAATAACACATACAAATTGGGCAGAGCGGTTTCTTTTGTTTTTCATTTCAGCCAATAGCTTTTTACAAAGTTTTTCCGAAGTAGCCTGCCTGCTGGCAAGGCAGGGGTTGGGCCCGGCGTATCGGGCTGATTTTATTCCGGGTCTGCCGCTAAGAGCTTTAGCTTCTAATCCGGAATCATCGGCAAGAGTTAATATCTTATACTTTTTGGCAATAATCCTTGCTTTTTTTGCAGCATTTTCCTCAAACGTTTTGCCGTTTTCGATAATGTTTGGTACACCATGGAAATCATTCAATGATAAAAAATTAATTGATTTAAGTCTCAATATTTTTTTAATTTCATCGAGCTTGTGTTTATTTGTTGTCGCGATTAATAACTGCATTCTTTCCGATATCTTTCCTATATTGCATTCCGTCAAAATGAATCAAATCAACAGCTTGATAAGCCTTATCTATTGCAGATTTTATTTGAGGACCCAAAGCCGTAACGCCAAGCACGCGGCCGCCGGACGTGATAATTTTACCGTTTGAAAGCGATGTCCCCGCATGAAAGCAAACGACATCCTGCATCTTTGAAACATCTTCAAGACCGGCAATCTCAATCCCTTTCTTATATATTCCCGGATATCCTCCAGATGTCAGTACAACGCAAACCGCAGATTCTTTTTTCCATTTTAAATTTATTTTGTCTAGTTTTTCTTCGCAAACTGCAAGCATAACTTCTAAAAGATCCGCATCCATTCTCATCAAGAGGGGTTGTGTTTCAGGATCCCCAAACCTGCAGTTGTATTCCAATACCTTGGGACCTTCTTTTGTTACCATTATTCCTGCATAAAGCACACCTTTATATGTAATTCCTTCTTTTTTTAATCCTTGGATTGTCGGAGTTAATATTTGTTCACTGATCTGTTTCATCAACTCCGAGGTAACAACGGGTGCCGGACTATAAGCTCCCATACCGCCTGTATTTGGTCCCATATCATTATCAAAAACTCTTTTGTGATCTTGAGCGGACTCCATAGGAATAATAGTTTTTCCATCGGTAAAACAAAGAATAGATGCTTCCTGGCCGACTAATAATTCTTCGATGACGAGCCGGTTTCCTGCGTCGCCAAATTCCCTTTTTCCCATTATCATGTCAATTGCTTCCAAAGCTTCGCTTTTGCTGTTTGCGATTATAACCCCTTTGCCGGCCGCCAGTCCGTCAGCTTTTATTACAAATGGACCGCTTTTAAGTGTTACATGATTTCTGGCTTTTTCAATATCGTCATAAATGCTGTCTTTTGCCGCAGGAATTTTATATTTTTTAAGCAGATCCTTTGTAAAAACTTTGCTTCCCTCAAGCCGGGATGCCTCTTTTGACGGTCCGAATATCTTTAATCCTTTTTTTCCAAATTCATCGACTATTCCCAAAACCAACGGGATTTCCGGACCGACAACAGTCAGGTCGATTTTTTCTTTTAAAGCAAAATTTAGAAGAGCATTAATATCGGAGTCTTTTATATCAATGCATTGGGCAATCTCATGTATTCCAGCATTTCCGGGCGCGCAAAATATTTTTGCTGCAAGCTTGCTCTGGCTTATTTTCCAGACAAGAGCATGTTCTCTTCCTCCTCCGCCGATAACTAATATTTTCATATTTCACTTATCCTTGCATCAATTAAGCCAAGTTGAACCGATTCATATCCCTGCCATTCGTTAATGTCCATCGTGTGGACAATATCGTATTTTGAGGTTTTATCAAAGTTATCCGCGAATTTGCCAAGCCCGAAACCGATAATATCTATTGAATTTGTGCCTTCCGAAAATCTGGCCTTTAAGTGTCTCTTGTCGGAGCCGACTCTTTTTAAGTCAAGAACCGATACTCCTTTTTTCACGAAAACAGGAGATGGATTTCCTGTTCCGAACGGTTTTAACGAGGCAAGCTCAAGAGCAAGCTTCATATTCATGTCTTGAGGGCCGATTTCGGAATCAATTTTTATTTTTGGACTGATATCGGTCAGATCAAGAGATCCTTCTATATTCGCATGAAGTCTTTTTTCAAGTTCATCCAGGTCTTCTTCCTTAATTTCAAACCCTGCTGCGTCTTTGTGCCCGCCAAAATCAATAAATAGATCTTTTGCTGATAAAAGAAGATTATATATATCAAAATTTTCAATGCTTCTGGCCGATCCCCTGCAAAAGCCGTCGTTTATTCCCACTAGAATCGTGGGACGGTTATAATTTTCGGCGATTCGCCCGGCAACTATTCCAATAACTCCGGGATGCCAGTTTTGGCCTTTTGCGAATATCAGTTTTTTTAAACCCGGATTATCGCCAAGTGAATCATTTGCCTGTTTGCTTATGTCTGATCCGATATCCTGTCTTTCAATGTTAATCCGGCAGAGAGAAAGAGATATCTCGTTTGCCTTATCAATGTCGTTTGTTGTTAATAGTTCAACACTTAACGAGGCATCTTTTAGTCTGCCTGCGGCATTTAACCTTGGACCGATTCCAAAGCCGATCTCTCTTGTGCCGATACTGCCGTTTATTCTCGCGGCATTTATAAGAGCGTTTAAGCCGATTCTCTTTTTCTCCTCTATTTTCTTTAACCCGAAAATCGTGAGAGTCCTGTTTTCATGTGTAAGTGGAACTACATCAGAAATAGTCCCAAGCGCGACCAGATCAAGTAAATCTTTGAGTTCTGACATAGGCACCCCTGCAATAGAGAAAAGAGCCCATGCGAATTTAAAAGCGACTCCTGCTCCCGACAGTTGTTTTGATTCGTGATCACCGGCAATCATTTTTGGATTTACGATTGAATAAGCCTTTGGAAGCTTTTCCGGTATATTGTGGTGGTCGGTGATAATAACATCAATGCCGAGGGATCCGGCGAATTCTATTTCATCATAATTAGATATTCCGCAATCTACTGTTAATACGATTTTTGACCCTTCTTTATGGATCTTCTCGATTGCGAATCGGTTCATGCCGTATCCTTCGTTGTACCTGTGCGGGATATAGTAATCACACGGGATTCCAAGCTTTTTTAAAGATTCAAGCATTATTGATGTGCCCGTTACCCCGTCAACGTCGTAATCTCCGAAAACAGTAACTTTTTCACCTTTTTGCTTTGCTTCCAGTATCCGGTCGATTGCTTTTTTCATATTTGGAATATCAAAAGGCCTGGATAGAGAGTCAAGCCGGGGATTTAAAAATGTATAACCGTCTTTCGCGGATTTAATGTTTCTGTTAATAAGGATTTGCGATGTAATAGGAGAGATATTTAATTCGGCAGCCAAAGAAATAGCAAGCAATTGGTCATGATCAAATATTTGCCAGCGTTTTTTTAAAAAACTCATCTAAAAGCCGTTAATCTTTTTTAACAAGAATTAGTTTTTGTCCGTATTCTACCGACTGGCCGTCGTTTACAAGGATTTTTGTAACAGTTCCGGATATTTCCGACTCTATCTCGTTAAAAAGCTTCATAGCCTCGACAATACAGACTACTTTGCCTGCTTCCACGCGGGATCCTACTTCGATAAAAGAAACGCTGTCGGGAGAAGGTTTTTTGTAAAATGTCCCGACCATCGGGGATGTTATTGCCAAAATTCCATCAGCTTCCTGATTTTCTGATTTTTCTTTTGATGAGGAATCTGATGATGTATTTTGAATAATTGGAGCCGAGGTGTGGATAAATTGAGTATTTCCTGCTCGTTCTCTTGTCACTTCGACTTTAAATCCGCCTTCTTCTACTGCTAATCCCGATATGTTTGATTCTTCGGCAATCTTAATAATTTTCTTAACCAGTTCTAAATCCATATTATGTTTCCCTCCTTGATTAGACACGTTCAAGATATTTTCCTGACCTTGTATCGACTTTTACGGTATCTCCGGTATTTATGAATATTGGGACCTGAATTGTAATTCCTGTTTCGAGAACCGCCGGTTTTGAGCCGCCGGAAACAGTATCTCCTTTGAATCCGGGTCCGGTTTCTGAAATTTTAAGTTCCATTGAAAGAGGCAGATCTACCCCGAGTACAGAGCCCTCATATGTTATTACCGATGCGATGAATCCTTCTTTCAGATAATTTGCCTTATCTTCCAATTGGTTTTTTGTGAGAGTAATTTGTTCGAATGATTCCTGGTCCATAAAATAGTATTCGTCTTTTGAGCTGTAAAGAAACTGCATATCTAATCTCTCGATATGAGCAGGCTCAACGCGCTCACTTGCCTTAAAAGTGCGCTCAAAAACGCTTTGAGATTTTAAATTCCGGAATTTAGCGCGTACAATAGCGCCGCCCCGGCCCATCTTAATGTGCGAGTAATCAAGCACAACAAGCGGTTCCTTGTCTATTTCAACTGTTGTTCCCGGCCTAAGCTCTGTTACATAAATTGACATGTTAATTTTCCTGCTTAAGACTATGTAATATTACTATAGATAGGAATGATTTTCAATTAGCGCTTGAGCTCAACTTTTATTGCGGCTTGCAGAGCCGTTGCTTTATCATAAAGATATTGGTCTAGATTCGGCATCCCAATAACTTCAGTACAAAGTTTTAGGCCTTTTTCCCTACGCATAACCTCCGCTTTATCGAGTTTTGCCCGGACTTTTAGATCAATATCGGAATTTTTCGCGTATATAACTTTTGACATAAGGTCCATCGCTTTTTTCCTGTCAACTGTCTTTTTCAGCAAAAACCTTATTTCTCCTTCAACTATATAGGCTTTGTAAACAAAGTAATCATCCGGCCGGTCAATCAGCAGTTTTACGGATTGCTGGCAGTATCCAATGAATTTTTTAGCCTCTTTTCCTTTTGTTCCCCTGTGAAGTTCCGAAATATTAACAAGAGCACGCGCCTTCCAGTAAGGATTTGCGTTTTTCGTGTCAATTGCCTTTTGAAACAATTTTATAGCTTCTTTGATATCTTTGTCTTCATTTCTTTTTAGGCGCAGTTCCGCGACAACAAGCAGTGATTTTAACGTAAAGAAGTCCTCCGGGCCTACAAATTCATGCAATATTTTTAACGCGCGCTCTCCAAGCGTGATTGCTTCGGATATTTTTTTATTATCCAGGCTTCTTACCGCAAGCTCTGCTTTTCCAATCAGCGCCGCGCCTCTCAAATACCCGTAAATGGCTGTTTCCAGAACGTGATCATATAATCTTCCGGCTTCGGCCCAGTCTCCAGGGCCGTCTCTTGTAATAAGGAGATCAGCAAGCGCGAATTCTACTTCGGACATCCGATAATTACCGGATGTATGCTGTAACATCTTTCTGTGACGCCCGACTGCTTTATCCATACGTTCTTTTTCGCCGATTGCCCGGATAGTCGTTTGTACGATATGTTCAATAACGGGTGACAAAATACCTTTCATGTGGAGCTCCTTTTATGCCGAAACGATTGATAGTTAATTCTACATAGTGTAAAATAGTCTGTCAAATGAAAACTATAAATGAATTGGCGAAATTTATTGGCGGCATTGTCGAGGGAAACGGAAATCTCAAGATAAAAAATACGGCTGAACTTGATAATGCCGTGCCCGGTGACATTGTATTTTTATTTGAAACAGGACTGGCTGATTCAGCAAAATCCTCAAAAGCATCGGCGATAGTAACATTTGAAAATGTTTCTGTTGATGGAAAAGCAGTCATAAAAGTTAAAAATCCTAAAGCCGCTATGGCGAAAATAAAAGCCTTATTCGAAAAACCCGTAAGATTTAATTCAGGTGTCAGCAAAAAGGCTTTTATAGGAAAAAAAGTAAAGATCGGAAAAAATGTGACAATAAGCCCGCATGTTGTGATCGGGGATAGCGTAAAAATCGGCAATGATACTATAATATATCCCAATGTTACTATTTACCCGAAAAGCGAGATAGGATCGAATGTAATTATTCATGCCGGAGCGGTAATCGGCAGTGACGGTTTTGGATACGTCAAGGAAAATGGAAAATGGATCAAGATTCCGCATACTGGAAATGTCATTATTGGGGACAATGTTGAGATTGGCGCTAATGTAACAATTGACCGCGGTGCTTTTTCTTCTACAATTATTAAGTCGGGAACAAAACTGGATAATCTTATACAAATTGCGCATAATTGTGAGATTGGGCATGATTGCGCGATTACCGCAACTGTAAGCATGGCTGGAAGCGTTAAAATAGGCGATAGGGTCCAGATAGGCGGACAGGCAATATTCAGGGACCATGTTTCCATTGGATCAGATTCAATTGTTATAGGAAGATCCGGCGTTACAAAAGATTTCCCCGAAAAATCTTTTATTTCCGGATATCCCGCGCAGGATCACAAAAAAGAATTAAATCTTTCTGCTCAAATCAGGCGTATCCCTGATATCATTAAAAAAGTTGACGAAATCGAAAAAAAGCTGCAAAAGTGAATATCGCGTTTTTTACAGAGTCATATAAGCCGTATATCAGCGGTGTTACGGTTTCGATTGAAAACCTTTATAATCAGCTAAAAAAATTAGGCCATAGTGTTTATGTATTTGCCCCGTCTTATCCGGAAGATAAAGGCTCTGACCCGAATATATTCAGGTTTTCGTCCCTTGGCACAAAACGTTATCCCAGATTTAGACTTGCGATTCCGTATTCAAAAAATATAATTTCGGATATTTCCAGCCTTAAGCTTGATATTATTCATTCCCATTCACCTTTTCAACTCGGGGTAATGTCCCAATCAATCGCAAAAAAATTAAATTTACCTTTCGTATATACTTTCCATACGATTTTTTCCGATTATTTGCATTATGTCCCTTTTATCCCATGTGCGATATCAAAGCCTATGCTCAACACTTGGCTTAACAATTTTTGCAACAAAGCTAATGCCGTTGTTGTTCCGACAAACCAGATAAAAACAATGCTTATACGACAAGGGATCAAGTCCAGAATAGAAACTATTCCAAGCGGATTGGACTACGATCAGATTGACAGCGCAAAACCATTCGCGTTAAAGGAGAAATATAGTATTTCTCCGGATAAAAAAGTTTTGTTGTATGTCGGAAGGCTGTCAAAAGAGAAAAATCTTATTTTTTTATTTGATTCTTTTAAACTTATTTATTCAAGCAATCCGAATGTGCATTTTATTTTAACCGGTGGCGGCCCAAAGGAAAAAGAATACAAAAAACTTGTTTCCAAAATGAATCTTTCGGAAAATATTACTTTTACGGGTCAGATAGGAAGGAACGAGATTTTCAGGTTTTATAAAGCCGCGGATATTTTTGTATTCTCATCAAAAACCGAAACCCAAGGGCTTGTTATTGGAGAGGCAAAGGCTGCGGGGCTTCCGGCTGTCGGCGTCGCAGCGTCAGGAACATCAGAGATGATAATAGATAATGTTGACGGATTTTTAACTTCTGAATCAACGGAAGTATTTTCAAATAGTGTTTTACGGATTTTGTCCGATGCGGATTTGGCAGAAAATATGTCCGCAAAAGCCCGTGAAGATGCCAGGAATAGATTGTCTATTCAGGCATGCGCTCAAAATATGATAATGCTCTATCGATCACTTCTTGCTACTAAATAGTGTGGATGTTATAATTTTCCAAAATTCAATTAAGGAGAAATAAATGAATAAATTAATATTAGTTGCAATGTTGGGTTTTGGGATTTGGTCATTGGGATTTGCCGCATTTGCCTCTACAACGTCTACAATAACAGGTCCGATTGGCCTTATAAGAATGCCTTCGGCAGATACAATAGGTGACAACAGCTACAATCTTGCGGTTGATTACGCTGCAAATTTTATTACAGGTACCGGAACTCTTGCTTCAACAGGAACATGGTCATACAAGATGAATTTAGGAACAAGCAAAAATCTTGAACTTGGATTAATCGGCCAGACCGATAGCGGCACAAACCAGATAAAAGACGGAGTTTATGTCAATTTGAAGTATGCTCTCTCTAACGATGATTCCAGATATCCGCTCAAGCTCGCGATAGGAGCTGAAAATCTCGCGTCATCAAATGAGGCGGATACATATATTGTCGCTTCAAAATATTTTAAGGGAGGCGCTGTTGCTCATTTTGGAGCGATGTTTGATTTTCCTAAAAATAGTTTTCGCCCTCTAGGGATGGCAGGGCTTGAATATCCTCTTGGCGGACAGATGAGCAATCTTACATTAATAGGTGAGGTCTTCGGGGGAGAATCCCTCTTTCAGATAAATGCCGGAATAAGACTTGTACTTTATCCTAATATTAACATTTCGGTAAACGGTTTAAATCTTACAAAAAATCCTGTAAGCAAAAATTCGCAAAGTATAACTGCCGGAATATGTTGGAAAAATCCGTTTTAGATGAAACAGCTTACAATAAAGAATCCTGTTGAATCATCCGGTATTGGTATCCATTCAGGCGAAATATCAAAAATAACATTTAAACCGGCCCCAACGGATACGGGTATTGTTTTCATTAGAGAAGATTTGCCTGGCGTCCCCAGAACAAAGGCCCTTACTGATAATATAGTCAGCACATCAAGAGGAACAAATTTAAAAAACATTAATACAGTTGAGCATGTTCTTTCCGCGGCGTATGCTTTGGGAATTGATAACATGGAAATATATTTAAATAATGTTGAACCTCCAGTTTTTGACGGAAGCGCAGTAGAATATCTAAAACTGATAAAGAGCGCTCAAATAATTGAGCAGGAGGCGGAGAAGCAGATATTTAATATTGAAAAACATATTGTAATAGAAGACGGTGAAAAATTCTTGTCTGTTCTCCCATCAAAAGGTTTTAGGATATTGGCCACAATAGATTATCCGGGTACCGCTGTCGGGCTGCAGGCTGCGGCGTATAGCAGGGAAATTAATAGTTATGAGAGAGATATTGCTCCGGCCCGTACTTTTGGATTTTTAGAAGAAGTCGCAAAACTTCGGTCGATGGGTCTTGCCCTCGGCGGATCACTTGAGAACGCGGTGGTTATTGACGGCAATAAATATTTAACCGAACTCCGGTTTGATAATGAGCCCGCAAGACATAAAATACTGGATTTAATTGGTGACTTATCTTTGATCGGGCGTCAGATAAATGGTAATATTATATCGATAAAAGCTGGACATTCCATGAATGTCGAATTAGCCAGGAGGATACAAAGGTTATGGATGTAAAACTTGATATAAAAGAAATAATGAAAATATTGCCTCACAGGTATCCATTTTTATTGGTTGACAGGATTTTGGAATTTGAAGAAGGCAGGAGAGCTGTCGGAATAAAAGGCGTTACGATGAACGAGGCCCATTTTCTGGGGCACTTTCCGGGAATGCCTGTAATGCCGGGCGTTTTGATAGTAGAAGCGATGGCCCAGGTCGGCGGAATTATTTTTCTTTCTTTGCCGGAGGCAAAGGGAAAACTCGCGTTTTTCGCGGGAATTGACAAGATAAGGTTCCGAAAACCTGTTGTTCCCGGTGATCAACTAAGGATTGAGGCCGAAGTCATAAAGATAAGAGGCGTTCTGGCAAAAATGAAAGTATCCGCTTCTGTAAACGGCGAGATTGCCGCCGAAGGCGAGCTGATGTGTTCCCTTGTAGATAGAGAATCTTCCGGTTCGGTTAATATTCATCCAACCGCAATAATCAATCCCGGAACGATTATCGGTTTAAATGTAACAATAGGGCCGCATGTTGTTATAGGAGAAAATGTTGTTGTTGGAGATAATACGGTAATCGATGCGAATGCGGTTATCTACAGGAATACGACGATCGGCAAAGGAAACAAGATCCATACAAATGCCGTAATCGGAAATCCGCCCCAGGACCTAAGATATATCGGAGAAAGCAATCGGATTGTAATTGGAGACAATAATACTATAAGGGAATTTGCAACCGTCCATTTGCCTGTAGGTGAGGGAGCTGTAACATCAATAGGAAATGATAATTTTATTATGCATTGTGCTCATATAGCGCATAATTGTCATATTGCAAATAATGTTATTATGGCAGGTTATGCTGCCTTCAGCGGGCACGCGACTATAGATGACCAGGTCGTTATGGGCGGTATGGCGGGCGTTCACCAGTTTGTCAGGATCGGAAAAATGGCAATGGTTGGCGGTCACACAAAGATAGTTCAGGATGTCCCTCCGTATATGCTGATTGATGGTAATCCAGCACAGGTCAGAGCAGTTAATATTGTCGGATTACAAAGAAGAGGCGTTTCTTCCCAGGCCCAGACTGAAATTAAAAAAGCGTTTAAAATTTTATATAGGTCTGATATGTTTTTTTCTAAGGCGATTGAGGAGCTAAAGAAAAAACTTCTTCCTATGCCGGAGACAAAATACTTGATCGATTTTTTATCTGAAAAATCAAAACGCGGTATTACGTTAAAGAGTGAAGAGATTGCGGAGCAGGAAGCGGAAGAATTAATTTTCCCGGAGATACCTGAACTGGGGATTTAGTTTTTAAAATCGCCTGCCGTTCTGATTTTGGGAATCTCCGCCGAGAAGCAGGAATAAAACGGACATTCTTATCGCGACGCCATTAGTAACCTGGTTAAGTATAACATTGTATGGACCATCCGCTACTTCGGTTGATATTTCGGTTCCCCTGTTTATCGGTCCCGGATGCAAAATAACTATATTTTCTTTAGCATTTTTAAGTTTTTCCTGCGTTAAACCATATATATCCCTGTATTCTTCGATCGACGGGAAAAGTCCTTTTCCCTGTCTTTCAAGCTGGATCCTTAAAACATTAATAAAATCCGCTTGAGGAATTACTTTTTCGAGGTTAAATGACACCGTAACGCCCATTTTTTCTATTTCTTTTGGCATCATAGTCGGAGGTCCGGCTACTGTAACTTCCGCTCCCAGTTTTTTGAGCCCCCAGATATTTGAACGCGCGACTCTGCTGTGGGCGATGTCTCCAATAATCAAAACTTTTTTACCTTTTAGGCTGCCTTTTTTCTCTCTCATAGTAAAAATATCCAGAAGCCCCTGTGTCGGATGTTCATTAAAACCGTCGCCGGCGTTTATAACCGAAGCTTTAAGATTTTTTGCCGCAAGATGAGGAGCTCCTGCCATGGAATGCCTCATAACTATCGCCGATATTCCCATTACCTCTATGTTTTTTACGGTGTCAATTAATGATTCCCCTTTAGTAACGCTTGACGCAGACATCGCGAGGCTGGATGTTCCGGCCTCAAGCATTTTTGCAGCCATTTCAAATGACGTCCTGGTCCTGGTGCTTGGTTCATAAAAAATCATCGCAACGGTCTTTCCGGAAAGAGCGGGGACCTTTGGGATTGGGCGTGATAAGACTTCTTTCATGGATTCGGCAGTATCAAGAATAAGGTTTATTTCTTCGGGATTTAAATCTTTGAGCCCTAGCAGATCTTTATTTTTTAGAGGCATAAATATATCCTTAAATCTCGTTAATGATAACATGAATTATAATTGACATTCAAACGATATTTGTATATTATATTTTGAATATTTATTAAGGAGGTGAATATAAATGAAACTTGTAAAATTGGCTATTGCGGGAATTATTTTGGCAATTATTGCTCAGATAATACATACCGTTGGCGCAATATTATCAATGAGTTATTATACAGATCCTGCGAATGCTCACCTTTGGAGCAAGCTTATGATGCCGTCGGCAGGACCGCCGCCCGCATCTTTTATGTATATGTCGTTTCTATTCGGCTTTATTGGAATGTTTTTATTTTCATGGGTATATTCTGTCATAAAGAAATCGGTCCCGGGAAACAGCCTGATTTCCAAAGGTTTTACGTACGGGATAATTGTTACTCTTATTGCGTTGGTCCCGGGTCATTTGGCTATGATTTTACTTCTTAGTTTACCTGTAAATCTTATTATTGTTTGGGCAGGGGAGGGATTGGCAATTAATCTTGTAAATGGAGTAATCCTTGGATGGATTAATCCTTAATGAAAACACTTTATCGCTCGACAAAAAACGTAAAAATCGCCGGTGTTTGCGGGGGAATTGCCGAAATGTTTAAAATTGACCCGACTGTCGTGAGATTTGCGGTTTTATTTCTCGCTTTGGTTACCGGAATATTCCCCGTCGTTGTCACATATGTAGTTGCCTGGATGATTATGCCGCAAGGCACGGTTGATGAACACAAGTAATAATATCGTTACGATCGAAAAACTTATTTTTGGCGGCCAGGCGCTTGGCCGCGTTGACGACAAAGTAATCCTTCTCTGGAACGCGCTTCCCGGCGAAACTGTAGAATTTTCCGTTACCCGGGACAAGGGTTCATATTGCGAAGGGATCGCGGAAAAAATAATCACCTCTTCTCCTGACAGGATTAATCCCAATGAAACCCATTATTTATCCTGTAGTCCCTGGCAAATAATGTCCTGGAGTTGCGAAAATATCTGGAAAAAGAAAATTGCGCAGGAAATATTAAAAGATTATAAGTTGGATTTTGATATTAAATATAATAACAAGTATTATGGCTACCGGAATAAAATGGAATTTAGTTTTACCGCGGATGATGAGGACATTATATATCCGGCGTTCTTTGAACGGGGAAAATATTCAAAATATGTCAGATTAGATAAATGTGACCTGGCAAATGATTGTATCAATAAAACAACAAAAGACATAATTTCGTGGTTAAACACACAGCAAATTCCTATCCAGATACTCAAAGTGTTAATGGTTCGCTGTGATGATAACAATAATACTATAGCGGCCCTATATATCAGGGAAGGGTTCAAATTTAAAGACTATCCAAAGCTATCCAACAGTTTCAGAGGATTTA
>Ga0265296_1003786_pt1 | contig 13692 bp, 14 predicted proteins | sample MunlanPumphouse1_FD_189073 | JGI IMG/M metagenome (GOLD analysis project Ga0265296, IMG submission 189073) | Groundwater microbial communities from a municipal landfill in Southern Ontario, Canada - Pumphouse #1 | ecosystem: Environmental > Aquatic > Deep subsurface > Groundwater | place... | reverse complement strand
CCGGCTTCGTCTTCAAGGTCCAGGCCAATATGGACCCCAACCACCGCGACCGCATCGCCATGTTCCGCATGGCCTCGGGCAGCTTCAAGCGCGGCATGAAGCTGAAGGTGCAGAACACCGGCAAGCAACTGAGCGTCAACGCCCCCATCATGTTCTTCGCCTCGGACCGTGAACTGGCCGAGGACGCCTATGCCGGCGACGTCATCGGCATCCCCAACCACGGGGTCCTGCGCGTCGGCGACAGCCTGTCGGAAAGCGGCCTGATCCGGTTTGCGGGCCTGCCCAACTTCGCCCCGGAAATCCTGCAGCGCGTCCGCGTCAAGGACCCGCTGAAGGCCAAGCACCTGAAGAAGGCGCTGGAAGGTCTGGCCGAGGAAGGCGTGACCCAGCTGTTCCGCCCCGAGCTGGGCTCGGACTTCATCGTCGGCGCCGTGGGCCAGCTGCAGTTCGAGGTCATGGCCGACCGCCTGGGCGAGGAATACAACCTCGACGTCATCTTCGAGCCCAGCCCCTACGCCGAGGCCCGTTGGGTGGCGCCCGCCGGGGAAGGGACCAAGGCCGACCTCGAAGACTTCGCCGGCAAGTACCGCCCGCAGATGGCCGTCGACATCGACCAGGCCCCGGTCTTCCTGGCCAAGTCGTCGTGGGAAACCGGCTACGTCTCCGAACGCTTCCCCAAGATCGCCTTCACCAAGACCAAGGAACGGGGCTGACCCTCAGGTCTTGCTGATCGACACCCCGCCGTCGACCAGCATGGCCGTGCCGGTCATGAAGCTGGAGGCGTCGGACGCCAGGAACAGGGCGGCGCGGGCGATCTCGTCCGGCGACGCCATCCGCTTCAGGGCGTGCATCCCCTCGACGAAGGCGATGATCTCGGGCGTGTGGGCGAACTCGCGCCCCGCCTCGGTGTCCGTGCCGCCGGGCAGCAGGCAGTTGCTGCGCACGCCGCACGCCCCGAACTCGGCGGCGATGACCCGCGACAGGCCGACCAGCCCCGCCTTGGCCGCCGCATAGGCCGCCATGCCCGGCATGCCGATGGCGTGGCCGACAAAGGTCGAGGTGAAGATGAGCGAGCCGCCGCCGCGCGCCACCAGGGCCGGGATCTGATGCTTGGCGCCCAGGAAGGCGGCGGTCAGGTTGATGTCCAGCGTCGTCTGCCAGCGGTCCAGGGCGATCTCGGGCGTCGGCTCATTGGCCCCGATGGCCCCGGCGTTGTTCAGGGCGATGTCCAGCCCGCCGAACCGCTCGACCGCCGTCTGCACCAGCCGCTCGGCCAGGGCCTCGTCGCGGATGTCGCCGGGCACGGCGACCGCGCGGCCGCCCTCGGCCTCTATGGCCGCGACCAGGGCCGACAGCTCGGCCTCGCGTCGGGCAGTGACGACCACCGCCGCGCCTTCGCGGGCGAACAGGCGGGCGGCGGCGGCCCCGATGCCGGAACTGGCCCCGGTGATGATGGCGACCTTGTCGGTGAGTGCAGGCATGACGACCTCGTGCGTGAAAGAGGTCGCCTTCCTTTCATGACCCGACGCCGGGGTCTGGCGGTCTTCGGACGTCGCGTTCAGGTCGAGGGCGCGGTCGCCGCCTCCGGCTTCGGAGCGATCTCGAAGCGGGCCATGAACCACTGGACCAGGGGGCCGTTGGCCAGGGCGTAGAGGACGGTGCCGACACCCGCCACGCCGCCCAGCAGCCCGCCGATCGCCAGGACGGCGACCTCGATGGCCGTACGCGCCCAGCCGATGCGCCAGCCGCTGATCTGCACCAGACCCGTGGTCAGGCCGTCGCGCGGGCCGGGGCCGAGGCCCGCGCCGATATAGGCCGCCGTCGCCGCCCCGTTCAGCACGATGGCCGCCGTCAGGAAGACGATCCTCAGCGCCAGTCCCTCGATGGGCGGCAGGGCCAGGAGCGCCACATCCGCCGCCGTGCCGATGACCAGGACATTGCAGAGGGTCCCCACGCCCGGCTTCTGGCGCAGCGGAATCCAGATCAGCAGCACCAGGGCCCCGACCAGGTTGACGACCATGCCGAGGCTCAGCCCGGTCAGCTGCGACAGGCCCTGATGCAGGACGCTCCACGGATTGAGGCCCAGATCGGCCCGGACCATCAGGGCCAGAGACGCCCCGTAGAGCAGCAGACCGAGTTGAAGCTGGATGAAGCGACGCATGAACATGGGGCCATACAGGCGATAATTGGCCTTGTTTTATAGAGCCGCTTTCGTGACGATGGCCTTATGCGCGACAGCCTGGTCAACGCCGCCTCCCTGTCGCGCCAGCTCAACGGCTGGCGCGGGCCCGACGGCGAGCCCGCCTATCGCCGCCTTTCCGAGGCGTTGAAGCTGCTGATCCTCGACGGGCGGCTGTCGCTGAACGCGCGCCTGCCGGGCGAGCGGCGGCTGGCCGAGACTTTAGGCGTCAGCCGCATCACCGTCAGCGCGGCGCTGGACCGCCTGCGGGCCGAGGGCTTTGTTCTCAGCCGGACCGGATCGGGCAGCGTCACCGCCCTGCCCGCCAGCGCCGCCTCGCGGCCGGTGCGGCTGGACGGGCCGATGCAGGGCGACGACACGCCGGGCGTCATCGACATGGCCACCGCCTCCATGCCCGCCGACGAACAGGTCCACGCCGCCTACGCCCGCGCGCTGGAGGCCCTGCCCGCCCACCTGCCGGGCCGGGGCTATGAGCCGGTGGGGATCGAGGCCCTGCGCCGCGTCGTCGCCGACCGCTACGCCGCCGAGGGTCTGGCGACGTCGCCGGACCAGATCGTGGTCACGGCGGGGGCTCTGGGGGCGCTGGCCATCCTGCTGCGGGCCGTGACCCGGCCCGGCGACCGGGTGGTGGTCGAGCACCCCGGCTATCCCCATGCCCTGGACGCCTTGGTGCAGGCGGGACTGGACCTGACGCCGGTGGCCATGACGCCGCAGGGCTGGGACATGGACGGGATGCTGGCGGCCATCGCCCGCGTCAGGCCGCGGCTGATCTACCTGATCGGTGCGCACCAGAACCCGACCGGCCACGTCCTGTCGGCGGACGACGAGGCCGCCCTGGCCGCCGCCGCCGCCCGCGTCGACGCCCTTCTGGTGCTGGACGACACCCTGCGCGAGCTGTGGTTCGACCGCCCGCCGCCGCCGCCCCTCGATCACGGCCCCCACGTCGTGCGGCTGGGCTCGACCAGCAAGCCCTACTGGGGGGGCTTACGCGTCGGCTGGCTGCGCGCCCACGCCGACATCATCGATGTGGTGATCCGCCGCCGCCCGTCGCTGGACCTCGGCGTGCCGGTCATGGAGCAGCTGGCCGCCGCCGTCCTGCTGAGCGGCGACCCCGCTCCGCTGGAGGCCCGACGCCGGACCATCGCGCGGCAGGAAGCCCATCTGCGCGCCCGGCTGGCCGAGGCCCTGCCGGACTGGAAGACGCGCCGTCCCGAGGGCGGGCTGTCGCTCTGGGTCGAACTGCCCCGAGCCGACAGCACCCGTCTGGCCCTGGCCGCGCCGGACCACGGGGTGCGGATCGCGCCGGGCGTGCGGTTCGGCGTCAACGGCGCCTATGAGCGCTTTCTGCGCCTGCCCTTCAGCCGCCACGAGGCCGATCTGGACCGCGCGGTCGAGGGGCTGGCCGCCGCCTGGACCAGGCTGGACCGGAGCAAACCGCGCAAGGCGAAGGCCCCCGCCGATGTCGAGCCGGTGATCTAGCTCCGTCGCTCCAGCCCGAAGGTCATGGCGAACATCAGGCCGCAGACCAGGCTGGAGGCCAGAAGCGCCAGCCCCGCCGAGCGGTCCAACAGGACGCCGTAGCTGAGCGGGGCCGCCGCCTGGAGGAAGCGGGCCGGGGTCAGGATCAGGGCCTGACGCGTGGCGTAGTTCTCCTTGCCGAACAGGTGCAGCGGCAGGACGCCGGAGGCCACCGACAGCAGGCCGTTGCCGGCGCCCTGACCCAGGGCCACGGCCCCAGCCAGGCCCTTGCCGCCGAGATAGGCGACGGCCGCCCCGAGCGGGTGCAGCAGGGTGGCCAGCCGCAAGACGGCGATGGGCGATCCCTTGCCCGAGGTCAGAAAGGCCAGCAGCCGCACAGCGACCGCCGCGCCCGCCATAAGCGTGGCCGCGCCCGCCGCCTGGGCCGGCTCCAGCCCCAGACGGCCCAGCAGACGCGGCAGGTGGGCGCTCATGGCCGTGGCGATCCACCAGGCCCCGGCGAACAGCACCGCCAGCCGGATCATCCGCCCGTCCCAGCGCACCGGCGCGCTGTCCGCCGAGGGACGCGGCCCGGCGCGACCGTCCGGCAGCATCGTCAGATAGAGCGGCAGACAGACCAGCAGATGCAGGGCCGCCCAGCCGAAACAGGCCCCGCGCCAGCCGACCGCCTCGATCATGGCCAGGGTCGCGGGCCAGCCCAGGGCTCCGCCGAAGGCCCCGATCAGGGAGACTGCGGTGATCGGCTTCTTCGCCGCTTCGCCGTGGAGGGCGACCAGAACCGCGAAGGCCGGGCCGTAGAAGCCGACCCCCATGCCGATCCCCAGCGTCAGGATCGACGCCGCCACGCTGACCGGCCCCTGGGCCAGACCCAGCCCGCCCAGCCCCAGGGCGAAAACGACGGAGGCCGCCGTCAGCACCTCGCGTCCGCCGCGCCGGTCGACCCAGCGTCCGCCGAACGGGCTGAGGACCGCCGAAATCAGAAAAGCCCCCGACAGCCCCGCGAACACCAGAGACGGCGTGGTTCCCGTCCCCGCCGCCAGAGGCTCGGCCAGCAGCCCCAGCAGGTAGTAGCTGGAGGCGAAGGCGACGATCAGGCCGAAGCCGAGGACGGGGACGATCAGACGAGAGGCATGGGACGACATAAGGCGCTGTCGTCGCCGCATTGCCGCCGGGGCGAAAGCGACCTATCGGAAGAGGCATGTTCGAAAACCTCACACCCGGCGCCGCCCTGCCCTCGCTGAACGCCTTGCGGGCCTTCGAAGCCATGGCGCGGACCGGCAGCGCGACCCTGGCGGGGGCCGAGCTGAACGTGACCCACAGCGCCGTCAGCCGACAGGTCAAGGCGCTGGAGGCCCAGATGGGGGTGCGGCTGTTCGAGGGGCCGCGTCACGCCCTGAGCCTGACGCGGCCGGGCCGGGACCTGCTGCCCGGCCTGACGGCTGCGTTTGACGGCCTCGCCGCCGCCGTGGCCAGGGCGCGCAGCGAGGGTCAGGACCTGCACGTTGCCGTCAACGCCAGCCTGTCGGTCAAATGGCTGATCCCGCGTCTGGCCGACTTCGGGCGGCGGCATCCCGAGGTGCGGGTGCATCTGGTGGAACTGGCGCCCCATGCCGTCAGTCATCGCGGCGCCGACGTGGTGCTGCGTCTGCTCGACCCCGAGCGGATCGAGACGCTGAAGGCCGAGCGGATCATCGCCAACGCCGTCGGCCCGGTGATCGCACCCTCGCTGGCCGGCGACGATCCGCGCGCGGCGGTGCTGACCGCGCCGCGACTGACCGCGCGTACCCACGTCACCGGCTGGAAGGACTGGGCCGAGCTCAGCGGGCGGCGCTCAACAGCCACGTCCGAACGTCCGGTCGCCCACCTGCATTTCGTGCTGGACGCGGCCCTGGCCGGCTGGGGCGCGGCGGTCCTGCCCTGGGCGCTGGCGGCGGAGGCAGTGCAGGACGGGCGGCTGCTGGCGCCGTTCGGCTTTCACGCCGACGGCGGCGCGGTCTCGGCCATTCCCGGCGCGGGCGAGCCGTCGCGGGCGCGGCGCGCCTTCGTCCGCTGGCTGGTCGATCAGGGCCAGGCCGTGGCGCCCGCGCCGAGACCTGAGCCTGCGCATTGACTGCAACCTGAAGTTTGCATGAACGCGTCTTTCATCCGACACACGACCGTGGTTCTCTATGGCGGTGCGGTGCCGGGTTCACTCTCGTCGGGGCGCCGTGGAGTTTCAGATGTTCATCGCTGTCGTCACAACCGCGCTTGCGGTTCTGGGCCAGGCCCAGACGACCCGGCTCGTCTCCTATGACGAGGCGGTGCGGTGCGCCGGGCTGACCCAGGCGGCGTCTGAACTGGAAGGCGGCGAAAGCCGCTATGGCCGCACACTCTATGACGCCGCCCTCTACTGGTCGCTGGCGGCCATGCAGGCGGCGACCGCCTCGGGCCGCGACCCCGTCGCCGCCGAGAACGACCAGACGCGCGCCCGTCTCGATTCGGTCAAACGCCTGTCCGCCGGTGAGGCCGAGGCCCGCGCCGTGCTGACGCGCTGCCGCCAGAAGACCCCTCGTCTGGGCTAAAGCTCACGTCGCGCCGGACCCCGCGCGAATTTCACGCATATGCTCAAGTCGAACCCATCCCGCGGCGCTGCGTTTGCTTGTGCGGCACCAGGATCGCGCTCGCGATCCCGAAGCGGGACGATGAAGGCCAGCGATGTTCGAATTCGGCAGAGATCTGCGACGGTTGTTCGAGAAGGCGCGCGACAGCGACGATCTCGGCTGGCTGGAGCTGATCGGCCTGGGTCTGGTCGAGGTCGAGGCCCGGCAACAGACGGTGGACGCCGGGCGCGTCTCCTGCCCGCGCCCGCATGACGCGGCCCTGCGCGCCTCGGCCCTGTGGCGTGAGCACGCCCGCCGCTGCGGCGCCGCCGCCAGTCTGGACAAGGCCGAGGCCGCCGCCCGCGACGCCGCCCGCCACGCCCGCAACGACGACCAGACCATCCGCGCGGCGCTGGAACTGGCCCATACCGGGATGCTGGCCTTCGACCTGTGCGGCGAACCGGAACGGATCGACGCGGCCCTGACTCTGCTGAAGGCCCTGCCTGCGGCCCGTCGCAGCGACACCGCCGCCGCCGTCGCCGCCCTGAACGCCCGCCTGCGGGCGCGGCTGGCCTCGATCTCGGGCGAGATCGCGGCGTTGCAGGAAGCCTCAAGCCTGATGGACGCCGCCCTGCACGGCCTCAGAGGCCACCGCCCGCTGGAGGATGATCTGCGGCTGGACCGCGCCGCCCTGGCGCTGGAGGCCGGGCTGGCCGCGCGCGATCCGCGCCTGCTGGATCAGGCCGGCGGCGATCTGCGCGCCCTGGTGGAGGCCGCCTCGCCCGAGCAACGCCCCCTCAGCCGCGCCCGCGCCCTGGCCCTGTGCGCCGCCGGCATGGCCGCGCTGGCGGCCATCGCCGACGACGTCACCGCCCGCGATCAGGCCCACGCCCTGTTCGACGCCGCCGCCGACCAGTTCACCCCCGACCACAGTCCGCTGGACTGGGCCGCCATCCAGGTGCTGCGCGCCGAACGCGAGACCCTGCCCCTGCTGGTCCTGATTCAGGCCGAGGCCCTGACCGAGGGCGGCGGACTGGTGCTGGGCGCCCTGGCCCACGAACGCCGCGTCGCCCAGGAAACCACCCGCGCCGGTTCGGTCGGCGACCTGTCAGCCCTGCTGGAGATCGAGACCGGGCTGCGTCGACGGCTGGTGCGGCCGTCGATCCTGGCGACCCCGCTGGACTGGGCCTCGGATCAGATCGGCATGGCGCGGATCGCCCTGGCCCGCGCCCGCTGGACCGGACAGACCCCGCGCGGCCTGGGGCTGATGCTGGTCGAGGCCGCCGCCACCGCCCGCGAGCACGGCGCCCCGGCCCTGGCCCAGCGCGCCGAACGCCTGGCGCGGACCCCGGAAACCGCCTGAGGCGCAAGCGCCGCCGCCTCTCCCTCCCCGTTCGGGGAGGGTGGTCGCGAAGCGACCGGGTGGGGAGGGGCCGGCGACACCGAACACCGCGCATGACTTGCCGCGCCGCCCCCACCCGGCTTCGCCTTGCAGGCTCAGCCACCCTCCCCCGCTGTGGGAGGGAGAAGTCAGGCCCCGGCCTTGACCCGGCCCCATTGGGCGCCTAGCTGACGGGCTTCTCTGAAAGGCCCCTTACCGTGACCGATCAAACGACCGCCCCCGCTGACGCCGCCGCCGACCCCGTCCACGCCTTCATCGCCCAGACCGTCGCCGAACATGACGTGGTGCTGTTCATGAAGGGCACGCCGGACGCGCCGCGCTGCGGCTTCTCCTCGCTGGCGGTGCAGATCCTCGACCACGTGGGCGCGGCCTTCGTCGGCGTCGACGTGCTTCAGGACGAGAGCCTTCGCGACGGCATCAAGAGCTTCACCGACTGGCCGACCATCCCCCAGCTCTACGTCAAGGGCGAGTTCGTCGGCGGGTCGGACATCGTGCGCGAGATGTTCCAGGCCGGCGAGCTTCAGGCTCTTATGGTCGAGAAGGGCGTGCCCCTCGGCGAGGCCTAAGCTTTATGGCCCGGCCGCAGCTGCAACCGCGTGAAGACCGCGAGGTCTTCGTCGTCCCTCTGGACGTGCGGCCGGAGCACATCGACGAGAACAACCACGTCAACAACGTCGTCTATGTCGGCTGGCTGCAGGACGTCGGCACCGCCCACTGGAACGCGCGCTTCGACGAGGCGACGCGGGCGAAGTGGTCCTGGGTCGCCCTGAGACACGAGATCGACTACCTGCGCGGCATTGCCCCCGGTTCAGTCGGCGTCGTCGCCCGCACCTGGGTCGGCGACCCGCAAGGCCCGCGCTTCAACCGCTATGTCCGCATCGAGGACGGCGAAGGCCGCCTGTGCGCGCAAGGCCTGTCGGAATGGTGCCTGGTCGATGCTGAAACCCTGCGCCCCGCCCGCATCCCGGCGGAGATGCTGGGGCCGTTTTCGGCTTAGCAATCATCTTCCTTCTCCCCTTGCGGGAGAAGGTGGCCCGCCAGGGCCGGATGAGGGGTGTCGGCGCGCCGGCCGATTATCTGGCCATCAGGCGAGCCCTTCACAGGATGCGAGGCGCTGACACCCCTCATCCGTCAGGCTTCGCCTGCCACCTTCTCCCGCAAGGGGAGAAGGGCTTTGACTACAAACTGATCGGGTTCAGCACACGAACCGCGGCGCCCGATGCCAGGCCCAGTTCGGCGTAGGTCCAGCTGACCGTGACGCCTTCGCGGACCAGGGCCTTGCACAGGTCGGGGGTGCGGCGGGTCAGGCTGAGTTCGGCGGGGTCGCCGTCCTTGATCTTGATCTCGAAGCTGGAGGCCTCGGTGCAGCCGTTGGAGCCGACCACGACGTTCAGGCGCTGCCCGTCGAAGTCGACCTTGCGGACGGCCTCCAAGGTCTCGGTCTCAACGGCGACGCGGTCGGACATGACCGAGACCTTCTCCCCGCCCTCGTTCGAATAGATGACGCAGCCGCCCAGCAAGGGCAGCAGGGCGGCGGCGGCGAGCGCGGGGAAAAGACGCATTTAGTTGGCCTCGGCGGGCGACGAGTGGATGACGCGGGTGGTCGGCTTCTCGCTGGCGATGATGATGCAGCCCGACAGCAGGGGGGCGGCGACGGCGGCGACGGCGAGTGCGATGATGAGACGGCGCATGGGGGCTCCTTGTTTGTTGGCCGCAAACTGCCAGCGTCACCGTGCGGGATCACGTGAATAATCGGAAAGGGTGGGCTTGAACGAAACCGCCACAGTCATAGCTACTGTGTCCTCTACCTCCCCGACCATCGAAAGACCCCTCATGAGCCTGCTGTTCACCCCGCGCGCCGTCGGGCCGCTGACGCTGAAGAACCGCATCGTCGTCGCCCCCATGTGCCAGTATTCCGCCGTGGACGGCGTGCCCCAGCCCTGGCACGCCCAGCACATCGGCCGCATGGCCCTGTCCGGCGCCGGACTGGTGGTGATCGAGGCCACCGGCGTCGAGGCGGCCGGGCGCATTTCCTGGGCCGACACCGGCCTGTGGAACGACGAACAGGAAGCCGCCTTCGCCAAGATCATCCGCGACATCCGCACCTATTCGGATACGCCCATCGGCATCCAGCTGGCCCACGCGGGGCGCAAGGCCTCGACCAATCCGCCGTGGATCGACCGCGGCGGCCCCGCCCCCGCCGACAAGGCCTGGGAGACCTTTTCCGCCTCGGCCCAGGCCTTCAAGGCCGACTGGCACACGCCGACGGCCCTGGATCAGGCGGGCATGGACCGGGTGGTCGCGGCCTTTGTCGATTCCGCCAAACGCGCCGACCGGGCTGGGTTCGATCTGGTCGAACTGCACGCCGCCCACGGCTATCTGCTGACCCAGTTCCTTTCGCCGCTGTCGAACGAGCGGACGGACGAATTCGGCGGCTCGCTGGAGAACCGGATGCGCTTCCCGCTGCGGGCGGCCCAGGCCCTGCGCGACGCCTGGCCCCGGACCAAGGCTCTGGGCGTGCGTTTCAACGGGTCGGACTGGACCGAGGGCGGCATCACCCCGGACGAGGCCGCCGTCTTTGGTCAGGCCCTGCACGCCATGGGCTACGACTATCTGCACCTGACCAGCGGCGGCAATATCGCCACGGCCCGCATCCCCGGCGACCAGCCCAATTATCAGGTCGCCTTCGCCGAGGCGGTCAAGGCGGCGACGCCTGAGGCCAATGTCATGGCGGTGGGCATGATCGTCAGCCCGCAACAGGCCGAGGACCTGCTGATCCAAGGCAAGGCCGACCTGATCGCCGTCGCCCGCGCGGTGCTGGACGACCCCAACTGGGGCCACCACGCCGCCGTGGCCCTGGGCCAGCCGGAGGGTCTGCCGGTCCAGTACGAACGGGCCGGCGCGGCCCACTGGCCGGGCTATGCGACGGCGCGGGCCTTGGCTGACGGGTCCGTCGCGGCCTGATCCTTCAACGGCGTCGCCGCGATCACGGCGGCGCCGTTCGACAAGGCGTCGGCTTCGGGCTGGGGCCGGCCCAGCAGATAGCCCTGGACCTCGTTGCAGCCCTGCGCACGCAGGAAGGCCAGTTGCTCGGCGGTTTCGACGCCCTCGGCCAGGACCGGGATGGCCAGGCTTTCGCCGATGGTCAGGACGGCGCGGATGATGGCCCGCGACTGCGGCCCGGCGCCGTCCAGCTCGGTCATGAAGGAGCGGTCCAGCTTGATCTTGTCGAAGGGGAAGGCCCGCAGGGTCGACAGCGAGGAATAGCCGGTGCCGAAGTCGTCCATGGCGATGGTGACGCCGAGCGCCTTCAGCTGACGCAGGACATGGGTGGTGCGCTCCATGTCGCTGATCATGGCCGTCTCGGTGATCTCCAGCTCCAGCCGCGAGGGGGCCAGACCCGTCTCCAGCAGGACCTGATGCACCAGACGCGGCAGATCCACATGGCCCAGTTGCACCGGCGACAGGTTGACCGCGATGCGGTGCGGTTCGGCCCAGGCGGCGGCCTGCTTGCAGGCCTGACGCAGCACCCATTCGCCGATGGGCAGGATCAGGCCCGTCTCCTCGGCCACGGGGATGAAGTCCGACGGCGGGATGTTGCGGCCGCTCTCGTCCTTCCAGCGCAGCAGGACCTCGTAGCCGGTGGCCTTGCCGGTCTCGACCGAGGCCTGGACCTGATAGTGCAGCTCGAACTGCTCGTTATCCAGGGCCTCGCGCAGGGCCTGGGTGACGCGGCGCCGCGCGCGCACGGCCTGATCCATATCCGCCTCGTAGAAGCAGATATCGACCGTCAGCGACCCCTTGGCCCGGTACATGGCCAGGTCGGCGTTGTTGATCAGGGTCGACAGGTCGTCCGCGTCCTGGGGCCACAGCGAGACGCCGATGCTGGCGCCGCAGGACAGGTCTGCGTGTTCGATGTTGACCGGCTGGATGATGGCGGTGCGCAGGCGCTGGGCCACGGCCAGGGCCTCGGCCTGCGACGCCACCGGCGCCATGGCCACGAACTCGTCGCCGCCTTGCCGGGCGACGAACTCGCCGTCCCTCAGCGCATCGCGCAGATGGTCCGAGATGCGGCACAGCAGCTGGTCGCCGACGGCGTGGCCGTACAGGTCGTTGACCTCCTTGAAGCGGTTCAGGTCCAGGGCGAACAGGGCCAGGGTCTGGCCCGGCCTGATGGTCGCCGTCTGGCGGCTGAGACGCTCCAGGAAGGAGGCGCGGTTGGGCAAGCCGGTCAGGCTGTCGTTGCGCGCCAGATGGGCGATGCGGCGCTCCTGGGCCTGACGGGCGCGCAGGTCGCGCACGGCGTAGAGCATGACGTGGCCCTCGCTGGCGTGGTCGCGCTTGGCCGACAGTTCGATCGGCAGGACCTCGCCCGAGGCGGTGGACAGCGACGACTGAACCATGTCCCCGTCGACCAGACGCGCAACGTCCTCGGCCCAGCGCGACAGGCTCTGGCCGATCACGGCCTCGCGCTCCAGGCCCACCAGCGTCAGCAGGACGCTGTTGACGCCGACGATGACGCCGTCGCGCTCGACCGCCATGCCGTCCACGCCGCCCTCGATCAGGTGTTGCAGGCGGATTTCAGCCTGGCCGCGCGACTGATGATCCAGCGCGTAGCTGGCGGCGCCGGCGCCCAGAACCAGCAGGCCCACGCCCGCCACGCCGATGGCGAGAATGTTCTTGGCGTCGTCGCCCGTCATCGCGCCGTCCAGCGGCGCGAACGGCAGGATGATCATCGCCGACATGGCCGTGAAGTGCAGCACCACGATGCCCAGAACCATGAACAGGACCGCCAGCCAGCGCCCCTTGGCCGTCGGCCACAGCTTGTCCGCCTTGAAGGCCAGGGCGCCGAACAGCAGCGAGCCGACCACGGCGACCACCACATAGGGGACTGACCACTGGATCACGGCGTCGACGGCGAAGGCCCCCATGCCGATGAAGTGCATGGCGGCCACGCTCGCGCCGAACGTCAGACCGCCCGCCAGGCCTGAGCCCGGAAAACGTTGCGCGGCCAGCAGCTGGGCCGCCCCCGAGCCGAGGATGGCGACCAGCAGCGACAGGCCCGTCAGACCCGGCTCATAGGCGATGGCGATCCCCGGCTCATAGGCGATCATGGCGACGAAGTGGGTGCACCAGACCGTGGCGCCGCCCGCCACCGCGCCCAGGAAGATCCAGGCGGCGCGCGCGCCGGCCCGCGTGCTGCGGACCCGTTTCAACAGGCTGATGGTGATCCAGCTGCCCAGCACGCAGACAAGCGCGGCCAGGGCGACCAGCGCCAGGTTATGGGCGGTGGCCAAACAATCGACGATACGCATGAAATCCGAACGGAGAACGCGACAGGGGGGATCGGTTGTCTAGCCGCCCAATTCTTAACCCGCCGTCCTCCGTCATGGCTAACGAAGCCTTGCCGCCGGATCAGGACGCCTCGTTCGCCTTGGCGTCCGGGCGCATCATATAGGGGTTGTTGACCAGGACCTCGGAACCCGGCTCCAGGCCCAGTTCCTCGAAGGTCCACTGCAACTGCACGCCCTCGGACTTGACGTCCGAGCAGCGGTCCTCATCGACGCGGCGCAAGGTGATGACGGCGCTGTCGCGCAGGCGGGTGATGAAGGGCTTGACGTCCGCCTTGCTGGTGCAGCCGTTCGAACTGACCCAGAAGACGGCGACGTCGCGGGTAAAGGCCGCCGCGTGGATCGGCTCCAGCTGGCCGGGCATGCCTGCGGTCGACACCGCGCCGGTCGAAGCGCAAGCCCCCGCCAGGACGGCGACGGCGGCGATGGCGCAAAGGGCGGTGGTTCGTCTCATCTCGGCCTTCCGGGGCGGATCATGGTCCACCCGGTCAGAATGCGCTGCTTCCCTCCCCAAGGGAACAGCGGATGCTGAATAAGAAAGAAGCCCCGGTTCGCACCGGGGCTTCCATCAACTCTATCGTCGAACGCCTGAAATCAGGACGAGTAGTATTCGACGACCAGGTTCGGTTCCATCTTGACCGGGTACGGCACGTCGGACAGTTCCGGCACGCGGACGTAACG